>Ga0154020_10002738_pt1 | contig 21444 bp, 19 predicted proteins | sample Klosneuvirus_201_FD_109709 | JGI IMG/M metagenome (GOLD analysis project Ga0154020, IMG submission 109709) | Active sludge microbial communities from wastewater, Klosterneuburg, Austria - Klosneuvirus_20160825_MG | ecosystem: Engineered > WWTP > Aerobic digester > Activated sludge | place... | reverse complement strand
GTGAACACCGCGCTGGCCGGGCAGGAAGTCGGCAAGCTCATCGAAGGCAACCGGCGCTTCGACATCGTGGTCCGCTTGAACGAGGAATTGCGGGAGAGAATTGACGATCTCACGCGCCTGCCCGTGCGCGTGGACGACGGAGGCTTGCTCACGCTCGGCCAGGTCGCCGACTTCAAGGTGGTCGAACAGGTCGCCGCCATCGCGCGCGAATACAGCCAGCGCCGCGCTGCCATCATGGTCAACCTGCGCGGGCGCGACGTGGAAAGCTTCGTCCTCGAAGCGCAGAAGAAAGTCGCGGAGCAAATCAAACTGCCGGACGGCTACACGATTGAGTTTGGCGGACAGTTCAAGAACTTGCAGGAAGCCCGCGCCCGGCTCGCCATCGTAGTGCCGGTCGCGCTCGGACTCATTTTCGTGCTCGTCTTCATGGCGCTGGGCAGCTTGCGGCAGACGCTGCTGGTCTATACTGGCATTCCGCTGGCCGTGACCGGCGGCGTGTTCGCACTCTGGTTGCGCGACCTTCCGTTCAGCATCTCAGCGGGCGTCGGCTTCATCGCCCTCTCCGGCGTGGCGGTGCTCAACGGGTTGATGATGATTTCCTACTTCAACCTGCTCCGTGAACAGGGCCGCGACGTGTCGTCGTGCGTGCGCGAAGGCGCGATGACCCGCTTGCGTCCCGTGCTGATGACGGCGCTGGTAGCCTCCCTCGGTTTTGTCCCGATGGCGATTGCCAGCGGCGCGGGCGCGGAAGTCCAACGCCCGCTCGCCACCGTGGTCATTGGCGGCATCTTGAGTTCCACTTTCCTGACGCTCGTATTGCTCCCCACGCTCTACGAGTGGTTGGAAAAGCGAAAACAATCTGCGGACGACGCGCCTGCGGAATCCCCTTTGAGTGAAGGCGGACCATCTCCCGACGCTGCGCCCGCGCCGTCCGCATAACCATAGAAACATGAAAACACACCTGCGTATCCTCACACTGGCCGCCGCCCTGTGCGTCGGGTTATTCACCGCCAACGCCGCCGAGAAACACGATCACAAGGCCACGCCCAAGGGCGGACGCCTGCTCGACAAGACCGAGCCGCACGCCGAGTTCGTGGTCGAGAAAGACCGCACCGTCACGATCAACTTCTACAACCACGACATGAAGGCCGTCGCTGTCACCACGCAGAACGTGACCGTCATCGCCGACGCCAAGAGCGGCAAAGCGACCTTGGAATTCGAGAAGAAGGGCGACTCGCTCGCGAGCAAGAGCAAGCTGCCCGAAGGTGATGGCTACAACGTCGTCGTGCAGTTCAAGCAGACCGCCGACGCCAAGCCGGTCAACCTCCGCTTCAAGCTGGATATGCACACCTGCGGCGAGTGCAAGCGCGCGGAATACGCCTGCACCTGCGGCCACTGATCAACGGATGAAAACGCCCGCCGCGTGGTCGCCTTTCGCCGCGCGGCGGGCCAGACGAAAGGACGTGTTATGAAAGCCTTGAAGGCAATTCGGTTCGGCCCGGCGTTGCTGGGCCTCTTGTTGTTACCGGTCACAGCGGCGAACGCCCACACCGTCCGCTCGCGCCCAACCTGCGGCGTGGTGGAGCGCCTCGATATGGCGAGCCGCACCGTCCAGTTCTCACCCAACCACGGCAAAGCGCCCAGAGAACTCGCCCTGACGAGCCAGACGAAGTTCGTTGACAACTGGCACTTCGCCCCGGCGGACGAACTCAAGGACGGCACTAGAGCGGCAGTCTATTACCGCACTCCGTTCTTCGGAAGGCCGTTCGTGACGAAAGTCGTTTGGGTCAACGGGAGCTGATGCCGGAGACGGAATCGTGAGCCGATGGCTGTCACTCGAAAAGGCCGCCCGGCATGCCGAACGCGCCGCGAAGGACGCCGCGCAACGGCGCAAGGAGAAGCGCCGGACTTGGCTGATGGTGGGCGGTGTTGCCTTGGCGTCCATCGGACTGATGGTCGCGGATTACTTCTGGCTGCGGCATCAGGCGAAGGAAAAGCACGAGCGGCTTCACCAGCACCAGCAACGCAGTAAATTGACCAACGACCCAGCTTCCCAAGCACCACTCATCGGCCAGAATCCGGTGACGAACCGTGAGTGAAAAATGCGACAGTTGCGGTTAAGGATCCAAAGGCGGTCCTTCCATCGCTCCCTCTTGGTCGCTCGCGTCAGACAGTGTCTGTGATCGGGAGTTTTACCCTGACGGTTGTAAGCTTCTGCGGTTCGGAAGTGACTCGGATGCTGCCGCCGTGGGCCTTTACAATCCACTGCGCGATGCTTAGTCCCAGCCCGCAACCTTCCACGGCGCTGTTGTGGGCGAGGTCGCCGCGATAGAAGCGGTCGAATACGCGCGGAAGTTTTTCAGGCGCGATTCCAGGGCCGGTGTTGGCAATGGTCAGTTCGGCGTCGCCGTTGTCTTGAGTAAGCGCAAAGGTTACTTCGCCTTCTGGATGGTTATACTTGATGGCGTTATCAGCGAGATTGAGCAGTAGCTGCTTCAAGCGGTGACGATCTCCTTGAATAGTTGTTTGTTCGCAGGCTTTCAGCTCGACCTTGAGTCGGGTTGGACGTGCCAACAATTGTGCGTCAACGAAGCTGTCTCGCACGATATCGTCGAATCGGACAGGCGCTTTGGCGAGAGTGATTTGGCCTGCGTCCGCTTTCGCCAGGAGCGTGAGGGCATCGACTATCTTGGTCAGGCGGGCGATTTCATCAAGTTGATCGGCGAAGATTTCACGCTGAGGATGCGGGGTCGCAGGATCGCGTAACGCGGTTTCAATTTCGGCACGCATGATGGTGAGAGGCGTCTTGAGCTCATGCGAGGCGTTGAGGGTAAATTCGCGGATGTGAGTGAACGATTCGTCAAGCCGGGTCATCATCGAGTTGAACACCTCAGTGAGACGGTCAAGCTCATCGCCGTTCCCCGATTGGGGAAGCCGAGCTTTAAGGTTGTTGGCGTTGATGCTCTCGGCGGCGCGGGTGAGAGATGTCACCGGAGCAAGTGATTTTCGCAGGAGCACCCAGCTTCCCATGAGCAGCATCAAAACCGCGGGCAGGCCGTAGAAAAGAACGATTTCCGCAGATTCCTGCCAGGCGGGCTCATTTTCCTCATGCTTTTTTTGTGCGCGCTCCTGCACTTCAACAAACTCATGATGGAGCACCGCTGACAGTACGACCAAGGAAACAAGCAAAATGCCGCCGAGCCAAATCGTCAGCCTCGTCCGAATGCTCACGATGCCTCCTTTAACACGTAGCCGATTCCTCGAACGGTCTGGAGCAATTTGGGCTCGTAATCGGCGTCGATTTTTTCGCGCAGGCGCATGATATAAACATCTACCAGATTCGAGCCGGGGTCGAAATCGTAATCCCAGACCTTCTCAACGATGGCCATGCGGCCACAAATGCGGCCGGCCGAGCGCATTAGAAACTCCAGCAGCAAATACTCACGCGGGGCGAGAAGAATGGGATTTCCAGCACGCGTCACTTTCCTGGTCACCGTGTCGAGTGTGAGATCACCAACGCGGAGTGTGACCAATTTCGAGTTGCCAACACGGCGACCCAGCGCACGGACACGGGCGATCAATTCCTCCAAGGCGAAAGGCTTCGGCAGATAGTCATCCGCGCCCGCATTCAGCCCCTCGACTTTCTCGCTGACCTCGCCGCGTGCGGTGAGCAGCAACACCGGAATGGTGATATTGCCTTCCCGCATCTGACGCACCACGCTCAAGCCGTCGCGGCCTGGCAACATTACATCGAGCACGACGACATCGAATGGCGTGTTCCCCACGGCAACAAGCGCCTCAGCGCCATCGTGAAGCATGTCCACCGCGAAGCCCTCGCTTTGGAGGGCCTTGCGAATGAACGAGGCGGTTTTCTTTTCGTCCTCAACAACGAGCACGCGCATGGACGGGACACTAGCGGTCGGCGTGAACTGCGGCAATGCGCGAGTAATTGGCGGGTGTGTCGGTCTGTGTGGAGTGCTCACTCGTACTTTTTGCTCACCAGATTGCCTGACGGATCAAACATCGTTTCCAGTGTCCTTCCATTTTCTTTGAAGTGGACTTCGTAGTAGGTCTTGCCCCTCTTCTGCGCGATTTCGGCCAGCTCGATTGTTCCCATCGGGGATGCGCGTTTGGCAGCCTGTTGCACAACGGCGGGCAACTGGGCGAAGGGAACCTCAATCTCCGTTTCGGCCAGTTCGCCCGAAGGAGTGTAGATGAGACTGTGGGGCGCGCCTTTGCCATCGGTCGCAAGCTCGTAGAACGTGCGTGAGCCCTTCTGCTCCAAAGCGTGGCTCTTGATGCGCGCATCCGGAAACTGCTTTCGGAACGCGGTAAGGACAACTGCGGGCACCTGCGATTCTTGAATCGGAGTTTCAGACGACGTGGTCGTGCAACCGGAGCTGCCCACTACGGCGGCGAAGGCCAAAGCTAAAATGTTATTCCTCATGTTTGCTGCGCTGTTGATCGCTTACTGTTCCGGGTTCAGGGATTTCCCGGTACAAACTTTCGACCTGTGATGAGTTGCCCTTCGATGACCTCGATGTCTTCGGGAATGCTGGCTTGGAATTGAGCAGTCCAGACGAACTTCTCAAGATTCCCTTGTGTATCAAACGTCCGCTGGATGTGCCCGCTGATGCTCCCAAGCGCGTTTGTACCGTGGTCCGGCATGAATAAAAACGTCTGACGCACCTGCTTTTTACCATCGGCGCTGGTGACTGTTGTCCCACCAGAGAATGCGAAGACGGTGCAGACCGTGACTCCATCCGCCTTGTTCACCACCTGGAGTTCGTCCGCCACGGTATCAAAGACCAATGCCAGCGACTTGGAGTCGAGTGGAGGCAATTGATCGGTGGCGCATTCATCCACCTCTGTGGCGGTGGTATCGGTTTCAAAGGCAATGCGCCCCAGCGCGTTGGTCGTGTATTCTTTGAATTTGAACCGTGCGTTAAACTTCTCGGCGTGAGCGGTGAGGCTCAAAGAAGCCAATGTAGCCAGAGTGATGAGGATGGTTTTCATATTATGCAGTCTTAATTGCGATCATTGTTACTTCGACGCGGATCTCGTTTAAGATCCCGTCGCCATAAAGCGCTCAGAGCATGAACGCAGCATGAAATGGGCGTGACAAAAGCGTCATCCTACCCCCCCTCTCGGGTTTTGGGTGGCCGCGATGTGGCTTTCTCACGGGGCATATCTTGATGAGGATGTTTTCCAAGCGAGGAAATACCGCATTGCTGGAGAGGCACTCTGCGTTGATTCAAAGATGACAGAATCGTCATCTTAGATTCATCGCCGGGACATTCAACTGGCAGACGATGGCCAAGTGACTTCCGCTCCAACTAGCGCAACAGCCACTGACGATGCCATTAACTCGCGACCCCCTTTCTGGGTACCATTGATCCTTTTAATCACTGCGAGTCTCGCTGTTCGCGTGGGCGATTTTGACCACTTTTTCCAGCGAAAGTTTTGGTCAGCAAACGGCGGTTGGCACCTTGAGGACAATGGTTGGGTTCAGTTCCTTTACCAGTATGGAAGCTGGCCAGCCCTGATTTTTGCTGGAAGCAGTCTGGTGGTCTGCATCAGCTCTCTATTCGCGCCGGGATTGAAGCCAAAGCGATTTTTCTGCGGGTTTATCGTGATTGCTTTGATTGTCGGCCCCGGATTTCTGGTGAACACCGTGTTCAAGGGATTCTATGGGCGTCCGCGACCGCGTCAGGTTATCGAATTCGGCGGAAGCCAGGTGTTTCGTCCTCTCGGCGAGCCAACATTCGACTCGCGAAGTAAATCGTTTCCTTCCGGCCACGCGTCGATGGGATTCTTCTGGTTCGCCCCGTCCGTCTTCCTCTGGCAACGACATCGCCGGATTGCGATCAGCTTCGCCGTGGTTGCACTGTTCCACGGAGGGATAATGAGCATTGGCCGCATGGCGCAAGGCGGGCACTGGTTTTCAGACAACCTGTGGGCGGCTGGGATCGTCTATCTGTCATCTTGGGCGATCTATCGCATCGCATGTTCGTCCCCCTTCAAACAAAACACCCGTTTCCCTCATACGAATTCCCCAAGCCGCAACGAAACAGTTTCCATTGATTACAGGGAGAAAACGGGAACAGGCGCTGGCTGAAACACTGACAAACTATGAAACATGATATCGGTCCGGCCTATCAGGGCAGAGTGAAATACTCCGAATCGAAAGCGATTAGCTATCAGACGGTGAAAGAAGGGAAGAACCGCGCCGAACTACGCTTGGTCGAACGTGCGTTCCGTCTGGTTCCGATCGGCAGTGTTCTGGATGTCCCGTGCGGAGGTGGCCGTGTCAGCCTGCTTCTGGCCGGCAAGGGGTATCAAATGACAGCCGCGGATCTATCTGAGCCCATGCGTTTGATCGCGAAAGAAAAGTTCAAGGAGGCCGGTTTGACCATTCCTGTGAATGCCGAGGATGTGGAGAACCTTGGCTACAAGAATTCCGCCTTCGACGCCATCATCTGCTTCCGGCTTTTTCATCACTTTCCTGATCCCATCATCCGACAGCGTGTGGTGATGGAACTCTGCCGGGTCTCCCGGCGATATGTGGTCCTGTCTTATTTCAGCCCGCATTCAGTGACCTCGCTCCACAGACGCTGGCGCACCGCGCGCGGTGGGCGGAAATCTCAAAAGCACTCGACACCACTCGGCGAGGTGGAGCGATATTTCGACGCGGCTGGTTTCAAACTGTTGAAGAACTTCGCCCGGTTTCGCTTTATTCATACGCTCCATCTTGCGGTGTTCCAGCGAGAGGATTCCTGAAGGCGTGTCCTGCCATGATCGTCTTCGCTCAACACCAGTCGGTGCTGCAAAAACTGGGCCTTTCTACGCTGGAAGAAGTGCGGGCTTTTCAAGGCGAGGTAATCAAGTCTCACGGCAACAGGCGGCGAGACATTCTTCGTATCTGCACAACTGATGAGGCGGGCGCGCCACTGGTGTTGTTCCTAAAACGATCCTGGCACCCCTACAAAAAGGACGGATTGCGCACCTTGCTGTGTCACGGTCAGGTCTGGTCCATCTCACGCCAGGAATGGGAGAACTCACTGAGCCTGCAACACGCCGGGTTGAAGACGGCACCGTTGGTGGCGTTTGGCGAGGATTGCGGACGGCTTTGGGAACGGTTCTCCTTTTTGATCACCGAAGCGGTCGCATCCAAGGAGACCTTGCAGCATTTTCTAAAATCTTGTCGCGAACCTTGCCGCCGCCGGCTCGTTCTCGACGCCCTCGCTCGCGAGGTCCACCGGATGCACGAGGCTGGACTGGCAATGCCCGACCTGTACACCCGGCACGTATTTGTTGACGCCACCGCTGAACAGCCTGTGCTTCATTTGATAGACATGGCGAGACTGGATCGGCGAGTGCGACTATCGCAATCACTTCGCGCGCGTGATCTTGCAGCACTCAACGTCACCGCGCCGTTGTGCGATGTCTCACCACGGGAGCGAATTCGATTTCTTCGCGTCTATGGAAAACGCATTGACCGAAAGCTCGTTGGGCGAATTGCCACGCGAATGAAGCATTTGCTTCTCCGCAGGAAACACGCCGATTTCCAAAGACCTGTGGGCAAAAATCAGCTCGCGGAGATAGCCCGATGATACAGGCAGGACATTGGTTCGCGCCGGCATTTACGCTGGCTGACCTCATCAACCTCCCCGGCCAGCTCTCCCTCCGTTCTCCATTGCACGCTTGCCACCAAAACGCTGGCAAGTGGGTCAGCGCAAAAGATCAGCCCCGCCCATGACACTCTACAAACCGTCTTTCTCAGTAGTAGTTCCATTTCACAATGAAGGAGACAATGTGCGGTTCGTTCTCGAAGAGCTTCGTGCGACCCTCCCGGACGCCGAGATCGTCGCCGTGGATGACGGGAGCAGCGACCAAACGTGGACGGAGATCAACCAGGTAAGCGGCGTTCGCGGCCTGCGGTTCTCCAAGAACTTGGGTCAAAGCGCCGCGATGTACCACGGACTTCACGCCTGCACCGGAGACATCTGCGGCTTGATGGATGGCGATGGCCAGAACGACCCTGGCAACTTTTTGCTGCTCTTGGAGGAATTTCACCGCGGCAATGCGGACGTGGTCTGCGGATACCGGGCGAACCGTCACGACTCGTGGAATCGCAGAGCGGCGTCGCGTATCGCCAATCGGATTCGCCGCGCCTTCCTGAGTGACGGCGTGCGCGACACCGGCTGTTCCCAAAAAGTTTTTCGACGCGAGGCGGTGGAACTGCTCATCCCGTTCCGGGGAATGCACCGGTATTTACCCGCCATATTCAAGCACGCCGGGTTGCGAATTGCCGAAGTGCCCGTACATCACCGCTCACGTCGGGCTGGAATCTCAAAGTACGACAACTGGTCGCGAGCTGTTGCCGGAGCCTATGACTTGATCGGCGTCGCATGGCTTCTCAGCCGCCGACTGCCGCGCGCGCAAATACAAACAAGCAAATGAACGAAGTCTTAATTCAGGTGGACCTCTTTGGCCGAATGCTGGTGGTCACACCATGGAAACTCATCGGTTACGTCGGCGTGGCGGTTTTCGCGGGCCGCTGGTTCGTCCAAGTGGTGGCATCACACCGTGCTCGCCGTTCGCATCTTCCGCGCTTGTTTTGGTATATGTCACTCGTGGGCAGCCTGCTGCTGCTCTCCTACTTCAGCTTCAGCGAAAAGAATGATTCCGTGGGCGTTCTTTCCAATCTGTTTCCCGCTGCTGTCGCCACCTACAACCTTTTGCTGGAGGCAAGGCGGCGCCAAAGCGCTGCCGTGCCGACGGAGAGCGGGCAAGATTCCGCGAGTTGAGGTGCATTAGCGACACATTCCCCGAATGACATCACTGTCATCCCAGGTTCAGACACGTGTCACGAAATCCTGTTTGAGTGGATCTCATGCACATCGCACCTGAACCGCTTCCGTCCGCACAACAGCCCCAGCCGCCACTGAACGTCCAAAGCTCGTTCAGTTTCCGCCATCGCGGCTTCATGGGTGCAGTATTGTTGGCTCCCGTCGGATTGGCCGTGATCTTCAGTCCGCCGACCGTTGCCGAAGACTCACTTCCCGGCGTCCTGCTCAATGCCTCCGGTTGGCTGGCCTTCTTCACCTGCGTGGCCGTTCGTGTTTGGGCCACGCTTTATGTTGGCGGGCGCAAGGACCGGGAGCTGCAAACCGAAGGGCCATATTCCATCAGCCGCAATCCGCTCTACGTCGGAAGCTTTGCCTTCGCATTCGCGATGGCTTGCTTCCTCAAAAGCATCGTGTTCGGCACGGCTTTATTGTTCGGCATTCTGTTGTATCTCCAGTTCGTGGTTCGGGCTGAGGAGCACTTTCTGCAACTCCGGTTCCAGGAAGACTACCGGAATTATTGCCGCCGAACACCCCGCTTCTGGCCATCCTGGTCGTCGTTTCAGACCCCTCCCATGATTTCCGTGGAGTTGAAGCGACTTAAACAGGAGGTCAAGCGCCTGTGCAGGAGCGCGGCACTCATCATCGCCCTGCAAGTCGTCCTGAATTTCCGTGGCAGCGAATCGTGGCCCCGCTGGTTCGCGGTCTGGTGAAAAGATGCCCGCCGCTGATTCATAATCGTATCTCGCACGCTTGAGATTCAATTCATCCAAAATGAACTGCCTAAAACTCAGACTACTCTGCCCGCTTGGTGCTGCCCTGTTAATCTGCGGTTGCGTCAATACTCGAAACGATGTCGGTCAAGTCTCGCTTGAGCTGACACGGCGCAGCGGTTACTCGGTGACGAATGTCCGGCCCGGCGAGGTTGTCTGGCCAGCAGCAGTGTCGCCGGATGACGGACTGTCCGAGGACGAGGCGGTGACACTCGCCTTGTGGAACAACGCCGCCTTTCAGGAAACCCTCGTGGACCTCGGTTTGTCGCGGGCAGACTTGCTCCAGGCGGGGATGCTGCCCAATCCCACCCTCTCCATGCTAATTCCAGTTGGAACGAAGCCCCTGGAGATGACAGCAAAATATCCATTCGAGATTCTTTGGCTTCGGCCCAAACGGGTCGCGGCGGCGAAACTCGACTACGAGCGCACGGCCCAGCGGCTGGTGCAGGGCGGACTGGACTTGATTCGGGACGTGCGCCTGGCGTTCGCCGAGGTGACGCTCGCGGACGAACGACTAAAGCTGGTGTCGGAAACACTGTCGCTCAACTCACGCATCGCCGAACTCGCGCAAGCCCGCCTGCGCGCGGGCGACGCAAGCGAACTGGAAGCGGGGCAGGCTAAAATCGACACCCTGCAAACGCGCGAGCAGGTGACTCGTGCGCGACAGGACGCCGGACTCGCTCGCGAAAGGCTCCGTCATCTGGTCGGACTTAGCCTTGGCCAGTGGACAGGGACGACTACACCCTCGTCACCGCCGCCGCGTTTGGAACGTCCCGCTGAATTGCTGCTGACCAATGCACTCACAGCCCGCCCTGACTTGCGTGCGGTGGAAATCGGACTGGAGGCAGCGGGCAAACGCATTGGTCTCGCGCACGCCGAGGCATTCACGCTTGCCGCCGGCATCAATGGCAAAGATGTCGGCTCCGGCGCGAGCAAGGAATTTCTCGTTGGTCCGACATTGGACTTCGCCGTGCCGATCTTGAATCAAAACCAGGGTGGTGTTGCACAGGCGAGGGCGAAGTTCGAGAAGGCGGCGCGACAATATAATACAGTGCGCGACCGCATCGCGCTCGAAGTTCGCGAATCACACGCACGCATGGCGCAGGCGCAGGAGAGCCTTGACCAATGGCAGCAGCGCATCCTTCCGCCTCTCGAAGACGCCGCACGCCAGGCGGAGAAAGCCTTTTCGGCTGGCAATGTCACCTATCTATTCGTGCTTGATAACAACCGCAAGCTGTTCGACGCCCGCGCCAAGGCCGCCAGCGCCGTCGCCGACCTGCGCCGCGCTCGCGCAGAGCTTGAGCGCAGTGTCGGTCAGCGACTCGACATTGAGTTCAGCCCTTCAACTCTTCTCCGTCATGAAACCAACTAAACGCTTCCACATTCTTGCCTGCGCCTCACTCTGCGCCTTGGCCATCACAGGCGGCCCGCTCGTTGCGGCTGAGTCCGCCAAGTTTCCCGCGCCCGCCTCGGTGTCGAACCCAAGGAAGGAAGCAGACCTCACGACCATCACCTTGACACCCGAAGCGGAAAAGCGGCTGGGCATCCAGACGGCTCCAGTTGAGCGGCGCACGCTGGAACAGACCCGGCTGTTTGGCGGAGAAATCATTCTCCCAGCCCGGCAGAGCAGAACGGACAACACTAATTCCGCCGGCCAGTCCGTGTTTGCAATTCTTTCCTCGCTCTCGCCTGCTGAACTTGTCCGGCTCGCGCAGTCTCAAATCGACGCCGATGGTCAGGTCGAACAGGCGAAGGTTCAACTCGACGCCGTAAGAATCTCGCTCGCACGCGCCGAGCAGTTGCTTCGTGACAAGGCCGGAACGGCGCGCACAGTGGACGATGGGCGAGCGCAGGTGGGCCTCGCTGAAGCCGGGCTCCGGACGGCCCAGGCACGGCGCGATTTGCTCGGACCGCCCGTGTTGGATGTTGCCAACCAGCCGTCGCTCTGGGTCCGTGTGCCTGTTTACGTGGGAGACACGTCCAAGTTGCACCCGACCGCCGACGTTCGCATTGGCGGACTGACGGACGCGGCGGGCACTGCCTCACGACCAGCCAAGCCGGTCTCTGCACCACCTTCGGCCAACGCCTCTGCGGCAACCGTGGACTGGTTCTACGAAGTATCGAACAACGAGGGTGCGCTGCGTCTCGGCCAACGGGTTGGCGTCACCATTCCGTTGCGCTTGGACGAGGAAAGCCTCGTCGTTCCGTGGACGGCTGTGGTGCATGACATACAGGGCGGGGCGTGGGTTTACGAGAAATCCGGTGCTCATGACTACGCGCGACGCCGCGTGCAAGTGAAGCGGGTTGTCGGGGATGTCGTGGCGTTGACGGGTGGAGTCAGCGCGGGTGCAAACGTGGTCACAACCGGCGTTGCAGAGTTGTTCGGCACCGAGTTTGGAGCCGGCAAGTAATACGAGGGACAATCCATTATGATGAAGTGGCTTATCGCTGTCTCCCTGCGCCAACGCGTTCTGGTGCTCGCGCTGTCGGCCGTGCTCGTCGTGTTCGGCATCCGCGCGGTAAAGACGACACCTCTGGATGTGTTTCCTGAGTTCGCACCTCCCCTCGTCGAAGTCCAAACAGAGGCACCCGGTCTCTCCACCGAGGAAGTCGAAAGCCTCATCAGCGTGCCGCTCGAAAACGGACTCAACGGCGTTTCCTGGCTCAAGACCTTGCGCTCGAAATCCGTGCTCGGCCTCTCGTCAGTCGTCTGCATTTTCAAGGAGGGCACGGACCTCATGCGGGCTCGGCAACTGGTGCAGGAGCGCGTGGCCACGATTGCGCCGCGCCTGCCGGCCGTGGCGCACGCACCGGTGATTCTCCCACCGCTTTCCTCAACAAGCCGCGCAATGAAAATCGGCGTGTCCTCGAAAAAGCTCTCACAGATGGAGCTTTCGGAACTGGCGCTATGGACAATTCGCCCACGTCTTATGGCCGTGCCCGGCGTGGCCAACGTCGCCATCTGGGGTCAGCGCGACCGCCAGTTTCAGGTGCTCGTTGACCCCGACCGTCTCGCTGCCAACGGCGTGTCGCTCGATGAAGTCACTCGCGCCGCCGGAGACGCGGCGACCGTGGCGGCCGGCGGCTTTGTGGAGTTGCCCAATCAGCGGCTGCCGGTGCGGCATCTTTCGCCGATTGAAACGCCCGAAGATCTCGCGCGCGCCGTGCTTCACTTCACCAATGGCGTGCCACTGCGCATCGGTGACGTGGCAGAAGTCGTGGTGAGTCACCCGCCGCCCATCGGCGATGCTGTCATCAACGACGGTCCCGGCTTGCTGCTCATCGTCGAAAAGCAACCGTGGGGCAACACGCTGGACGTGACGAAGCAGGTCGAATCTGCGCTCGATGCGCTTCGACCCGGACTGCGGGACGTGGACATCGACCCGACCATCTTCCGACCCGCAACATTCATCGAACGCTCGCTCCAGAATCTCACCCACGCGATGCTGCTTGGTTGCGTCCTCGTCGTGATCATCCTCGTGGCGTTCCTTTACGACTGGCGCACGGCGCTCATCAGCCTGTCCTCGATTCCGCTCTCGCTGCTGGCAGCGGCGGTAGTTCTGTATCTGCGCGGTGGCACGCTGAACACAATGGTCCTTGCGGGCCTCGTCATCGCCGTGGGCGAGGTGGTGGACGACGCCATTATCGGCGTCGAGAACGTGTCGCGGCGATTGCGGTTAAATCGCGCGTCGGCCAGCCCCCTCTCTCCCTTCCGCGTTGTTTTGCTCGCCTCGCTCGAAGTTCGCAGCGCGGTGGTGTACGCAAGCCTCATCGTGGCCTTGGTGTTCGTGCCCGTCTTCTTTCTCGACGGCCTGGCGGGAACGTTCTTCCGCCCGCTCGCGTTCTCCTACGTGCTCGCGATTCTCGCCTCCTTGCTCGTAGCCTTGACTGTCACGCCTGCGCTTTGCCTGTTGCTCCTCCCAAGGGCCAATGTCCGGCACGAAGACGCTCCCTTGACGCGCCTTTTGAAGAGAGGCTACCGCGCTGTTCTGCCGACGCTCGTCGCACGACCAAGGTGGGCCGCGGCCATTCTTGTGACGGCCTTCACGCTGACGGGTCTTGCGCTGCCGCGATTGGGCGAAGAATTCCTGCCGAATTTCAAGGAGACGGATTTCCTCATGCACTGGGTCGAGAAGCCGGGCACTTCGCTCGATGCCATGCGCCGCATTACCGTGCAGGCGAGCAAGGAACTGCGCGCTGTGCCCGGCGTGAGGAATTTCGGAGCCCACATCGGACGCGCGGAAGTGGCGGATGAAGTCGTCGGGCCGAATTTTACCGAGCTTTGGATTAGCCTCGATCCGAGCGTCGATTATGACCGCACCGTGGCGAAGATTCAGGAAGTTGTCGAAGGGTATCCTGGCCTCTACCGCGATGTGTTGACCTACCTGAAAGAGCGCATCAAGGAAGTGCTGACCGGCGCCAGTGCCACCGTGGTAGTGCGACTATATGGCTCCGACATGGCAGTGTTGCGGGAGAAAGCCCAGGAAGTAAGCAAGTCGATTAGCGACGTGAAAGGCGTGGTCAACCTAAAAGTCGAACCGCAGGTGCTCGTCCCGCACATTCAGGTCCGGCTGAAGCCGGACATTGCGGCGAATTTCGGGCTGACTCCGGGCCAAATCCGGCGCGCCGCCACGACGCTCATCAAAGGCACGAAGGTCGGAGAAGTTTACCGCGACCAGAAGGTCTTCGACGTAGCCGTGTGGAGTGTGGAGCGGGTGCGCCACGATTTGCAGTCCCTCCGGGAGTTGATCATCGAAACGCCTTCCGGCTCGCGCGTGCCTTTGGGCGATGTGGCGGACCTCGACATCACTCCGACGCCCAACGAAATCAAACGCGAGAACGCTTCGCGCCGCATCGACGTGACTTGCAACGTCGCTGGATCGGACCTGGGCGGCGTGGCTCGCGAAATACAAAACCGCGTGCAATCACTTTCCTTTCCGCAGGGCTATCACCCGGAGTTCCTCGGCGAATACGCCGCGCGACAAGCTTCGCGCAACCGCTTGTTGCTGCTCGCCGCCTTCTCGCTCGTCGGCATTCTTGTCCTCCTGCATGTTGATTTTCGCTCCAATCGTCTTGTGCTGCTGGTGGCGTTGACGCTGCCATTCGCTCTCATCGGCGGTGTAGCGGGAGCCTTTTTGGGAGGCGGCGTGCTCTCACTCGGTTCGTTGGTCGGATTCGTCACGGTGCTGGGCATCGCCGCACGGAATGGAATCATGCTCATCAGTCACTACCGCTACTTGGAGGCCAGCGAAGGCATGGAGTTCGGGAAAGAGCTTGTTATGCGGGGCGCGGAGGAACGTCTGGCCCCCATCCTGATGACCGCCGCGTGCGCTGCTCTGGCGCTGCTGCCCCTCGTCGTCAAAGGCAATGTGCCCGGTCATGAAATCGAATACCCGATGGCCGTGGTCATCCTTGGCGGACTGGCGACTTCCACGGTCTTGAACCTGTTCCTCATGCCTTCGCTGTATTCCAAGTTCGGGCAAAGTCGAAATGCGTCCAACGCTGCGATTGAAGCCAGGCGCATAGGCCGGGAGTAGCTGCTGCGGCGGGGAGGGTGGCATAAATCGCCGCAAAAACAGGTAATGGACTCAGATGCGGGCGTGCCGCTAGTCTTCATAATTCATTGGTGAATACGCGCCGATATGACAACCGGATCTCATCTGCGACCAAGGCGGGATGTTACGTTCTTTTCCTCGTCGCGAGTGTGTTCGCCTTCTAGTTTCAGTTACGTCCCCATTCATCTCGTGTCGGCGGCGCATCTGAATCGTATCCCGGAGTTGCTGACGGAATTGGCCTTCCAACACGCGAACATCATCAAGGGTCGGCTGTAAATGCCGATGAGTGCAGAACGAGTGCGACGCTGAAAATTTCAGTTGCGCTGGTTTTGACCATTAAGTATTGCTGTGTTTGTGAATCGAATAAAGCCAATCGTGGCGACGCTGATGCTGGCGCTTTTTGCGCTGGCATCGTCGCATCCGCTTTTGGAGGGGTTGGGGTTGATTCACCATGAGACTGCTCACACGCATGAGCAGTCGAGTTCGGATTCCGATCACCAACTCGCCGACGGAAAGGTTTCGATCAATGTCAACCGCAACGAAACTCAAAAGTCACTTGCGGACAGTTCGTTTAACCTAGCCAACATCCTCGCTTTCGCGCTCGTGCTTCTCCAGCACGAAGACCTGTCAAACCAGTCATCGGTAGAGATTGCCTGTTCTCCCCCACCAGAACTTGGCACAACCTGGCAGTTTTCCTCCCGCGCGGCGCTTCCCGTCCGCGCTCCTTCGTTTGCTTCATAACTGAGTCCTCTTTCTGAGGATTCTTTCCCTGTTCGCATGGCGTGCCCGCACGCCGTGAATCCGTTTCCTTGATCCCTTGGTCCGTTGAATGTCCGTTTTATGAAGCAAATTTTGTCCGTCAGAAACCTGTTTGTGGCCGGTTTGATTTTCAGTTTGACCGGTTGCGTCACGAAACCGCCTGCCGAAAACCACGCCCGTTCGGACTCTCAGGCGCGAAGCACCGAGTCCAATCCGCCTGCCGACGCTCCGAAACCGCCAGAGCCTGCCCCGCCGATGAAAGAGCCAACGGGCGCGCTGACGCTCCGCGAGGCGTTGGCGCTGGCGTTGACGGAAAACCCGGAGCTTGCGCCGTATGCCTGGCAGGAACGCGCGAATGAGGCGCGCATCCTGCAAGCGGGTTTGCGCCTCAATCCGGAATTGGGTTTGCAGGTCGAGGACGTTCTCGGCACGGGCGATTTCAGCGGCGGTCAGGAAGCTCAGATCACGCTCCAACTCAGTCAGGTGATCGAACTCGGCGGCAAACGGGCGGCGCGGACTGAACTCGCCTCGCAGGCGCGCGGGGTCACCAGGTCGGAGTATGAATTGAAGCGGGTGGAGGTTTTGGGCGATGTCGCGCAACGCTTCATTCAGGTGGTGGCGAACCAGCACGCTTTGGATCTGGCGTTGACCAATCGTCAATTGGCGGCAGACGCGCTTCGCACTGTGCAGGAGCGCGTGACGGCGGGGAAAGGTTCGGCACTGGAAGAACGGAAGGCGCAAGTGGCGTTGGCGCGCGGCGAAGTTCTTGTCGGTAGTGCGCGCTATGTGCTGGAAACTTCGCGGAAAAAACTCGCCGCGAGCTGGCGGAACAGGCAGCCGGTGTTCGAGCGGGCGGAAGCGGATTTGTTCGCCCGCAAACCCGTTCCCGCTTTCGAGGGATTGGTGGAGCGCATTGCCAGCAGCCCGGAAATCGCCCGCTGGGTTTCGGAGAAAAAACTTCGCGAGGCGGAAATCAAACTGGCCGATGCGCGGCGCGTGCCGAACGTGACCGTGGGCGGAGGCATCCGCCACTTGCAGGGTTTTGACGACCAAGCCCTCGTCTTTGGCTTTTCGATGCCGCTGCAACTCTTTGACCGCAATCAGGGCGGCGCGGCGGAAGCGCGGGCGCTGCTGGGCCGGACGGAGGCGGAGCAGAAGGCGGCGAAGATTCGCCTCGGCACAGTCCTGCTGGGTCTCTATCAGGAAATGGCGTGGGCGGTGCAGGTCATGGATGGTCTGCAAAAGGAGATTTTGCCGAAGGCGGAGGATGCGCTTGCGATTTCGCGGGAGGGATTCGCGCAGGGACGATTCTCGTATCTCGAAGTGCTCGACGCGCAACGCACGCTGTTCGACATCAAGCAGGAATACATTCAAACGGCCACCGCGTATCACCAATTCCTCGTGGAGTTGGAACGGCTGATTGGACAGCCCATCGAGGGCGGCGAACCGCAACGGTAAACCACATCACTTTCAAATTTTCAAAAACTGACACCCCATTTTCTTATGAACAAAAAACAAATTACGGCAGTAATTCTCGTTCTGCTGGCGGGCGCTGGCCTCACTTGGTTTGTGATGCGCAATGCCAAACCTGCGGCTCAAGCCTCCGGCGAGGGCGGTCATGGCGGTGAAGCCGTCGCCGAAGCCGCCAAAGGCCCGCACGGCGGACGCCTGTTGAGTGAGGGCGATTTCGCGACCGAAGTGACGATCTTCGAGCGTGGCGTGCCGCCGGAATTCCGCGTGTTCCTTTACGAGAAAGGCAAACCGATTGATCCGACCGAAGCGAAGTTGACGATTGAACTGCATCGCTTCGGCGGGCGCGTGGACAAGATTGGTTTTGCGAAGCGGGAAGATTACCTGCTCGGCGACCAGGAAATTGTCGAGCCGCACTCGTTCGACGTGAAAGTCATCGCCGAACACAAAGGCAAGACGCATCGCTGGGAATACGATTCCTACGAGGGCCGCACGACGATGACGACCGAAGCGGTGAAAAGTTCGGGCATCGTCATCGAAACGGCAGGGCCGGCCAAAATCAAAACGACCATCAAGGTCAATGGCCGCGTGCAGCCCAACGAAGACCACATGACCCACGTCATTCCGCGTTATCCCGGCATCGTGAAGAAAATCCACAAGCGCCTCGGCGACGCCGTTGCCAAGGATGAAGTCGTGGCAGTGGTGGAGAGCAACGAAAGCTTGCAGCCCTACGAAGTGAAATCGTCCATCGCCGGAACGGTCATCGGGAAGGACGTGCGCCAGGGAGAATTCGTCAAGGAAGGCGAGGTGATCTACTCCGTGGCGGACCTCAGCACGGTATGGGTGGACTTGAATGTGAATCGCAAGGATTTCGACAAGCTCAAGGTGGGAGAGGCCGTGACCATCTTCGCGGGCGAAGGCACGACCAACTCGACCGGCACGGTGAGTTACATTTCGCCGTTCGGCGCGGAGGACACGCAGACCATGCTGGCGCGGGTTGAGTTACCCAACCCGACCGGCAAGTGGCGTCCGGGCCTGTTCGTCACCGGCGAAATCGTCGTGGAGGAAGCAGAAGTGCCCGTGGCGGTGAAAGCCAGCGCGCTCCAGACCTTCCGTGATTGGGAAGTGGTGTTTATGAACGATGGCAACATTTTTGAAATCGCCATTCTGGAATTGGGACGGCGCGACGGCGAATGGGCGGAAGTGGTTTCCGGACTGAACGCCGGACAGAAATACGCCGCCGAAAACAGCTTCATCATCAAGGCGGACATTCTGAAGTCCGGCGCGTCACACGATCATTGAAAGGAGATTCCCATGAAAGAAATTAAAGCCATCCTCCAACCCCATATCGTCACCAAAGTCGTGCGTGCCTTGCACGCGCTGCCGCATTTCCCCGGCCTGACCTTGAGCGATGCGCGCGGCCAGGGACGCGGACGCGGCGCGGGCGGTTCGTTCAAGCTGACTGAGGACGACATTGACTACCATCGCAAGGTCATCCTTGAAGTGGTCTGCAACGACGACCTCGCGGCGGGCATCGCCGAAACGATTCGCCAGTCGGCTCACACCGGAAACAAGAGCGACGGCATCATCCTCGTCAGCGAACTGTGCGAAGTAATTCGCATCCGCACCGGGGAAAAGCAGGACCAAGCGGTCTAAAGGATTTTTATGCTCGAACGACTCATCAGTTTTTCCATTCGCCAGCGCTGGCTCATCCTTATTGCCACGGCGGCCGTCGCCGTGCTGGGCATCTACAATTACCAGCGGCTCACGATTGACGCCGTGCCAGACATCACCAACGTCCAGGTGCAAATCAACACCGAAGCGCCCGGCTACTCGCCGCTCGAAGCCGAGCAGCGCATTACCTTTCCCGTCGAGACAGCGATGGGCGGATTGCCGCATCTCGAATACACCCGCTCCGTCTCGCGCTACGGCCTCTCGCAAGTGACCGTTATCTTCAAGGACGGCACGGATATTTACTTCGCCCGGCAGCTTATCAATGAGCGCATCCAGGAAGTGAAAAGCAAACTTCCGCCCGGCATCGAGCCTTCGCCCGGCCCGATCACCACGGGCTTGGGCGAGATTTACATGTTCAACGTCGAGGCTGAACCCGGCGCACGCAACGCCGACGGAACGGAAGTCGCGCCGCGAGATCTGCGCACCGTGCAGGATTGGATCATCAAGCCGCAACTGCGCAACGTGCCCGGCGTCATTGATGTCAATTCCATCGGCGGCTTCGTGAAGCAATACCACGTCACGCCGCATCCCGATAAACTGCGCGCCTACGGCATGACCTTCCGCGACCTGATGACGGCGCTGGCCGACAACAACGCCAACATCGGCGCGGGTTACATCGAGCGGAATGGCGAGCAATATCTCATCCGCAGCCCCGGCCAGGTCGTGGGGATTGCGGACATTGAGCAAATCGTGGTGGGCAACCGCGATGGCATTCCTATTCACATGGATGATGTCGCGGACGTTTTCCTCGGCAAAGAACTTCGCAATGGCGGCGCGACCAAGAACGGAACGGAAGTCGTGCTCGGCACGGTGTTCATGCTGATCGGCGAAAACAGCCGCACCGTCTCCGAGCGCGTCCATGCCAAAATGACGGAGATCAACAAGTCGCTGCCGGAAGGCATCGTGGCCAAGACGGTCTATAACCGCACCGACCTGGTCAACGCGGCCGTTGACACGGTGAAAAAGAACCTTTTTGAAGGCGCGTTGTTGGTGGTCGTAATTTTGTTTCTGTTGCTGGGCAACATCCGCGCCGCGCTCATCACCGCGCTGGTCATTCCCCTCTCCATGCTTTTTACCATCACCGGCATGGTCGGCTCAAAAATCAGCGGCAACTTGATGAGCCTTGGTGCGCTCGACTTCGGCCTCATCGTGGATGGCGCAGTCATCATCGTGGAGAATTGCATCCGCCGACTGGGCGAGGAACAGCACAAACTAAAACGTCTGCTCACGCGCCCGGAGCGATTCGAGGTTGTCCGCGACGCCACCAAGGAAGTCGTGCGCCCGAGCTTCTTCGGTGTGTTCATTATCATGGTGGTCTATCTGCCCATCCTCAGTTTGAGCGGCGTCGAGGGCAAAATGTTTCACCCGATGGCCTACACCGTCATCATGGCGCTGGCGGGCGCGATGGTTTTTGCGGCGACGTTTATTCCCGCATCCATCGCGTTGTTTCTCACCGGAAAAATCTCGGAGAAGGAAAACATTCTGATGCGTGGCGCGAAGGCGGTTTATCAGCCGCTGCTCAAGTTCTGCCTGCACTTTCGCGGGGCGGCGGTTACGGCGGCGGTGGTCTTGGTGGTCATCAGCGGAATCGTTGCGTCTCGCATGGGGACGGAGTTCATTCCAAGTTTGGATGAAGGCGATGTGGCCTTGCACGCGTTGCGCATTCCCGGCACGAGTTTGACCCAGGCCATTGAAATGCAGCACGCACTGGAAAGGCGGCTCGAAAAATTCCCGGAGGTGAAGATTGTTTTCGCTAAAATGGGCACGGCAGAGATCGCGACCGACCCCATGCCGCCCAGCGTAGCGGATGGTTTCATCATCATGAAGCCGCGCAAGGAATGGCCCGACCCGAAAAAGCCGAAAACACAATTGGTCGCGGAATTGGAAAAGGCCGTGAAGGAAGTCCCCGGCAACAATTACGAGTTCACCCAGCCGATTCAGATGCGTTTCAACGAACTCATCGCGGGCGTGCGCAGCGACGTGGCCGTGAAATTGTTCGGCGAAGACATGGCGGTGTTGCAGCAAGCCGGCAAGCTGATTGAGAAGGAGATGAAGACCATCCCCGGCGCGTCCGACGTGAAGCTGGAACAGACCACCGGCCTGCCGCTGATGAGCATCGTTCCAAAGCGCGAAGCTCTGGCGCGCTACGGCCTGAGTATTGCCCAGCTACAGGAAGTGATTGAAATCGCCCTGGGCGGCAAAGCAGCGGGCGAGGTGTTTGAAGGCGACAAGCGTTTTGAAATCATCCTGCGCCTGCCGGAGAATCTGCGCACCGACATTGAGGCGCTGGAGCGCCTGCCTGTG
>Ga0154020_10002737_pt1 | contig 21451 bp, 17 predicted proteins | sample Klosneuvirus_201_FD_109709 | JGI IMG/M metagenome (GOLD analysis project Ga0154020, IMG submission 109709) | Active sludge microbial communities from wastewater, Klosterneuburg, Austria - Klosneuvirus_20160825_MG | ecosystem: Engineered > WWTP > Aerobic digester > Activated sludge | place... | reverse complement strand
TTTTCGATTTCTATCGGTTCGCTTGCTTTAGCTATAAATCTATTGCCTGCTTTGTCTTGTGGAAAATCAATTACCCACGGATTAATAATGGTACAGGCAGAAGCGAGTTGATCATCTCCCAGAAATATTTTTTTGAATTTCTTAAGTTTCTTCTCCCACTCTTTATCGCGGGTCGATGATACTTCAACGGTATTAAGTTGAATCTCAGAAGGCACCAACTTAATAATTCCTACATTCACCTGGCGCTCTTCTATTATTATTTTCATTTTATAGGTTTCATAGCCTACAAAAGAAAAAATCAGTTCATAGGTACCCGGATCGCTAAGTGAACTTAAAATAAAGTTTCCATTAATATCGGTGACTGTACCAATCGTAGTGTTGTTTATGAATACGTTGGCAAAGGGAAGTCCCTCTAATGTCTTTGAATCCTGAACTTTTCCGATGATCCTTTGACTATAAAGATTGGAGCCAAGGGTGAGAGTAAACAGAATGGTAAAGAGAAAATACTTCATAAATTTTATGAGACAGGGCCTTAGTTTATTAAAAATACCCAAAGTTAATTCCTTCACCCTGCATAGCGCACGCTTTTAGTTGACTTTTCAAGAATAGTGGAAATTTCATTTTTAAGTCACGGCAAATAAAAATCAAATACAAGATCCATCATGCATTTGAAGTGCCCTTTGGGGCAACGCTGATACCCAATCTTTGAGCAAGGTCTGCAATCGAGTTTTTTATTTTCGAGTATAGTAAACCGTGTTCGGTAGGGATACATTCCAAATTCAGGAATGGTATTACCCCAAATAGAGAATATTTCCTTCCTAAAAGCTGCCGCAATATGCATTAAGCCTGTGTCGTGCGTAAATACAAACGAAGCTTGTTTGACCAGGCTTGCCGACTGGTTCAAATTAAATTTTCCGCAAGCATTATAGATAACCGCCTTTTTGCCAAGCTCCGCCAACCCACTCTCAAACTCACTGGCTTTGGGTCTTTCAAAAAACTTCTGTATTTCGTCACCCACAGCAGCATCTTCCGGTCCACCCATCAATACAATAGGTCTATTGATTTTGTCGCATAATTCAATCATTCTGCCTACTGGCAATTTCTTAGTGTTGTGCTGTGCCCCAATCGCATAAGCAACAAATCCGCTATGATGGGTTTCGGGAAGCCAGGCCAAGGGAACCACATCCTTTTCGGGAATAAAATAATCCAATCCCAGGGCATCCGCCTTTACACCTAAGGGCTTGACTGAAGCTAAATAGCGATCAACAATATGAACCGATGGTAATTTATTGATCTTAAAGTTCACGATCAGCCATTTTTCAAAATTCAGTTTATTGAATGTGTACGCCTTTACCCCTAAAGCTATTTTTACTATTCGGGTTCTTATATTGTTATGCAGGTCGATTATATAATCATATTTTTCTTTGCGGAGCAGCCCAATTAATTTCCACAAATCATCATCAAGGACGAACATCTTATCGATGTAAGGATTTGATTCAAGAATACTTTGGTATCGGGATTTGGTAACATAATGAACTTCAGCATCCGATAATTGCGTTTTTAAAGCCCGAACTACGGGAGTCGTTAACACGATATCACCAATAGAGGAAAATCGGATCACCAGAATTTTCATGTGTTAAGAATTGCTTTTTAGCAGTCACGATGGAATGGCCAGAATTATCATACGGTTGAGTACAGAGTATCTTAATGGCCATTTCATGAAACTCATTTATAACAAACACCCGAAAAATACGAATACAATTCGCTATTTTAGTTACTTTCAAACAGTTAACATCGTATAAAATAAACGGCACTAGTATGAATTATTGGCTCTTAAAGACAGAACCCAGTACATTTTCGTGGGATGATTTGGTAAAAGACAAAAAAGCGGCATGGGACGGGGTGCGTAATTTTCAAGCACGCAACAACCTGAAAGCAATGAAAAAAGGAGATTTTGCTTTTATCTATCATAGTATGGATGGCAAAGCCGTTATCGGGATTGCTGAAATAACACGCGAATATTATCCAGATCCTAAGGATAAAGATTGGGTTGCTGTGGATATTAAACCAATAAAGAAATTAAAATCACCGGTTGAGCTTGCTGCCGTTAAGAAGGACAAACGCCTTTCCAATATGGTGTTGGTCAAAAACTCCAGATTATCCGTGCAACCAGTAAAAAACGAAGAGTTTGACTTAGTAGTTGGGTTGAGTGAATAAATTTTTAAATGAATAGACGGATACTGCTTCTGAAGAAAATAGTTATTCTCGGGCTGCTGCTTGGGGCTACACTTTGTTGTAGGCAAAATGCACTTGCACAGGCCAATCAAACCGCTCGTTATGAACTTGAACAAAAAGGGACTGACTCAGAATATAGCGTTATCTCGCTCAAAGAAGAGGGACTGTTTGTTATCCGAGACAATGAAAAGTACAGTGAGGGAAAACGAATTTGGGAACTGATCAGGCTTGACACTACTCTTCAAGAGGTTTGGCGTGAACAGCTTCAGACTGAAACAAGAGTAAGATTGGTAGGCTATGAATACAGAGATAATTTATCTTATATTTTATTTAGGCTTGGCGAGAATGAGGCCAGTGAATTAGTCCTTTACACCATCCATATTCGCTCAAAAGAAATCAAGCAGTATTCCATTAAGCAAGCAGTGTCCTTTCGCATCACCCACTTCAATGCCTTAGCACATAGTATTGCACTTGGCGGATATGTTCAAAACGAACCCGCTATATTACTCTATGATCTAGACTCGGAAAAAACAAAGTTAGTACCGGGCTTCTTTATTTCAGATACCGAACTTCTTGACGTGAGGGTTAATTCTAACAACACGTTTAATGTTGTGGTGGCAGACCGTACCAACAAACAAAAAATGAAGTTAGTCCTGAAAACATTCGATGCACAGGGAGCCCTATTATTGGAAGACGCAATGGAAGTTGATACGAAAAAAATGATTCTTTCAGGCATCTCCTCTACGCTACGCAACGATGATCTTCTCATTGCCGGCACGTGGACCCTCGGAAACTCAAAACAAGCCAGTGGTGTTTATACTACTATCGTTGACCCGTTTTCCAATCAGCCAATAAACTATTACGATTTTGGCCAACTTGATCACTTTCTTGATTACCAAAATCCTAAACAGGCGGCCAAGCTGAAGATGAAATCTGCTAAGGCAAAGCAACTGAACGAAGTACCCGATTTTAAAGCGTATGTTATACCCATGCGCTTAGAGGAGCAACCGCTTGGCTTCGGTTTGCTTAGCGAAGTTTATTTACCAACTACCGGTCTTAATTCGTATCCCTATTGGGCTAATAATGGAACTCCATATTTCTCGGGCTATTCGTCCTATGGGTACAATCCGTTTATGAACCGCTATTACAACTCGCCCTATCAATACAATAATAGCTCACAAACGAGCGAGACCAAAATGCTTCATGCTTCGCTTATTTTATTTGATTTGAAAGGAAAGCTACGGCAAGATTATGGATTGAAATTAGATGACAAAAAACTAAATAGTCTGGAACAAGTATCAGACTTTATCTATTATAAGAATCTAATTGCCCTCGCTTCAAAAAAGGAAAAAGATCTGCGCCTAATGGTGGGCGACCTGGACGGAGCATTAATAGCCGACACCCTTCATACTCAATTAAGCAACCCGGAAGAAATAGTTAAGAGCGAATCAGACTCAAATAGTTTTACCCGATTCTGGTATAAAAACATTCTTTATGTATGGGGATATCAAAACATAAGGCATATATCTCGAAAAGTTGAGGAATCGTCACGCTATGTTTTTTACATTAATAAGATTGAGGTACATTAATCTCATTCTCCTACTATCTGTTATTACCCCCAATTGTCTTGGGCAAGTGAACCAATTGGCTCGGTTTGAACTAGCCATTAGCGAGAATGATGAGAACGAAAACTTCAACGTTACTTCACTAGATCAAGAGGGTATTTTAATTTACCATAATCTTTTTGCTGATGCTCAAAATTTACTGGAGTTAATTAGGGTCGATACCTCATTAACAGAAATCTGGCGCGGATATATAGCCATTCAAAGAAATCTTCGGGTTTCTCACGTAAAATTAAATGATCAACTTGTCTTTGTCCTTTTGAAATCTAGCACCCCAATTACCGGAAATTTTCAGGTTGTCGTTGCAAAAGTTAAGGATGGCACCTATGGAATCTATGATATCAAGAATATGATCCCGTTCGATCCAACCGATTTTTTAGTCACCAGCCAGGGAGTCATGATTGGAGGTTACTTCAATTATAGGCCCCTTGTGTTATTTTACAATTTCACTACCCAAACATCTAAAATTTTACCTGGCTTCTTCAATGAACAAGGTGAAATCAATCAACTTAAATTAAATGAAAATGGATCAGTAGACATAATTGTAAGTGCCAATAATTCTCAACGAAAAAAATGCTTATGGATCAGAAACTATGATGATGAGGGAGGTCTTATTAAAACAACCGTATTGGAACCTGAAGTAACCAAGAACCTGATCTTTGGAAGATCAGCTAAAATGCCAAACGATGCACAGGTAGTAGCCGGAGTTTATGGTAATAGAAACGTGAAGTATTCTCGTGGAATATTTGTGGCTGAAATAAATCAATTAGGAGAATATAAAATCAATTATTACAATTTTGGTGATCTTCAAAATTTCTTTAGCTACATGAAAGCCAAAAAGGTGAACCGTGTAAAGGATCGAATTGAAAGGAAAAAGGTGAAAGGGAAAAAAATAAAATTTAATTATCGATTATTAGTTCATGAAATAGTGCCTTATAAGGATAAGTATATTATGCTCGGTGAGGCCTTCTATCCTAAATATCGGTATGCCGATGGTATGAGCTATGGTGCTGGCATGGGAGTGCGAGGTGAACAAATATTTGATGGATACCAATATACGCACGCTGTTGTAATTGGATTTGATACACAAGGAGATTTGAAGTGGGACAATAGTTTTGAAATCAATGATGTGAAGACTTTTGAACTCCAGCAATTCGTAAGGATTGCGCCTGGTGAAGATCACATCGTACTGCTTTACTTTTATGATAATCTGATCCGATCCAAAATTATTAAAGGCAACCAGGTGTTGGAAGGTAAAACGGCTGATCCGGTTAAATCAAAATTTAAAACGGATATAGTCAAAGAAAAAGATACCCGAAACAGCAAACTTAACTATTGGTATCGCAATCATTTTTTTGCCTCTGGCATTCAAACGGTAACAGATTCCCAAACCGGAAATGATGGCGGCTATCGAAAAGTGTTTTTTATCAACAAACTAAAATATCAATAGAAAACCATTCCTTTTTGCTAATTTCGCGCAGGCGTATGCAGAAGAAACTCATCCTTGATTCAGACCTGCTGGAAATTACCCTCAGCCGCCTTTGCGAGCAACTGATTGAAAATCACGATTCTTTTAAAAATAGCGTTATCCTTGGGTTACAACCCCGGGGTATTTTCTTAGCCGAACTAATTCAAAAGCGATTGGCCGAGTTAACCCGCATAGAAGTACCCATCGGTTATCTGGACGCAACCTTTTATCGCGATGATTTCCGAAGGCGCGATACGCCTGCCAGGGCAAGCGAAACCCGTGTTGACTTTGTTATAGAAGGAAAGCATGTAATCTTAATTGATGATGTTCTCTTTACAGGCCGTACCGTACGGGCTGCATTGGATGCGATGATTGCCTTTGGCCGACCTGAGAAAGTTGAATTATTGGTATTGGTAGATCGCACGCACACCCGGGACCTACCCATTGCTGCCGATTATGTGGGTAAATATGTTAACACCGTTGAATCACAGCGGGTATTGGTTGAGTTGGTAGCTCAGGGCCATAAACAAAATAAGATTTGGTTAATTAATACAAAGGACTAACGCAATGCCAACACTCAGTCAACGGCACCTACTCGGTATAAAAAACATAACGACCAAAGACATTGAATTGATTTTTGAAACAGCCGACAATTTTAAAGAAGTAATAAACAGGCCCATCAAAAAAGTACCTTCCTTACGGGATGTTACCATCGCTAATATATTTTTTGAAAACTCTACACGTACCCGGCTCTCTTTTGAATTAGCTGAAAAGCGGCTCTCGGCTGATGTCGTAAACTTTTCCGCCTCCAACAGTTCAGTCAAAAAAGGAGAAACCTTATTAGATACAGTTAATAATATTTTAGCCATGAAGGTGGACATGGTCGTGATGCGGCATGCCAGTGTGGGCGCACCCCATTTTCTATCCAACCATATTAAGGCTAACATTGTTAATGCGGGCGATGGAACCCACGAACATCCTACCCAGGCACTGTTGGATACGTATTCGATTCGTGAGAAGTTAGGCGATGTACAAGGTAAAAAGGTAGCCATCATTGGCGATATTTTACATTCGCGGGTTGCCTTGTCTAATATTTTTGCACTAAAAAAATTAGGTGCTCAGGTAATGGTTTGCGGGCCTCCTACACTACTGCCAAAATTCATTGGCTCATTGGGCGTACAAGTTGAATTAGATGTTAAGAAAGCGTTAGCCTGGTGCGATGTAGCCAACGTGCTTCGCATACAACTCGAGCGGCAGCAAATCAAATATTTTCCTTCGCTCAGAGAATACTCCTTATACTATGGCATTACGAAAAAAACACTCGATGATCTAAAGAAACCCATAGTCATTATGCATCCCGGTCCCATTAATCGCGGAGTAGAACTTAGCAGCGATGTGGCCGATTCGTCAAACTCCATTATACTTGATCAGGTGGAAAACGGAGTTGCCATACGTATGGCGGTGCTTTATTTATTAGCCGGAGCGATTGCCTGATTTCTCTAATTCCTAACTCCCGTTAGCATCATTTTTTGTATTTTTGTGCCTCAATAACTCCATTGATTATGATTTATAATTCAATCATCGATACGATAGGCAATACCCCTATAGTAAAGCTTAAAAATGTTACAAAAGGAATTACAGGCACTGTACTGGCTAAGGTAGAATACTTTAATCCCGGTAACTCTACGAAAGATAGAATGGCGCTTAAGATGGTTGAAGATGCCGAGAAGGCAGGCTTATTAAAACCAGGCGGCACCATCATTGAAGGAACTTCTGGAAATACAGGAATGGGTTTAGCACTTACCGCTATTGCAAAAGGATATAAGTGCATTTTTACCATGGCCGATAAGCAATCGCAGGAAAAAATAAATATTTTACGTGCCGTGGGTGCCGAAGTGATTGTTTGCCCCACCAATGTTGAGCCTGACGATCCACGCTCGTATTACTCCATTGCCCAAAAACTTAACAAAGAAATTCCGAATTCAATTTATCCTAATCAGTACGACAATCCATCCAATGCGAAAGCGCATTACGAAACTACCGGTCCGGAAATCTGGACCCAAACGGGTGGCAAGATAACGCATTATGTTGCCACGGTTGGCACGGGAGGTTCAATGTGTGGTACTGCACGATACCTCAAGGAACAAAATTCATCGTTAGTTGCTGTTGGTATTGATACCTACGGATCAGTGTTTAAAAAGTATAAGGAGACCGGTGTTTTTGATAGAAATGAAATTTATCCCTACCTCACCGAAGGCTTTGGCGAAGATATTTTACCTAAAAATGTTGACTTCGATGTAATCGATCTATTCATCAAGGTAACTGATAAAGATGGTGCGATTGCCGCCCGCAGATTAGCCCGTGAAGAAGGACTTTTTGTAGGTTGGAGTAGCGGCTCGGCTCTGCATGGCGCTATGGAATACGCCAAAGAGAATCTGAAAAAAGATGACGTGATGGTGATACTATTGCCCGATCATGGCACACGCTATCTCAATAAGGTTTATAATGATATGTGGATGAAAGACCACGGATTTTTAGAAGAAAGAACCTACGGTACCGCACGTGAAATAATTGCCAGGCGAAATGGCAAAGATGGTCTGCACACGGTATCAAAACATTCAACCATTGGAGAAACCATCCGCATCATGAATAAAGAAGGTGTTGATCAACTACCCGTTGTTGAAGGAAGCGAGTTTGTGGGCAGTGTAACAACCTCTGCTCTGATTGAAAAAATTATTTACGATCCCTCTTTAAAAGACAAATCGGTAGGCGAAATTATGGATAACCCCATGCAGGTGGTGGCTCTGGACAGCACGCTCGATGTACTCTCCTCTTTACTTAATAAAAATAACAAAGCCTTGTTGGTGCGCGATGAGCAAGATAAAGCCCATATCATTACTCAGCATGATATACTTAGAGCAATGACCATGTAAAAAAACGTCCGGTCATTTTAGTATGACCGGACGAATTAATAAGGTTTTGAAATTCCTATCTCTTCGTTATTTCTATTTCAATACGATCGTTATACGGAGCGAGAGTACTGCCACTGGCATACAAAGGAATTTTACCACCCTCTCCTTTCGTATCAATACGAGAAGCCTCAATACCCTGACTCACCAGATAGGCTTTAACGGTTGCGGCCCGCTCGTTTGTTAATTCTTTGGCTGAGAATTTTCCGATTTTATTTTTCCCAGGATCTAAGGCAAAATAGTTAGTGCTACTACCTAAAATAGATCCTTCCTTATCGTTGGTACCATTGCAATGGCCATGAACCCTGATCTTGTATCCGGTCGATTCTTTCATTAAATCTACTAAGCCGTCTAGTTCGTTTTGTGCAGCAGGATCGAGTATCGATGAGTTACGGAAGAACCGCACATTGTTAAAATCAATGTAATCGCCTCGTCTTACCTTGTTTAATTCAATAGGAATAACTGTCTCGCCTTCGGGTCCGATTTCCGGAGTAGGGTTCTCATAGCTTAAAATGAGATTAACCGGCTGAAACCCTGCTGCCTGAGTTACAATAACATAATTTCCACGGGCATTCTTAGGGGCTTCGATATATACAACCTCATTGGCTTTGAATACCTGATAACGAGTAGCGCTACTCGATTCTTGTACCTGCACCTCTCCGGTTATTGGTATCCCATCGTTACCTTTCAATTGAAATATAAATGGCTTACCGGCTGGCTTAACAGGCTCTGCTACAATAACGGGTGGTACTTCAACCGGTTTTTGTTCTACTACAGGACTTGGCTCAACAGGCTCTATGAGTACCGGTGGCTTTTCTTCTGGTTTTTCTACCGGCTCTTCAACTGGCTTTTCTTCAACAATGATGGATTGTCCTGCACCTAATGTACCCGTAAATACCCATGCATCTTTATACTCTGTATCGGCACGCATACGAATAGCAAGCGCATATGCTTTACGCTTGTCTGTTGTCTGCAACAGATAAACGTAGTTCCACTTTTGGCGCGTATGGATAGCATATTGGGCATTAAATCCATGTTGATTAGCCCGATTTGTTAGCCGCACCGCATTGTCAAGTTTGGCAAAAACGCCAATGACAACATAATAATTTGTTTCAGGTTTGGTCTGGGCTGATGCCTGAAAAAACATAAATAGTAGTAAAAAAAGAAGGGTGTAGGTTGGTTTTTGCATACCGATTATTTTGCTTATAGCACCCAATTTAACACTTTCCCCAAGTAAACCACAAATTTTTGATCTCCTCTAAAACATTAGAATCAAAAGAGACGCTCTTACAGGTCAGTTTTCAAGTATTTCAATCTCTACCCGCACATTGGCTTGTGCCGCTGGGTGATCTACCTCATAAATGGGTTTTTTACCGCCCCATGCTTTTACTTCCATACGGTTGGCATCGATACCATTTTCCACCAGGTACTGTCGAATTAACATAGCCCGCTCTTCGGATAGTTTTTGAGCCGAACCATGTCCATCCTTATTATCCCTGGTAAGCATAAAAAAGTTCTTACTATCACCCATTGAAACGATTTTGCCCGCTGAGTTTCCATTGGTGTGTCCATGAATTCGGATTTTATACTTTGGATTTTCCTTCATCATTTCTAACAAGCTTCCCACCTCATAACGCGATTCGGGCCGCATAATCGCAGCATCTTTATAAAAATAAACATTGAACATAATCGCTTTGTCTCCTTTTTGCAGTCTCACCAACTCAAAGGGTACAATAATCTGATTGCCCTCGAGACTAATGCCATCGGTTTTCTCCGGGGTATTGTAGTTGATCGGTAGCTGCACCTTTCGGTAGCCAAATACTTCACATTCCAATAGCATATTACCCGATTTGTTAATGGGTTTTACATTTACAGCATCATTGCCCCGATAGGCTGCTGATTTACGATTTCTATTCACGACATCGGCATCATAAACATCTATATCGCCTGCCAATGTATCGCCATCTACTAAAGCCGTTATGCGAAACAAAAAAGATTTAGTATCAGGATCTTTTATAACAGGTTCAGATTTTATTTGCGGCATTACCTCGCTCTCTTCCACTTTCTTTTCCTCCGTATCTAGTTTTTCCTCCATGCCTTCTTTGGGCGATGGCTCCAGAACTTCGGTTATGGCCAATTGTTCAATAGCTTCTTTTCGCTCAGCCTCATTGATTTTAACAACTTGAGGATTCTCTCCCAATAAACCTGAATACAACCAGGTATCCGAATACGGTGATTGCTTCTGTAGGCGTATACATTCACTAATCGCTGCTTTCCTATCTTCCGTATTCAAAACATATACGTAGAAGAGCTTTCTTTTTGGATTCATTTCAAACTGAGCCGAATAGCCCTGCTTGTTTGCGTTCTCTGTAAACTCAATAGCGTTTCTGGGAACACCAAAGGCACCAATGACCACATACAAGGATTGATCGGTCTGAGGCTTTTCTTGCGCCACCAGAATAAGTGGACAAAAAAAGAGTAGCAATAATAAACGTTGCATAGGGTTATGATTAGGTTAGATATCGGTAGTCAAAAAAATAAACCGTGAAGCTGAAAAAATCTATGAGCAGCTTCAAAATCCGTGATGAAGGTAGCAATATTTTACCAGAGTCAAAATATTTGATTCGGATGAAGCCGTCACACTTTGCACTACTTCTTCAATTTCCTTTCACCACACTAAATTTTTCTTCAATCGTATTACCTTGCTCATCCACTAAGGTTAGGGTATGTTGCCCGGCATCCGGGGTAACCGCAAGTCGGTGTGCTCCCTTGGTTACTCCCAGATACATTCCATCTAAATGCCAGAACACCGAAACGCCTGGCTGCCGATGAGCTACCTCAAATAATACGCTGCTTAATTGTCCGGTTAGTGTTTTGGGTATAAATATCTTTGCATTAGGTGTTGGATAAATTAAATCCATGGTTGATACCACAGCCGGATTCACACAATCCTTTCTAAAAGCAGGCAACGATTTATAACTCAGGTTTTTGGTTTTATAGTAGAACTCCTGAACGGGTGGCAATACAAACCACGAAACTGATTTCATATTACTGATCTCCTCGCAATTGGCATGCACCCGATACTTTCCATCCAACGAAAGATTTACTATGCGATGGTAACTACACGGTGAACTTTGTAATCCCGCCCAAGGGATTTTAATAATCTCTGTAGCCTCGCACCATTCCGTTGAACGCATCCCGCTTTTAGTACATGTTTCCACTTCCGTTAATTCACTCTGTGGTTCTTCAAACCAACTATTGCCTGGCAGTTGCGAGAAAATATCAAACATGATCGGAGATGCGGATTCCGTTCCGGTAAGTCCGGGCCTACCTTCACCATCCGCATTGCCAACCCACACGCCCACGGCATACTCACCATTTACCCCTACAGCCCAACCATCGCGAAGACCATGACTGGTTCCTGTTTTCCAAGCGATTTTTTTCGAACTGTTAAACATTCTCCAACCTGTTTCTTCCCCGGGCCGATAGACTTCCTTCAATACATCAAAGGTTAAGTAAATAGAAGCAGCGCTTAACCAAGAACTCTCTTCTGGATCTATTCTTTTAATGGAATCAGTTACCAAATAAACGGGTGAATGAAAATCTCCCTTATCGTATCGGTTCCTTCGGGGTACCTTAAAAAAATTATTAAGTGTGCGCGCCATAGAAGCATAGGCCCCTGTAATATCCCATAGCGTACCCTCGGCTCCACCCAGAATCAATGACAATCCATAATGATCGGGTGAATTGTTGAGCGTAGTAATCTTTATATTTTTCAACAGTTCATAAAATTTTTCATATCGAAAGTCTCTCAGCTCATAAACGGCCGGAATATTCAATGACCGAATCAACGCTTGATCAGCAGGTACAGCCCCATCGTGTTGCTTCGTAAAGTTTTTAGGAGAAAAACCATTGATGAGTGTAGGAATATCGGGTTGTAACGTATGCGGTAAGATTTTTCCTTCGTCTAATAAAGCAGCATACAAAAATGGTTTCAGTATACTCCCTGTGCTTCTGGGTGCCTGAATAATATCTACTTGCTCGCCATGTTCGCGTCCGGCTTCTGTATTACCTACGTACGCCAACACACGCCCGGTGTTAACTTCCATTACCAATGCCGCTGCGTTAAATACCTGGTTTCCCTTTAAGGTCTGATGATGTTCGGCTACAATCTGATTAACACGTTCTTGCATAGCAAGCGAAAGAGTTGATCGAATTTGGGTTTGAGCCCGTCCTTCTTTAATCGATCGAGCAAGTAAATGAAATGCACTTCGCGGAAGTGATAAAGGATTTTCAGGAATGATTTCAGAAACAGAAAGTTCAAACGTTAGCGCATCTATAACTCCTGCTTCCATCATGCGTTTTAATAATCGGTCGCGCTTCGTCTTTAACCGATCTCGGTTCCGTCCGGGATGAATAAGAGAAGGATTGTTAGGCAGCACCGCCAGCAGGGCGGCTTCTGACCAACTAAGTTCTGAGGCATCGCGACCAAAGTAACGCCAACAAGCAGCTTCAATCCCCACTACATTTCCACCAAAAGGAGCGTGTGCTGAATAGAGTGCAAGAATTTCGTCCTTGGAGTATCGCCACTCAAGACGCGTAGCAAGAATAACTTCAATAATTTTTTCAAAGAAGGTGCGTGATTTATCCTTTCGGGCCAGTCGAATCACTTGCATGGTGAGTGTACTTCCCCCGCTAATAATTTTTCCTGCTTTAATATTTTGTTGTGTGGCTCGTGCAAGCGATCGCATATCTACACCTACATGCTGATAAAATCGTTTATCCTCAAATAATACAATAGCTATCTTAAATTTTTCAGGAATGGCATTTCCTTCCGGGAACCGCCATTGTCCATCATTCGCAATCGTAGCGCCTAACAATTTACCATCACGATCTTCTAATACAGTCGAGTATGAATCCCCAAAAATTCTGTTGGGTAGGCAGAAATAATAACCTACGACAAGAAGAAACAGTGTCAGAAGGTAAAAACGATATCTGATAACGATTGCCTTCATCTATCATTCTCGCTTATACTTTCTACTTCACATTCAATCTAAACCACTCCGTTTCAGCGTGCGCAGGAGTTTCTTTCGTTATGCTCTCTGCTAACTTCTCGCGAGCCCGTTTCATGGCTGAGCTAACCATGGCATGTTCAATCATCTCGTCTTCTTTCATTCCCATTTTCTCCATCATGTTAACAATATTCTTAGCACCAAAAGCTTCAAAGCAAGGATCATCCAAAGAAGAACAAAACGTAATAGGGCATTGAGGAAACGTAGTATTCAGTTTTTGAACAACTAAATTTTCTTTAGCGGGTAGCGGATAATGTCCTTCGAAAAAGAATGAAGCTTTGTTATTCGTATTCAGCTTCTTGATTAAATCGATCATCGAAGATGAGCTTATTTGATTTGCATCGGCTAAAAAAACAACTTTATCCTGTTGTGGCGCTTCGCCTATCAAGTCAGGGCTAAGTTTATAGTAAGGTACTTTTGAGTCTAACAAAAATGATTCTATCTCGGTTTGAGTCTCTTCAAAAAAGCAAAAGACAATAGGAGTTTCGTTTTTGGTTATGACTTTAAGCGTTTCGGTGATCATACCTCGCCACGCCATAGGTTTCGTTTTCCAAACCCAATCGGAATAAACTGGCTTATCAGATTTAAGGAAAGAAAATAAGCTCATTACTTACTCAGTTTTTTAGTGTACTCCACTTCATCAAAGCCAAGTAAAATTACTTTCCCTTTATTTTCAATTAGCGGTCTTTTAATCACACTCGTTTTCGCCATCATCAGATCAATAGCTGCATTTTCTGAAGTAACTTTTTTTTGAATTGCCTCATCTAACTGTCGCCAGGTAGTACCGCGCTTGTTAACCAAACTCTCCCACCCTACCTGCTTACTCCATTTCGCCAGTTTGGCCTTAGTGATTCCTGATTTTTTATAATCATGGAACTCAAACTCAACGGCATGTTTCTTCAACCAGTCAACCGCAGACTTAACTGTGTTGCAATTTTTTATTCCGTATAAAATCATAAGGCAATAAGTTGGATTTCGTCAAAGTTAAAAACTTTGTAAATGAATATTCTCTCTCTACCTAAAAGAAATCATCGAGTAAGAATAAATGCGCCCCAGTAATAAGGATTAGGGTATTCCCTACGCAATTTCTTTTGTGCTGAGCGAAAAGAGGTGCGCATCTCATTCGTTTTTAACCACTGCGTATAAAAATCTACCATCAATTTTTGTGTAGCCTCATCATCCACTTTCCATAAACTCATAATCATATTTTGTGCCCCCGCCACGCGCAAAGCACGCTGTAATCCATACACACCTTCACCATGATTCATTTCACCCTTAGCCGTCTCGCATGCCGATAGTACAACTAACAAGGTAGAATCAAGGTTTAGGCTAATTACTTCAAAGGCCGTGAGTAATCCATCCTCAGTCACATGCTTGGAATCATTTACTCCTGCCAGTGCGATACCCGATCGGATCATCGTCTCGGCTAAAGAATATTGGTCTTTGTTTTCTCCGGGGTTAAAAAAACCATGACTTGCCAAATGGAGCACGGTGGGCTCGTCAAGATTTTTTAGGTTTTCTTCCGTTGCATCTTGTCCTTCAAATAATTGGGTTTGCCACTTAGCCATCGCCAATGTTTCGCTAAGAAGCTCAACTTCTTTTCCCGTACCCGGTAAGTCAGTAAATTTTCCTGTTACGTTTTCATCCGTTGAATATTGTGGTCGTCCGAAAAGGGCAGCCTGCTTATTCCCCTTCTTAGTTGAATTCGTGTGTGGATTCAAAATATCTTTTGTGTTTGTAACGACTACGAGATCGGTTTCGTCCAACACAAATCTTCCATTTCTGGGATTACGAAGGGTATTCAAATTAAGTTGATTATAGATTCCATCATTTGATAAATAAATCCGTTGTGGCATTTTATGTTTGGGCATGTGACTTCGAATGGAGTCTATAATAGGTTGCCAATAGGTTTTATAGCTCAACGTGTCTTCCATCTGAAGAGTGATGGAATTATAATAGTTCTTATAAACCTGTTTATCCAGATGTTTGGATTTTGTGCTCATAACTAAAGACATAACCGGTTGCTGTGTTGTTTCTGGCGTGATGATCAAAGCGCCATAAAGCAAACCATCCACCAGTCGAATAATTTCTACGGCAGCCTCTTTAGGTTTTAAAGATTTCTGTATTTGGCGCCAGCTTACTTTTTCAAACTGAAACCCAGATCGGAAACTGCGCGAATTCTCTGCAAGCCATTTTTCATTTTCTTCAATCTTAACTTTTAAATTATTCAAATCCTTGGCAGGTATCTTTCCATCAACCAACCCTTGCGCTAAACGGTTTTTTCTTTCTTCCCACAGATTATAAATTTTAATTAATATCGTGTCTCCACTTTGCAAAATATTATTCTTCATACGTTTGCTGGCATTAAGAATAATTGCTTTGGTGGTTAGTTGCAAGTCGAACAGACGCCCTGGAATTTCTTTGTTAATATATGGCACGGCAGAATCTTGCAAAGGAATTAATCCTGAGATGCTTAACGCAAATGATTTGTAACTCTCAATAAACTCAAGTTGATTTTTATAAAAAGCCAGTTTTTCGTTATCACTTAGGTAAGTAAAGTCATGAACAATATCATCGAGTAAACCCCGAATTAAATCTGTATAAATAGAATCAGCTTGTGCATAGTCACCAGCCCAATGATAACTTTCGGCCAGATTAAACAATGTGGTTTTATAAAGGCTGGGCTGCAAAGCTTCTTTTGATCGCTGAATCCGTAGTGATTCATTCAGTAATACGATGGCCGAGTCGTATGATTCAAGAGCTAATTTTAAGGTGCCCAGGTTATTTAAGATAGCGGTGTGGAGATATGTATTTTTATAATTACTGGTAGCTATGTGATTAAGCGCCTCACTCCAATAATAATTAGCTGAATCATACTGCTCTTTACTATTATAAACACTCCCAAGGTTTTGCAGGGCATTAATCTGATCAAGTGGGCTGCCCTTATCTTTTATAATCCGATAATAAATCCACGCATATTTTGTTGCCTGATCAAGATCAAAAATTTCAATATTATAGGTGAGCAAATTATTAATTGTAGTCAGATAAGTAGCTAACGTCTCGTAATTATCCGGATACACTTCTTTCAACATCATTACCTGTTGCTCCAGTAATTCAATGGCCTGTTGAAGTTGACCTTTCTTGTAGTGGATTGTGGCATCCAGGTTATTCACTGAAATCTGTGCATCAAACAAGGCATAGATGGCCGTGTCATAATGAGCTTTGTTATCTTTAGCTATCGACCCCAAAACAAACCTTGCCCAATTCAAATAATATTCGGCACTATCATAGGTAGCCAACCCTACGTAGGTCTTAGATAATTCACCCAGAGACTCTACTTGATCCACATGAGGTAAACTGTATACGATGAAGCTAAGACTAACAACTTGTTTAAAAGTAGAGAGTGCTTGCAGGTAATCACCCAAACCAGCAAGTGCATAACCTTTGTTTGATAAGCTTGCCAAGTATTGACTTGTGTTTTTTCCAAACTGATGAGTAGCCAATTCCAGTGCTTGATTGGCCATGGTGATAGCTTCTGCGTATTTACCCTCCTGGTATAGCTGCATACCATTCTTATTTATACTATTCCAATCCTGGCATGGGACCTGAAAAAAGCTGAAGAGGAAAGGAAGGATAAATAGAGGCCTCATTTTTAAAGTAAGGAAAGCTAAGGCTAAGGGGAGAATAATGCAATTACAAAACTTTTAAAGTACAACCTTCTACGCCTATCTTTGCACTCTTCCAGTCCTACTGAATGAAAGCACTCTTTCTTATTCTCCTGCACTTTTTGTCGCTAATGACTTATGGCCAAAATCAGGATATCGTTGATAGCATCCTACAAGTAGTAGAACAAACTTTTGCACCTGGAGAAAAAATTAAAATTTTAAATGAAGCCTCTGCGAAACTTAAAGACTCTGATTTAAAGAGAAGTTTCAGTTATGCCTCACAGGCTTATCAGTTGGCCAGCGAAACAAATGATACGCATGGAATGATTGAGGCGATGCTAAATCTGGGTAGATACTATACTCGATTGGGTCAACATGATATTGCGATGGAAAACTATTTTAAGGCACTTGCTTACAGTGAAGAAATCAAAGACGATCGATTAATAAGTCGAGCGTACAATATTATTGGTAGTGGCTATTATTTTAAAAAGGATATACCCATGGCGTTGCGGTATTATAAAAAGGCGCTGAGTGTTAGCTCAGAGTCATTAAGTGAAGAAACAACAGCCGACCTTCAAAATAACATTGCTCTTGTGTACACCGATCAAGACAAGCTGGATTCAGCAGATATCTACTTTAGTCGCGCTGCTGCTATTTATGAAAGGTTAAATCTGCCAAAAAAATTAGCTAACACCTGGCTAAATTATGGTGAGGTAAAAGAGAAAATGTTTGAGTTTGAAAAAGCCATCCATTACTACCAAAAAGCTTTAAAAATTAATCAAGCACTGGGAGTCCGATTACAGGAAGGAGTCGTGCTCTGTCAAATCTGCAGTGCTTTTATTAAACTTAATAAATTGGATGAAGCCGAAGTTTATGGCGAACAAGCTTTAGCGATCGGCCTCGCGGAGCAATTTCATCCCTTACTCATTAATACCTACGAAAATTTATATCTACTCAGTAAAGCCAAGCGCAATTTCACCCAAGCACTCTTTTATCATGAATCACTACTGAGTACTAAAGAAAAGTTGTTTGATAAGGACCGAAACAAGCAAATGCAAGAGCTCAGTACAAAATATGAATCAGAACAAAAGGAGCAAAAGAACAAAGAGTTACAAGCTGAAGCCTCTTTAATTGAAAAACAATTGTTTCTTACTCGACTCTTATTAGGGCTAAGTGTTGTATTTACCTTTGTTGTTAGTATTCTTGCCTATAGCTACTACAAAGCACTTGTAGAAAACAGAAAAACAAAAGAAGATTTACTTTTTTTAAACCTTCAAATTCAAAAACAAAAAGAAGAACTGTCGGAGCAAGCCAAGAATTTAGCCAATGCTAATTCTGAAATTACCAGTATGAATATTAACCTGGAAAGGTTAGTAGAGGAGAAAACATTACGAATCCTTCAGCAGAGAGAACGGCTTATGAAGTACGCCTTTCAAAATGCGCACAGTGTTCGTGGGCCTTTAGCAAGACTAATGGGATTAGTAGGGCTATTGAAGTTGAAAGAAATTGAAAGTGCCGAAATACCTTTTATATTGAAAGAAATAGAAAAGTCTTCGGATGAATTAGATTCCGTTATTAAAGAAATAAATACCTCGCTGGAGGAAATCTAATCACACCTTTATCAATCGCCTTATACTAACTAAGTGCGAAAAGAAAACCAGCGGCACTACAAGTGCTGGCAATAGGACAAAAGGAAAATAGCTGATAACGATATTTGGTTGATCAAATGCAAGCAGTTGGAGTGGGGTCTTTGCCGAGAGAATTGCGGTAATAACAATGTTCAACAACAAACCCAGGCATATAAAATTCCAGACTAGTAATAATTTCTGATTTATCCTTTCAGCTTTGAAAGCTAAGTGATAAACAATAGGTGCACTCATTCCTGAAAGAATATCAAAATTGGTTCCTTCAAAAGTCATGGATTGCGGAATAAGTTTTTCTGCTAACACCATATACAACGTTACCTCAACAGGAGTTCGAATGATATGTAAAATGGTCAACCATTTTACATCAAACAAATCGATACACTCTTGCGTTGCTTTTAAATTAAATACAATAATGGTAAGGAGTAACCAGGGTGCAACCAGAAATATAAGTCTCGGAGGAATTGCATCCGACTTTTGATAAAAGCCCGATACTGCCAAAGTACTTTGAATAATTGCCCAAACCAAAATAATTGCTAGCACTTTAAACGAATTATTGGTGGCCCGATAAAAAAACCAAACGGTACCCACGCTCGTGAGTAAAAAAAGTATGATGGTGAAAATTGAAATACCTTCCATGACTGTTACTATTTAATTGCAGTACAATTTTCGGCAACTTTAAACCCAGTCTGCTTGCCAATTGGCAAGAAATCATTTTCCCGCTAGTAATTTTCGAATCCGACTTAGGGAGGTGTCGGTTATTCCTAAATAGGAGGCAATATGCTTGAGGGATGCATGTTGGAAAATCGTTGGATTAGACTTCAACAATAATTCATACCTTTCTTCAGCAGTTTTATTTATCATGGCTAGTGTTCTCAGTTTAAAAGAAATAAATCCCTTAACCAGAATGGCCCTTCCAAAGTCCCTGAATTCGGGCAAAGTGTGAAAGAGATGATTTAGCTTTTCGTAAGTGAGCACCCACCCCGTGCAGTCAGTAGTGGCTTCAAAATTTTCTTGTGAAGGCGAGCGTTGAAAGAATGAAGCAACCTCAAAAACCATCTCGTCTTTTGAATAGAAATTCATGGTGATCTCATTTCCCTCCGTATCAAAAAGGTAGGACCGAATAAATCCTTGTTCAAGAAACAAATATTCATCTGCCACTTTACCGGTCTGCAAAAGCAACTCTCCTTTTGCTAGTTCCTTGTGGTGAAATTCTAACTCAATAGCAGCAATGGCAACATTATTTAATTGTGGCCACTTACTGAGATACTGAGTCAATGCTGTCTTTTCAAAACCATTCATTCAGCTCTGGTTTACTAATCCTTGTACCATTAACCAATCGATTAAACAATCAATCCAGTTATGCGTTGTGTTATCGGGGCTGCCTATACCAAACCATGACTGCCCTTCGTAAACAAATATAGTTCAACCGGTCGCTTGGCGGCATACCAATTTTCAAAAACCGGAAATCCTTTTTTTACTAACCAGTTGGCTATGTTAGTTCCCTCATGATCAATAGCCAGAAAGTGAAAGCCCCAGCCCGGAGCTATAATAACAGCAGTGTCATTGGCAGCAGTTGTATCTGGAATAAATGCAGTTAGCGTTGGATAAACAACATTATAAACAGTCATTACTTTTAAGCTGTTCTTTTTGTTCATTGCCTCCTTCCAGCTCCAACTTTCAGAGCCAGGCGGTAAGCCTTTATATAATCGAGTTCCCTTAGAAACTTGCACCAATTACAACCCTGCTTATTTGGTGGTTAGGAATTTACGAATATCTCCTGCTAGTTTAACTAAATCAGGTTCGTGAAGATACATCATATGCCCGGCTTCATAGTAGGTAAGCGTAACGCGATCTTTTAAAATTCCGTTACGCGCAAAGGTATATTCCGTATCGAAGAACGGGCATATCAGGTCATAGTAACCAGAGGCTACCATTACCTTTAAGTCTTTATTTCTTTTCATGGAGTCACCCAATTTTCGCGCAACGTTCACATAACTAGGTTCCCAATAGCTGGCATCAGGAACATCGCGCCAGCGCCACTTCGAACCCAATTCACCATTAGACGTGATGTAGGGCCGATCCATTTCAACCTTTAACTGACTTGCATAGTAATGATTCAAAATTGCGGTATAGGCTCCATCAGTATTATAACCGGCAGGGTCACCGAGTGTAGGACTATCAGACACTTTATCATATTCGTCACCTTTATAGCGACCATCCAATTGTCCAATGGAAATGCCCTGATCTCTTAGTAATTCCTTTCTGAATCTTGGCACCAGTAATCGAAGATCGGCCAGTTGTATATATTTTTTTGATAACCCGGTAAAGTACACTATCCTGTCGGCTATATGGTTTCTCTCCTCTTCTGTCAATCTAGATCCTTTGTATAAAGCGGTTACATATTCATCCAGCGCAAATTTTCTAGCCTCTTCCACAAAGACCTCCAATGTTTTTCCTTGTCCGGCTTTTTTATGATACCACGCAGTTGCTGCCATGCTAGGAAAATAAGTAACATAGGAAACGATATTGTCGAATGTGGAAGTAGATCCCTGATAGTCCAATGCTTGTGATATAAGAATCAATCCATTCAATGACATTTCCTGGCCACCACCTTCCAACTCGTAATTAACCGCAGCTGCCCTTGTAGTACCGAAACTTTCTCCAGCGATATACTTAGGAGAATTCCATCTTTTATTTTTTGTCACCCATTCACGAATAAAGGCAGCAATTGACTTGGCATCTTCCGTCAACCCCCAATAATCTTCTACCTTCCC
>Ga0154020_10002735_pt1 | contig 21461 bp, 16 predicted proteins | sample Klosneuvirus_201_FD_109709 | JGI IMG/M metagenome (GOLD analysis project Ga0154020, IMG submission 109709) | Active sludge microbial communities from wastewater, Klosterneuburg, Austria - Klosneuvirus_20160825_MG | ecosystem: Engineered > WWTP > Aerobic digester > Activated sludge | place... | reverse complement strand
TTTATGTTTTTGGATCTCACTTCATCAACCACTATAGCCGAAAAACTCGGACCGGTAAAATATCATAACTTTATAAATAACTTTTTTTTTGATATTGATGAAGCTATAGTTAAATTCAAAGGAGAAATTTATCAGTATGTTGGTGATGAAGTCATTGTCAGCTGGATTGACAATACTGGATTTGAAAAAAATTCTTGTGTGAATTGCTTTCTTGAAATGAAAAATATTATAAGCAGATTATCCAAAAATTATATAAATAGATTTGGATATATACCTGAATTCAAAGCAGGTGTTCATTACGGAGAAGTTGTAACCGGTGAGATTGGTGATTCGAAAAAAGAGATCGTTTTTCACGGTGATGTTCTTAATACGGCATCCAGGATTCAGGCATTTTCTAAAACTTTAGATAAAGATATACTAATATCAAAGGAAGTTCAAAGAAAGTTAAATAAAGAAAGCAATATGAGAATAGAAAATATTGGAAAGTATAAACTAAAAGGGAAGGAAATTGAACTGGAATTATTCAGTGTAGAATTTTTCTGATAGATAAGTGTAAATATCAGATTGAGCTCTGTAATTATTATTTGACCCGGAATTTATATATTCGTTTTTCTGATCTTTGTCAATTATTCTGGCTTTTAAATTATCTCTTATTTGAATGTCTAATATATCAATTAATTCCATTTTCAGATCTTCATCATAAACAGGAATTGCTGTCTCAATTCTTCTATTGAGATTTCTTTTCATCCAGTCTGCTGAAGAAATATAAACTTTTTTATCTCCTCCATTATGAAAAATGAATACACGGCTGTGTTCAAGATATTTGTCTACAATGCTGATAATTTTTATATTTGAACTTTGCTTTTTTACTCCCGGGATAAGACAACATATACCTCTGACAAGTATGAAAATTTTTACACCTGCTTTTGAAGCTTCATACAATTTATCTATCATTTTTCGGTCTTCCAGACTATTGAGCTTTAATATTACTGAAGCTTCTTTCCCTTTATCTGCATTCTTAATTTCAGAATCAATTAATTTCAAAAACTCATCTTTCATATTAAATTGCCCTACCAGCAAATTTTTGAATTCAGTATCAATGATTTTGCCTTCTAAGAAATCAAAAATTTTGGAGACTTCTTCAGTAATATTTTTCGAAGATGTAAATAAACCAGTATCACAATAAATTCGTGAAGTTTTTTCATTGAAATTACCTGTAGCAAGGTAACAATAATTTACTGGTACTTCATTTTCAATTCTGGTAACCATAGCAAGTTTTGCATGGACCTTTATACCCGGTAAACTATAAAGAACATGTGCTCCGGCTTTTTGAAGCTCACCTGCATAAACGATATTCAGTTCTTCATCAAACCTTGCTTTAATTTCAATGAAGACTGTAACGCGTTTACCATTTTTAAGCGCATTCAATAAAGAGTTTACAATTGAGGAATTTTTTGCAACTCTGTATAAAGTTATTTTAATATTTTCAACTGTTTCGTCATCTGCAGCAGCACTGATAAAATCTGTAACAGGAGAAAAAGATTCATAAGGAAAATGAAGTATCTGATCTTTTTCTGAAATGGTCTGAAAGATATTTTTAGATTTATAAATATATTTAGTCTTTAGTTCTTCTTTATGTTGATAAACACAATGTCTGATATCAGGAAAAGGAAATCCAAGGAAGTCCTGAAAATTATGGTATTTAGCTCCCTTGACAAGATCTTCTTTATCAATATCAAGAGATTCAGAAAGGAATTTGAGCATGGGTTTAGACATATTACTGTCATATAAAAAGCGGCTGGGGAGCCCGGTAATTCTTTTACCTAAATTCTTTTTTATTTTATCAAGAAGATTTCCGGTGAACTCATCTTCAATGTATAGCTCAGCATCTCTTGTAAGTTTAATCGAACGAACTTCTTCAATATGATACCCTTCGAAAATATCTTTTATAAAAATTTTTATTATATCATCGAGAAAAATATATTCGTATTTGTCTTTTTCTGATGGTAACTTAATAAATCTTTCCATTCTATCAGAGGGTATTTCCAGTAATGCATATTTGAAATTTTTATTTTTTCCTTTGGAGTTAATGCTTCCCTTTGAAGAAAGTTTTATTGATAAGTATAGCTGCCCGGTTTTTAAAAAAGGTTTAATCTTTTTTTTTACAAGGATCATCGGAGTCAGATATGGATTAATCTTTTCCGCAAATAAATCATTTAAAAAATTTAAGTCAGATTCTGAAACAGAATTTTCATCCTTAATAAAAAAATTTTCGGCAGCAAGTGATGGAAGAAGTTCATTCCGAAATACATTACCAAATCTATTTTGAAGTTCATCAATTTTCAGCATTAACTGTTGGGTCAAAACATGAAGATCAAATCCGGATTCCTTGATATTTTTCTTTTTTAATTTGGTAAGGTATCTGAGACCAGAGATTCTTACTCTGAAAAACTCTTCAAGGTTTGAGGAGAAAATCCCTAAAAATTTAATTCTTTCAAATAACGGAACATTAACATCTTCAGCTTCCTGCAGGACCCTTTCATTAAAGGATAACCAGCTCAGATCTCTGTTGAAATATTTCATTTTTTGTTATTTAAGAAATAGTTTAGGGTAATAAAACAGATTAAATTTACCGTTATTTTCATCCAGTTCTGACCAGTCATTTATATCATATTTCAATCCAAATACACCAGACGTAGGAATATTATTTACATCCTTTCCTGAAAGAAAATTTGCAAGATAAGTAATTTCAGGATTATGCCCAATGAAAAAAACGTTGTTATAATTATTGGAAACAGATCTAATAACTTTGATAATCTCATTTAAATCAGCAAAATAGTAATCTCGGGAAGCTTTTATGTTTTTTTTTCCGTAATCTAATTTACCAGCCAAAATCTCTGCATATTTTAGAGCTCGGACTGCTGTACTTGAAAGAATTAAATCAGGTATGATTTTTTTTTCTTTTAAAATATCTGCCATGAGCGGAGCATCGCGTTTACCTCTTTTATTCAGCGGTCTGTCGTGATCATCAAGCTCAGGGAATTTCCAGCTTGATTTTGCATGTCTTATTAAAAAAAGTTTTCTGATGTCAGTGAAAAAAATTATTCAAAAAAATTTATTGGTTCGATTGGCATAGTAGTAAAAGCAATAGCATATGCAATAACAGATATGATGAGTCCATACATAAAAATATTATAACAGATTCTTAAATACTTATACTTTTTTCCCAGCACCTGTCCAAGGAAATAAAAATCCTTGATCATGCTTCCATATAGAAAATCGCGATCATTCATCATTTCTGTCATTCCCCATTGGAAATCTTTTAGTTCCATTTTGAAGAAATTTCCAAAAAAAAGTAAATTAGTTTTTTTGTTTACTATGTCATCTTTTGAAAAAACACCAGCAGTATTTTTTGGTGTAGTAACTAAGACTCCAAATACAATACATGTCAGACTGACTAAAAGAAGAGAGAAAGTCGGGATAATCAGTTGTGGATTTGTATCAAGTTTTCTTAAAAGAAAAGTAATAAGACCTCCAATAATAAGAGTATTAACACTGATCATAATATTTGCTTTGTTGTCTGCCATAGCACTAAATTCCACATGAGTTCTGATGACATTCCGAAACATAGTCTCTATGCCTCTGTCTGCTTTAGAACTGGATTCTTTTTTTGATTCTATTTTTTGTTTCTCAATATCGATTTTAAGATCACTTTTAACATTTTCTTCTGATTCGGCAATTTTTTTTCGATGTTTTTTTTGCAGCTTTACAAGCATATCAATTTTATTTTCGGTAAGTGATTTTCTTGCAGGCTTTGTATAAAACTTATGAGTAGTAAGGAAATCAAGATTGATTTTAATCCATTCTATATCTGAATAAATTTTACCTTCAGATTTTTCCCATTCTATTCTGAGCAGATCATTCTTGAAATCAAAGTTTTTATTTCCAAGGTGATAAAGATCAGCATCACATAAAATTTCTTCAAGAATATTAGTAGGTGACTGAGGATATCTTGTAGCATTAATGCAGCCTTTTATCATTTCAATATTTTCTTGTTTGTAATTTTTTTCGGTAAGAAATTTTACAGCGATATCAATACTAACATCTTCATGATTATTAACCCTTTCAATAAAACCGGTATCATGGAACCATGCAGCAAGGGTAACTATTTCAAGGTCTTCATCATTGAGGTTCAGTTTATTTCCTATTTTTTTAGCTGCTTCAACTACTTCTTCGGTATGTGTAATGTTATGGTAAACGTAAATGGTCTGGAGTTTATTCTTGAAAAGTTCATTTACAAAATCAGCAGCTTCTTCAGTAATACTTTTATTGTTTGACATTAGGAGGATTATTAAATAATGAAATAAAAATATGAATTTTTAGGTAGATAATAAACAGTATTAATTTAATATGGTCAAATTGAAGTTATATGGAATAAACGGTTTAAACCGTTTATTTAATCCAGAAGTAAAAAAACGGTTTAAACCGTTTTTCCCCATAATAAATCAACCCGCAAACAGTTGCCGCAAATCCTTAAATGCCTTCAACTCAACTGCATTCCCGGAAGGATCATAAAAAAACATTGTCGCCTGCTCACCGGCTTCTCCTTTGAACCTGATATAAGGTTCTATTAAAAATTTCATTCCGTATTCTTTCAATTTCTTTTCCATTTCATACCAGTCATCATAATTTAATACTACACCAAAATGCGGGATCGGAACATCATGACCATCAACAGGATTTGTTGGATCAATATCCTCTGATTTTTTATCCTTCGTAATATGCAATACCAACTGATGACCAAAGAAATCCAGATCCATCCACTTCTCACTTCTTCTTCCCTGTTTACAATTTAAAACATTCTTATAAAAATCTGCAGTTTCACCCAGTTCTTTGACCGGTAATGCAAGATGAAACGGCATAAGTATAGTCATTTTTAAAAAATTATTTTATTAATTAACTTAAACTATTTAGTAGTTAACAAAATATCTGGCTCAGGGTCATTACCGGAAATACTTCCCGATACTTCTTCTGGATTTTTCTTTTTAAATCTGTCCAGTAAATTATTTACTGATACATACATAACCGGTACTATAACCAAAGTTAAAAAGGTTGCAAATGCTAATCCAAAAATAATTGCTACTCCCATTGGTCTCCAGAATGCTGTGTTCTGACCGTCCAACAACCAGGAAAAACTTCTCCAGTCAAAGTCTACACCAGTCGTTAGCGGTATAAGTCCAAGTATAGTTGCAGCAGCAGTAAGGAATACCGGACGTAATCTTATCATTCCTGATTGTATCACAGATTCTTCTCTGTTCATTCCACGTCTTTCTAACTCTGCCTGAAAATCTAAAAGTATGATCGCATTTCTGACAACAATTCCTGCCAGTGAGATCACTCCGATCCCTGTCATTATAATTCCAAATGGAGTCTGAGTAACCAACAGTCCAATTAATACACCAATTAAAGATAAAATAACTGTGAACATAATAATTATCGGAGACATAATAGAATTGAATTCTATTACCAGAAAGAAAAATACTAAAAGCAAAGAAACTAAAAATGCTTTACTTAAAAAGTCTGATGATTCCTGCTGATCTTCTTGTTCTCCAGTATATGTTAATGAATAACCGTCAGGTAATTTGTAATCTTTCAGCTTTGCTCTTACATCAGTTAATATATCATTGCCCAGTCTGCCTTCAGCATTTGCAGATACAGTTACTACTCTTTTCAGATCTTTTCTGTTGATAGCTCCGATACCTCCGGAAAATTCAACCTGTGCAACTGAAGTTAAAGGAATTTTCGCTCCGTCTTTTCCGGGAAGAAAAATATTTTCTATTGATAATATATCTTCTCTCTGACTCGAATCTAATCTGACTGTAATGTCATATTCTTTATCAGATACGCGGAATTTACTTGCTGCTGTTCCGTTGATTGCTGTTCTGATATCAGATGCAATTATTGCGGTATTCATTCCATACAAAGATGCTTTCTCCCTGTCAATTGAAATTTTGATCTCAGGTCTTGCCTCATCAAAGTCATCCTTCAGATCCTTGATTCCGTCGATATTTACTATTTGTCTTTTTATCTCATCTGAAATTTCGCCTAACTTTGCAAAGTCATCTCCAGAAATTTCCAGGTTTATAGGTGGTCCGGTCGGAGGTCCGCCCGTTTGCATTTGTATCCTTACATCAGCCGTAGTAATATTTGTAATCGAATCCCTGATCTCTTCAATTGTTTTAAATGAATTCTGAGACCTGTCTGCCTTTTCATAAAAATTTAAAGTTATTGTGTTTTTATTTGCAATGTCACTTCCAAATCCTTCTCCAATTTCAGACCCGACATTTGTTAAAAAATATTCAATATCTTTAAATCCGGGAAGTTTTTTCTCAACTACTTTAGTCACTTCATTGGATTTATCTAAGTTTGTACCTACCGGCATGTTTACATAAATAAATGCCTGCTGCGGTTCTACCTTTGGAAAAAATTCAACTCCTTTACTAAACATTCCATAAATAATAAATACAAAAATCAAAAGAACTACTGTCATTGCAATCGTTAATTTTCTTCTGCCCATACACCAGCGTAATACCTTTTCATAGTTTTTCACAATTTTAGCAAATAATTTATCAAACCATAAATGAAATTTATTAATAATGTTATACCACTTTAATCGGCTCTCATGTTTTGCTCTGTCTTCTTTGAAATTTATATATTTTGCTGAAAGTACAGGATTGATTATCATTGCTACAAACAACGAGGAAAACAAACATACTATCAATGTAATGGGAAGATATTTCATAAATTCACCAACAATACCCGGGAAAAATAACAGTGGAGCAAATGAAGAAATAATAGTGAATGTTGCAATTGTAACAGGTACCTGAACTTCCCTGGGCCCCTCTATTGCAGCATCATGCGGATTATATCCTTCAGTTTCCTGTAGCCTGTATATATTTTCTGTAACTACAATAGCATCATCTACAATAATTCCAAGCACAAGTATAAGTCCAAACAAAACAACAATATTCATGGTAATTCCTAATCCTGCTAGTACAATAAATGATATTAAAAATGAAAATGGAATTGAAGATGCAACCAGTAATGAATTCTTAAAACCCATTGCAGCTAGTAAGATCAAACATACTAACAGGAATCCGGTAATTATTCCGTTCTCTAATTCATGAACTGTATTTTTAATACTTATAGATTCATCACCTGTAAAACTTACTTTAAGTCCTTCTGGGAAAGTAGATTCTTTTTCTTTTACAAGTGATTTAATTTCATCGGCGATACTTATAATATTTTCACCACTTCTTTTTTTAATAACTATTGTAACTGCTTCATTACCGTTTTCTCTTGCAAGAGTTGTTCTCTCTTTATAATCATATATTACATTCGCAACATCTCTCAGATATATAGGCTTTCCATTATCAGACTTTATGATCAGATCTCTGATCAATTCAGGATCCTCATATTCTCCTGGAACTCTTACAAGATAATTTTGCGATCCTATATCAACACTTCCACCGGGAATACTTAAATTCTCATTTCCTATCTTTGTTGTAATATCATTTAAAGTAAGGTTGTAATATTTAAGACGGTCCGCATCTACATTTACTTTGACTTCACGTTCAAGTCCGCCTTTTACATCAGCACTCAATACTCCGGGAATTCCTTCTATATCATCACTGATATTATCTGCAATATCCTTTAACCTGGCTAAACCAAGATTACCCGAAAGATTAATGTACAGCATCGGCTGCTCGGAAAGATTTATTTCATTGATTGAAGGCTCTTCAATATCCTGCGGCATTTTTGTCTTTGCTATTGCAACTTTATCTCTTACCTTCTGCAAAGCATCATCAATAATTACATCAGGATTAAATTCAATATTTACCATTGAGAAACTTTCCTGTGATATTGATGTGATCTTTTTTACATCACTTATTCCTTTGACCTCTTTTTCGATCTCCTGTGTTACAAGACTTTCCATGTCCTGAGGCGAAACACCAAAGTATAATGTTGATACAAATATATTTGGAATAATTATCGAAGGAGCTGACTCTTTGGGAATAGAATTATAAGAGGATAACCCCACTATGATTATAATTACCATTAAAATGTAAACAGTAACTTTATTGTCTACAGCTAATTTTGAAACACTCATATTAACAATTTTTTTAAAATAATTAATTTATAATTTCGACTTTGTCTCCGTCTGAAACGGACTGATATCCTTCTGAAATTAATACATCACCTGAATTTAACCCTGAAATTATATGTACTTTATTATTGCTTCTGCCGCCTAACGTAATGATCTTCTTTCTTGCAGTTCCATTTTCCAGAACATAAACAAATTTATCATTTCCAAAATCTATGATCAAATCCTGAGGTAAGACAATTGCTTCAGTTATCATTGATTTTTCAATTAAAATATTTGCACTCATTTCAGGTTTTAGTTTACCGTCTTTATTTGGAATTACCATCTCTATCTCAAATGTTCTGTTCTTTTCACTTAAAGTTGGTGATACATAATTCACTGATCCTGTAAACTCTTCTCCTGGATATATATCAAAAGTTATTTTTACCAATGAGCCTTTTTTTACTTCTTCTACAAATCTTTCAGGAATACCTGCAGAAATTTTTACTTTTGAAATGTTTACAATATTTAAAATCGGAGCACCTGTAGCGCAAACTTCTCCCCGGCTCATAAATTTCTGATCGACAATTCCATTTATCGGTGAAGTAATATATGATTTTGAAAGTCTTGTCTCTATCAGGTTAAGACTTTTCTCTGCAAGCTCTAACTGAAATTTTGCATTCGTAAAATCCTGTTCAGTTGAGACACTTTCATAATATAATCTCTCAATTCTTTCGTAATTACTTTTTGCGAGCTCATATTGAGTTTCTGCCTGTTCATATGAAGCAAAATCAATATCTTTTTTAAGCTTGACAAGTGTCTGCCCTCTGCTTACACGGCTGCCTTTGTCAAACGGCATATATGTGATCAGTCCGCCTTCCTCAGCAGAGATCTTTGCAGTTTCAAATGGTTTTACAGTTCCGACCACTTTGTAAGTTTCCAAAAATTCACTTGTAACTATTTCTGAAACTTTCACTGCCTGTAAAGTTTTTTCGTTTTCAGTTTTAGTTTCTCCGTCATCTCCGCATGATGAAATGATCATTCCAAAGGACAAAGTAAAAAAGAGTATCATTATATAAATGATATTTTTCATGTTAATTATATTAGATTTAATATTTTATTTTTCAAGTAATTTTTCTAACTCTGCTTTTGCAATATGATAATCATATACTGCCTGGTAATATCCGAGTCTGGAATTATATAATGTCAGTTCAGCATCCTGAACGTCAATCTGATTTAATACACCTTCTCTGTAACTGTTATTGGCTAAGTCTAAACCTCTTTCAGCCAGTGTTACAGTTTCTCGGGTTGATAAAATTCTTTGCTTAGCATCTTCAAGTGAGATTAATGCTGCTTCCGATCTTAGCTTTAATTTCTGCTGAACATCAATTAAAGATTCCTGAGATATCTTTACATCAAGTTTTGCCTGATCAACTTTATAGGAATTCCTGAATAAGTTCAGATCCCATGTCAATCCAATACCGGCATTAAAGGTATTATAAAATCTGTATTTTGATATTGGCACATTATCATTTTCCTGAGAAATTAATTCATATCGACCGTATAAAAATAATTTGGGTAAGTAATAAGCTTGTTGGACATTTACTAATTCCTCATTCACTTTTTTATTTAGTCTTAACTGTCTTACTGTAACATAATTTTCGGAGATCCTCTTAATCAACTGATCAGTACTTTCCCAGATTTCAGTACTGTCATATGTAAGAGAATCAATTATTTCAATATTATCATTAACCTTTATCCCGATGGCATTGGAAAATAATTTCTTACTGATATCAAAATCTCTTTCAGATTTTAATAAAATTGGTCTTACGTTTTCCACTTTTACTCTTGCCCTTAGAAAATCAAATTCTGTTGCTACACCGTTTCTGTATCTTGATTCCACAACTCTGAAATTTGCCTCAGCATTATCATAAGTGATTTTATTTACATCGACAATTGCTTTTGACAATAAAACGCTGAAGTAATTATTCTTTACAGTATTTGCAACCTCATTCTCCTTCAGCTCGACATTCTCACTTTGTATTTTTGAATAATATTCCGCAATTCGGATACCTGAGAATACCGGCGTTCCTAATATCGGTATTGGTTCCGAAATATCAATACCGGTATTAAAATTATTATCTGAACCTACTTCAAAAGTCTCACCAAATAGATTTAATACCTGCTTTTTAAATGACCTGCTTAACCTGGTGTCCATAGTCAGGCTGGGTAGCAAATTTTCACTGTAAACTTCAGATACTATTTTTTCAGCTTTAAGTCTTTCAAATCTGGCATTTATCACATCAGAGTTGTCTCTTAATGCTAAGTTAACTGCCTGTTCAATAGATGTTATGATTAGTTTCTGTTGGGAAAAAACTGGTTCAACCCCAACTACCAGCACACAGAATAACAGTATTAATAATTTTTTAAAATGTGTTTTAGTCATATTAAATTAAAGTTTTATTTCTTTTGCAAATAAGTTTTTTTCCTTGTTGAAAATATTTTTCCCTAATTGGGTTAAAATTCCATTTAAAAGCATTTCGTATGTGATCCTAAAAGCATTTTGTATTGTAAATTTATTATTGATTAAAAACTCAGGCTGCATTACTCCTGATATAGAATGTATAAATGTACTTATAATTATTGTTGCTGGATAATTCTCGATAAGCTTTTCTTTCTTGCCCTGTTTAATAAGTTTTGACAATATTCCGTTAATTTTATCTGTACGTCTTTCATTGATATTTTTAAGGATATGTGGATGATGTACTTTCAGATCATTCAGCCACTTATCACTAATGTTAATTGTAAAGTTACTGTACATATTAAGCAGCATGATAAACTTTAAAACTACATTACCTTCTCCTTCTACTATATCATCAACATTGTTATATATCACTTTGGTTGTATGGTCACAGATCTCTTCAAGCAAATTTTCCTTGGATGGGAAATGTTTGTAAATTGTTTTCTTGCTTATACACATTTCTTTAGCAACTTCATCCATAGATGTTTTGTAAAATCCTTCTTTGTGAAATTTATGTGTGCAAAAGATAAGTATCTTTTCCCGCTCTTTGATTTGTTTGGATATTTTAAGCAATAGAAACTATATTCGTTTTATGAGTTTCCAAAATAGTAAAAATTATTTTTACCTGCAAGGCATTGTTTGTAATCTTTTATGGATACATTATAAAGTTTCCTGTCAGGATTAAATTTTCACAGAACTTACTACGGAGGATAAATTGGATTTGTTATTTTCGGACATTTTGAGAATTTTGTATAATAAAACAGCAAAAAAAATGCGGAATCTTATTCCGCATTAATTTTTCGAATGTGAGAATCTATTATTCTATTTACCTACTTCACCTTCAAATTGAAATTCATCCTCTGTTTCAGTTCCATCATTCTTCTTGCTAATTTTGATCATTATTTTTCCGTCTTTTCTTATCACATTTATATCTTCAGGATTAATATTTTTGTCTTTCAAATCTTCAACAACCATCTTCTTGATCTCTTCGTCAGATTTCCCTTCAAATCTGTCGACTTCTACATCAGCTTTGTTTCTGAACTTTCTGACTTCCATTGTTTTGTTATTTTCATCTCCATCCTGAATTGTAAGATCAAAACCTTTTTTATTTTTAATTTCTTCCTCAGGAATTATGACCTTTGAAATTCTTCTTCCGTCATTATTTCTTTCAAAACTGATCTGAACACCGGAAACACCATTTTGCTCAAGCTGTGATGAGATCTGATTCCTGAGTTCTTCATCCGACATATTTGTAGCATTTATATCTATTTTGAAAATTTGAATCAGTGCCAGTGAATATACAGGTCGCGTTATTTGTTCATTCAGTGGTACAAGGTTTACAGTCAGAATTCCTTCCATTGTATTTAACTGCTCAAGATACTTTTTTGAATTTGCATGATCTTCCTTTGAAACAATCAGAGTATATTCAGCAATTGAATTCCCATTATCTGCTGTACTAATTTTTATTGCTGAATTCTTTGTCCATTCGAGACTGCTTAATCTGCTGATTGTTTTTGTATCATTTTGATCTACTGTCCATTTAATTACATCAGCGACAGGTTCCTGTTGAGTCACAGGATAGTTACAGGCTGTCACTACAAATGCTAATATAAGAAAAGCATATGCTAATTTGATCTTAGGTGATTTCATATTAAAAAATTTCCTTTCGTGATTAGATGAGATTTTAAAAGTTTTTTGTGAATCAACTTTTCGGAGCCATTTCTCAACTTCCGGAAATGAATTTTCAGTATTTTCATTTCTTAGATTTTCGAACATGTCATCTGATTTATTGAAATTATCAGAACTATTTATTTTCCTGTCCCGGTATGAGTTTGATTGTTTCATTGTTTAAATCTCCTGAATAAATTGATTTTTGATTTTCTGAATTTTTGTTTTGTGTTATATTATTTTCTTCATTCTCAATAAATTCTCTGAGCTTTTTTCTTGCCCGGCTTAGTCTGGACTTTATTGATGAAATGCTTTTCTCATTTTGAATTTCCATTATCTCCTCAATGCTGAATCCTGCCACTTCATACAGAAGTAATGATGATCTTTCTTTTGAGGATATACTGCCAAGTGCTTTTTGTAAAATCATCCCGTTTCCGTCTTCGTCTTGTGCAGAGAAAACTTTTGGAAATGGGTTTTCGGAATTTACGCTATCAGTCGGAAAAAATTTTTTCCAGAAATCCTTCCTCACAAAATTATAGAATTCTCTTGTGATTATTTTAAAGAACCATGATTTGAACTTGCTCTGATCTGAAAGTGAGTCGAAATTCTCAAATGCTTTCAGCAATGACTGCTGCAGGACGTCTTCTGCATCATCTGTTGACCGCTTCGAGCACAATGCCTTACAGTACTTTATTGCATTGTCGTATTCCGGCTTGAGTAACTCAATGAATATGTCTGTATTATTTTCTGTTGCCAATTTATATAAACTTATAAGTTTTGATAATTAGACGTTTTGAATTCCCTAAAAGTCGCAAACTCAATTTTAAATTACAAATTATTAATTCCCACTCGTATGCATATACCTTTCGGTTATATGTATGAAATTGAAAAACCGCTTCATATACACCTCCGGCAATTTATCTCAAGCGGATATGGATATAAAACGATTGAATAATATTGAACGGATTTCAAAAAATTATACAACTTTTTTTCTATGTCTTTTTCAATCATAAATTTTAATATTCATGTTAAATAAATTTTACCGAAAATTTTAATAAATCAAATAATAACAATTGAATATTATGGATATTAATTATACATGTGCAGATAGGTTTTTGAAATATGTAAAAATTGACACACAGTCATCACATGATTCGGATAGTTTCCCATCAACAAAAAAACAAAAAGATCTGGGGATTATACTCGTAGAGGAATTAAAACAAATGGGAATCAGTGATGCTGAGATAGATAAGTATGGATATGTATATGCAACTATACCATCAAACTCCGATAAGAATGTTCCGGTGATTTGCTTTTGTTCACATATGGATACTTCTCCAGACGCATCCGGTAAAAATGTAAATCCTGTCATTCACAGAAATTATCAGGGCGGAGATATCATACTGCCAAAAGATAAAAGCAAAGTTATTCTTGCCAATGAACATCCTCAGCTTGCATCACAGATAGGGAATGATATTATTACTTCTGACGGAACTACTCTTCTCGGTGCTGATGACAAAGCCGGAATTGCTGAGATCATGGACGCAGCAAATTATTTAATGACTCATCCTGATGTAAAGCATGGAAAGATCAGAATTCTTTTTACGCCGGATGAAGAAGTTGGTCATGGAGTGGATCATGTCGATATTAAAAAGCTTGGTGCGGACTTTGGATATACAATGGACGGATCAGATCTCGGGAGTGTGGAAGACGAAACATTTTCCGGTGATACTGTTCATCTTTATATAAAAGGTTTTAATATTCATCCCGGATTTTCCAAAGACAGAATGGAAAATGCAATCAAGATAGCAAACAAAATCATCAGCAGACTCCCACCTGATTCACTTTCTCCTGAAACTACTGAAGGTAAAGAAGGATTCATTCACCCTGTCAATATTAAAGCTGAAGTCGATTCCGCATATATAAAATTTATTGTCAGGGATTTTGATAATGCTAAGCTGAAAGAAAAAGAAGATCTGATTCAGAAAATTGCTGAAGAAGTTATTAAAGATTATAAAAAGGCATCGTTTGAAATTCGAATAGAAGAGTCGTACAGAAACATGAAAGAAGTCCTCGACAAGAATCCCGAGATAATGGATTATGCAGTCGAAGCTGTAAACCGAACAGGAGTTAAGGCATTCAGAAATTCAATACGAGGCGGAACAGACGGATGCAGACTTTCATTTATGGGACTTCCTTGTCCGAATATTTTTGCCGGCGGACATGCTTTTCATTCAAATCTTGAATGGATCTCCGTTCAGGATATGGAGAAAGCTTTAGAAACTATAATTCATCTTTGTATGATTTGGGAAGAAAAGGCTTAAGAGCAATTGAAAATTGCAAATTGCAAATTACGAATTACGAAATACGAGTTACGAGTTGCGAATTACTAATTACGAATCACGAGTTATAAAAACAAATTACAAATTGTTTTATTACAACCTAAATTTATTGCCAATTATTAAAAAAATTATCTGTGAATTTTCTTGAGATATATTTTTAAATTATTAGTATCACTATTCAGAATAATTTAAAAATATTTCCCCATTAAAAAAAACGGGGAGCGAAGGGGGTTGTTGCCAAGAGAAATTACAAATTACAAATATTAAATTACAATAATTTTTTTAAAAGTTATTATGAATGAAAATAGTTTTTATATCGATTCGGACATATCACTTGCTGAGACAATGCCTGCTGAGTTTTATACGGATGATAAATATTTTGAAATTTCTAAAGAGAAGATATTTTCAAAGAGCTGGCAGTTTGTAAGTGATACTGAGTCGGTCAAAGTACCCGGCCAGATATTCCCTTTTTATATGCTTGAAAATTTTCTCAATACTCCACTCATTCTTTCAAGAGATATAAATGACAAACTGCACTGTCTTTCAAATGTCTGTACGCACAGAGGAAATATTCTCGTCGAAGGAAGCTCTATTGAAAAAAATTTAAGATGCAGATATCATGGCAGACGATTCGGTCTCGATGGTAAATTCATTTCAATGCCTGAATTTGAAGAAGTAAAAAACTTTCCATCCGAAAAAGATGATTTGCCCGAAATTCCTTTCTATGTCTGGGATAAATTTCTTTTTGCATCTTTAAATCCAATAGCTCCACTGCATGAATTCTTTGGTGAGATGTTTTCCAGAATTTCATTTCTCCCTGTAAATGAATTCTTGTATGATGCCCCGAAGTCAAAAGATTATCTCGTGAAAGCTCACTGGGCTTTGTATTGTGAGAATTATCTTGAGGGATTTCATATACCGTATGTTCATAATTCCTTAAATGAAAAACTGGATTACTCAGGATATACAACTGAGCTGTTCAGATTTTCAAATCTTCAGATTGGACATGCAAATAAAAAGGGAGGCGAAGAATGTTTCAAAATTCCTGAAGGACATTCTGATCATGGAAAAAATATTTCAGCATATTACTTTTGGATATTTCCTAATATCATGTTCAATTTTTATCCGTGGGGATTATCAATAAATATTGTAAAACCAATAAAAAAAGATCTGACAAAAGTTTCGTTTATATCTTATGTCTATGATGAATCAAAATTAAATGAAGGTGCGGGAAGTGCATTGGATAAAGTCGAGCGGGAAGACGAAGCAATTGTCGAGAATGTTCAGAGAGGAATCAATTCAGGTTTGTATAACAGAGGAAGATATTCTGTAAACAGAGAAACTGGGACGCATCATTTTCACAGACTGATCTCAGAGTTTTTATGAAACTTTCATTTTTATTTGTTGGAGTTCAGTTTTTTTGTATATCAGCGATAATGCTGACAGGTGAGATTTTTCCTTCTGATATTATCAAAATGATTTTGCTGATAATCACTGCTGTCCCGGGTTTGATTGCTATGTATTCTTTCAGATTCAGATTTAATATATTTGCCGAAATTCCTGAATCTCATAAACTTAATACTTCAGGAATTTACAAATACGTCAGACATCCTATGTACACTTCAGTTATTTTAATGACATTACTTTGGGTCTGGAATGATTTCAGTTTAATGAGATTTATTATCTGGATTATACTTCTGATCGATATGATCTTTAAACTTAAACTTGAAGAGAGACTTCTTACAGTAGCTTACCCGGAATATGAAGAGTATATAAAAAAAACTAAAATGTTTATTCCTTACTTGTATTGAGCAGCAAAGATCAATAATCTATGCTACAGCGGCTTTACAAATTTACTTGTCTCACCTTCTTTCAGCATCGGCTGATATGGACCATACTTATGCTCCTCTGCTGAAAATTTATCCTCATAAGGTGGAAACGGAAAATCTACTGGTTTGAATTTTAGGTCCGGATAGTCAGATTCAATTCCGGGAAGCTTTGGTCTTGGAGTTGAGATTATATAAGCTGCTACATCATAGGAATCTTCAAGTGACAAAATTGCATCATTGTAAGGCATCTTTGCATAAATAAAAGAAGTTGCAGTTAAAAGTCTGTACATTCCTGCACCGTCATTAAAACTGTTCGATCCCATCACCGGCGGGAATTCATAACCTTTTAAAGAGTCAGCCAACACATCCACATTTCCCGGACTTCTTAAAACTCCCTGACCATTATCTGCGTGACAGGTCGTGCAATAATTCAGATAAACATTCTTTCCATTTTCTTTATCAGCAGCTCTGTTAATAAGTTCAATTTTTGGAAGTCCCTGTCCTTCTACTTTTGTACCTTTCGGTGCATAAGTACTCAGCCATTTCATATATGAAACTAAAGCTGTCATTTCTTTTGAAGTATCAGGCAAAGGTTTTCCGTTCAAACTTCTTTTCATACAATTGTTGATCCTCTCCTCTATATTTATATTCTTCCCTGATCTTGTATCAAATTTTGGATAATTATAATATACACCAACCAGTCCCATTACATTTTTCAATGTACCGCCTTTTAAGTGACAATTCTGGCAAGCCAAACCTGCATTCGTATATCTGTTTGCTTCATTGCTGACATCAGGACCTAAATATAAATTAGTCTTATTAAAAATATTTCTGCCAAGTATTATAATTTTTCCATCCTCATTGTCTGGAATAGAGCTTACTTCAGGAGCTCTCCATGGAACTATGGAATCTTTTATACTTAGTGTCTGATCATTTTGGCAGGAAAGAAACGGATGTGAACTTTCGGAAATAAGATAAAGTGAAAATAAAAAAATAAAAGTAAAGATGATTAATTTATGGGAATTACTGAATAAAACTTTCATATGTCATTTTTTTTAAAATTTAATATAAATTCCAATAAATTGCAATTTCTAATTAAGGATAGGTTAATTTAAAAATTGTCCAAACATTAATTCTGTAATCTGGAAAAACATATTACAACTAACTTTTTAATTAAACTTGGAATTAATAAATTACCAAAAAAAACAACTGAATGAATAAAATTTTTTTACTTTTTTTACTTGTAATATTTTCGAACAATACCTTCTCACAGACTATAGATGAAAAAGAAATATTCAGTCTGGACTATAAAGGAAATACAGAACTTTATAATTTTATTTTGGATGAAGCTTCAGGAAATTTCTGTTACGCTTATCTTATACCTGATGAGAAAAAAACATTTCTTATCTCTCCCAAAGGTCAATCAGAAAAGTATGATTTTATCATGACTTTTGATACAAAGTTTGATTCTAAAGGAAATTATTTTACTAATGCCGGTAATTACGAAAGTGATTATGGAATCGATAATTATTTTTTAATTATTAACGGAAAAACTATCAAAGGTCTTGAATACATTGAATCATCCAGTAGTTTTATCGATAAAAAAGATGAATATGTATTCATCTTTAAAATTAAGGAAGATTATTTTATTGGTTATGCAAAAGCCGATGGAAGTTTTAGACAATCTGAGAAATATGATATTGTCAAACCAGTCTATAAATATTTTCAGGGGAGAGGTATGGAAGGTGATAATGAACAAATAGGAGATGAATATTTTTACAGGAATGCTGATGGTGAAAGAGGATTTATTGTTGTTAAAAATGGTAAAGCCGGTTTAATGTTTGGAGAAGATATTAAAATGACAGACTATTCCGATATTCATGAGTCAAGTCTCACATTAGATAACAATAATGAACTTACTTTTATAGCAAAGAACGGTGGAAAATTTTATGAAAATGCAGGTGATGAATTTGTAGTATCAGGTGATATAAAGTATAATAGTTTTGATTATGTTACTCCGCCTGTTCTCTTCAATAAAAATAATGAACCGGTATATAAAGCTTCAGATTCTACTGAACAGTTTACTCATAATAAATATCTGGTAAAAAATAATGAAAAACTCCCATTGAATTTTGAACAATCTGAAGTAGATAAAAAACCGGTACTTATTTTTGATATATATGATATTAAATTTGGAGAAAACGATGACATCACTTATTTTGCTGCTTCCGATGAAATATTTCCTGCAAACCCTGAAGATGCATCCTCATATGATGAGTATTATGTAAAAACATATTATGTTAAAAACGATAAAGCATTTCCAATCGGATATAGCACAGGGAATATTATCTATGATAAAGAAGGAAATATGATCTACGCAGGAATTTCTGATCTTAAGAAAAAAGAATATTTGTTGATGCAAACTAACGGAGAAAGTATTATTATTATAGGTCAGGGAGATTATGATCTGATAGGGGATTATGGATTTATGAAAAATGGAGAGCTGTATTATTTTGGTCAGCAATTTGCAGATGAAAAAACCGGTAAAAAAGCATCTGTGAAATTTTTTAAAGGAAATAATTTAACCGGTGAATTTGAAAATGTATCTTATCAGAATTTTGAAAGTGGTGCTGTTATGATTCAATTTTCTCCAAATGGAAATGGCTATGTGATCAATGCTGAAGATTTCGGCAGTCAGGGAAATAACAATAGCTATCTGGTTACCGAAAATGGAAAGATGGATTTCCCTGAAAATACAGTTTCAGGTTCCGGCAAATTAATAAATATTCTTAATCTAATGTACACTGATAATGGGAAATTATTTTATACCGGCATTACTGAATTGGATACAACTGATTATTCCTATACTGAGGAAATCTTTACTGACAACATTTCACTTGGTAAACATTATAAACAGGTACAAAAAATTAAGTATAACAGATCCGATAACACGATTAGCTTTTTAGGATCGAGAAAGAATAAGATCTATTCTGTCACGGTAAGATTTTAATTCGATGAAATAGAAGTTTCCAAAAGTTTATTAAATAAAATTTAAACTATCATGGAAAAAAAATATTGCTCTATTTTAATTTTACTGCTCTTTTCAATTTATTACTTTGGCTTTGGATTAAATACTTCGCATTCTCAGCCTCTGAATAAAAAAGTTACAGACTCAGATTCATTGAATCATAGACCTGTTGTAACTGATAGCTCGAAATCTGAATTGAAGCAGGGTGGATCTGTAAAAATTAAAATCGAAGAAGTTTTAAATGAAAATTCGAATAAGAATGAAGGTAACCTGGGTGATAATATCCTTCTTAAAGTAAGTAATATTCAAGACCTTTTGACTGAAAGTAAAATTAAAGGTAAACCAATTGTCCTCTATATTGACGGTCTGCCAATAAATAATTCTGCAGGAAGGATCATTCGTGATACCTCAGCAAAAGTCTGGTTAAAATTTCCTTTGAAACTGAAAGGATCTGAAGAGTCCTGGCTTGAAATATTAAAGAGACCTAAACTTGCTTCAAGATCTACTAATCTTGTCACTATCAGTGCAGGAATTGAAGGAGAAAAAGAACTTGAATCAAACCGAGAAAACTTTTCTCTGATCGTTTATAATGAAATGGCATATTTCCAGTTTATTGGTATTTCAATTCTTTTACTTCTGATAACATTTTATCTTGCAATAAAAACGGATATGCTCAGAGAACCGGTAACTGATAATTCGTCAAAGAAAAAAAGACCTTACAGTCTTGCCCTTACGCAGATGGCATTCTGGTCTTATCTGGTAGTTTCAACTTATCTTGCTCTATATATTATTACAAAGGAGTTTCCCACTATTACAAATTCTGTACTTGCATTAATGGGTATCAGCTCTGCCACTGCTTTGGGATCGATGATGATAAATTTTAAAAAGATCAAATTATCAAATGAGAAAATTATTTCAATGAACGCCGAAATGAGATCTATTGATGACAGAGTATCATTAATAAATGAACTTATGAAAGAAGATATTACTCCAATGAGGAAAGAGGAATTTAGAAGTGAACTGGAATCTTTGAATAAGAGACAATATGAAATACATGATTTATTGAAAGATGAGAAAACTTCACATGAGTATTGCTGTAAAGGTTTTTTAAATGATATTCTTTCGGATTCAGGTGGAGTAAGTCTGTACAGATTTCAGATCGCAGTTTGGACATTAGTGCTCGGATATATTTTTATTTTTACAATCTGGAATAGTCTGAAGATGCCTGAGTTTGATAATACTTTGCTGGCTCTGATGGGAATAAGTTCAGGTACTTATCTTGGTTTCAAGATCCCTGAGCAAAGACAATAATTATTTTTTATTTGTTGCCTTAATTTCATATCCGTCAGTTTCAATTATAACAGCACCTTCATTATCTGTTCTGAAAATTTCTGCTCCTGATCTTTTTAATCGGTCAAGTATGATCTTAGACGGATGATTAAATTTATTATTCATACCGCACGAAATTACTGCAATCCTCGGAGAGTTTTTCAAAATAAACGGAATCGTACTTGATGTAATACTACCGTGATGTCCGGCTTTCAAAACATCTGTATCAATAAAATCTTCATAATGATTTTTGATATACAATTCTCCTGCTGCTTCTGCATCACCGGTAAAAAGAATTTCTGTCTCACGATATTTTAAAATAAATACTACTGAACCGTTATTCAGATTTCCATAAGAAGGATGATCACTTGCGTCAGCATGTGCTTTATCAGGATACAAAAAATATAATCGCATATCCTTAAAACTATCTATCATATCTCCGCTTCGTACAATCGTTCTCTTCACATTATTTAAAGATATCAGACTGTCTGTTACCATTGTGAAATCAGTAATGTGTTCCTGTCCGCTTTCAAAAATGCTCCCTATCTCAAAATGTTTTAGAAGATAATTCACACCGCCAATATGATCCATATGTAAATGA
>Ga0154020_10002734_pt1 | contig 21464 bp, 18 predicted proteins | sample Klosneuvirus_201_FD_109709 | JGI IMG/M metagenome (GOLD analysis project Ga0154020, IMG submission 109709) | Active sludge microbial communities from wastewater, Klosterneuburg, Austria - Klosneuvirus_20160825_MG | ecosystem: Engineered > WWTP > Aerobic digester > Activated sludge | place... | reverse complement strand
TGCAATTATTTTTTTATTATCTTTTTGTGCGAGTGTGTACAAGTCATTTATTTTCGCATGCAACGATTCATCATCTTCGGTTTTCTTTAAATCGTAACACACTAAAATAAAACTGTAGTCTTTATTACCTAAAATACTGTCAGTTATTGTTACACCATCTTTATTATTAACGGTGAAGTCGGTGATTTTTGGCGGATTGACAGCTTCTTTTGTGAGAACATTATCAGTAGCTACCCATTTCCAGGTAAGTGTATCTTCCCAAGGGTAATTTTTTAAATCAAACTCTTTTATCTCCTGATTTTTTAAATTCTGATATTTAAATCTTGTTTCATAAACCGGGGGTTCATATCCCGCTCCGGGTTTCATGTTGTCTTTGATGTTCATTCCGATGGCGTATGCTCTGAAGTCTAATGGCGGTAAATTGCGGTAAGCGTAAATAGGAAACCAAATAGAAGCGATTGCACCTAAAATAAAAATAGTGACCTGAAGCGACGGGAAAGTTAAATCATTGATGTGTTCTTTTCCTGAAAACAACAATGTAATCAAAATCATCAGGGCAATGTCTTTCCAGAAACTCTCCCATGGTTTTAGTTTCAGGAAATCGCCAAAGCAACCGCAATGTGTTACTTTGTTGTAGCAAGCCGAGTAAAAAGTAAGGAAAGTGAAAAATACAATCTGGGCAAATAGTAACCACAATGTTAAATCGCGTTTGTAACCTATCAACAACATAATACCTAGAAGCATTTCGCTCACACAAACAATTATTGCTAAAGGCAAAGCCATATGTCCGAACCACTCAAACATGGATAATCCTGTATCACCCTTAAACACTTCGAAATATTCTTCAAGCTTGTAGGAGAAACCTAAAGCATCGTTGGCTTTTATAAAACCTGAGAAAATAAACAAACATCCTACTAGTACTCTGGCAATATGGGTTAACCAGGGCCAGCGGCTGATGATGGGTGAACCGTTAACCAGTAATAACAAAATACCTAAGATTATTGCCAAGGTGGTTTTGCTAAAGCACGGCGGACAAATCATATAAAACAATGCCGCCAATCCAATTGACCAAATGGCGCGGAATGCTTTTGAGGATAGAAATTTTTTCATGTAAAAGGGTTAATTCGTTCTTATAGCTAAAATTAGCCCTCTTTATTAAAACAAAAAAGGCTTTAGTATTTTTTAACTAACAGGCTTGTTAACTATTGAGCTTAATAAGGGCAAAAACCGAATAATTCATCATATCCATATAATTGGCATCTACTCCTTCTGAAATAATGGTTTTTCCTTTGTTGTCTTCTATTTGCTTCACTCTGAAAATCTTCATCAAAATCAAATCTGTGAGCGAACTGATGCGCATATCCCTCCATGCCTCACCGTAATCATGGTTTTTATCTTCCATTAATTTTTTGGTTTGGGCTACGTATTTATCGTAGAGTTTTTCAACTTCTTCATATGGTAAATCCACCCTTGAATCGTTTTCCAGTTCCATTTGAATCAACGAAATCACACAATAATTAATAATCCCTATGTATTCGCCCTTAATATCATCGTCCACTTTCTGAGTACCTTTATTTTCGATGCTCTTGATTCTTTGAGCCTTAATAAAAATTTGGTCGGTAAGGGAAGTAGGCCTTAAATTGCGCCATGCGGTGCCATAGTCTTTCATCTTCTTTAAAAAGATATCTTTGCATAGCTTAATGGCTTTATCGTATTGTAAACTTGTAGTTGACATAATGAGCAATAAAATTAATGAAAATAAACCAATAGTGTATCAAATAAAGGGTAAAAGCCTGTCGTTTGATAAAGCAATGGTGATGGCTATTGTTAACATTACACCCGACAGCTTTTACGATGGCGGTAAGTATGGTAATATTAATGATGTTTTGAAGGATGCTGAAGAAAAAGTAAAGCAAGGCGCTTCAATTTTAGACCTTGGAGCCGCTTCTTCTAGACCAAATTCAACGGGTGTTTCAGCAAAGGAAGAGTGGGAACGGCTGGAATTGCCATTAACTGAAATAAGGAAAGCATTTCCGGGTATTTTTGTATCGGTTGATACTTATTATTCGGAGATTGCCAAAAAAGCTGACAAGGCCGGAGCAGATATTATTAACGATATATCCGGAGGTGATTTAGATAAAGATATGTACAGAGCTATTTCCGGTTTGGATGTTGCTTATATCATGATGCACATGCAGGGTACTCCTCAAACGATGCAATTGAACCCGCAATATGGCGACGTGGTGTATGAAGTAAAAAGCGACCTGGAGAAAAAAATCGAAGAATTAAATGCCTTAGGGTTTAATAAAATAATTACGGATGTTGGTTTTGGTTTTGGTAAAAACAACGAACACAATTATCAATTACTGAAACAACTCGCACAATTTACCGATTTAGGTTACCCTGTTTTAGCAGGCGTATCACGAAAAAGCATGATTAATAAAGTTATTGGAACGAATCCTGTAACTGCTTTAAATGGTACATCTGTTTTAAATACTATTGCCTTAATGAATGGCGCTAAAATTTTAAGAGTCCACGATGTGCCGGAAGCTAAACAGGCAATTGATTTGGTGGAGTATTATAGTAAACATTAATTCTAATTAACTTTCCCACCATTTGGTTTGAAAGCCAATAAATACACCATTGTCTTCGGTTTTCACGGGGTAGGTGAGTACATTCATAGCAAGACCTGAAGTTGTTCTTCCTGTTTTTAAGTCGAAAGGGTAACGGTGCATAGGACAAACAACTTCATTTTTTTCACTGCAATGTCCGGAGGATAAAGAAGCGCCATTGTGGGGACAACGGTCGTTTACAGCAAAAACACCTTCTTTAGTTCTGGCTACACAAATTTTGTTGCCTTTCACAACCACCAATTTTGTTTGGCCTTCAGCAATGGTATTTTGCAAGGCATCAAGGTTATCAAATATTTTAATCCACTGTGTCGCCATTTTTTTGTTTTGGTATAAAATGATAATTGATGGTTGTATTGCCTGGCTCAGATTCGTTTTCTTGTGCGTTTAAATATTCATTATCATTTTCATCATCATCTTCATTTTCCCAAACATACTCTTCGCGTTGTGGCCCTTCTTTGCGGTAATTGTATGCCACCATTAAACCTGAAATCGCTCCGAATAAATGTGCTTCCCACGAAATATCAGGCATCAAAGGAAAAATCCCCCACATCATACTACCATATAAAAATAAAACCAATGCCGAAATCACCATTAAGGGTTTGTGTTTTCTTAAAACACCGCTGAAAAATAAAAACAAGGCCGCCCCATAAATTAATCCGCTGGCACCAATGTGATAAATTTCTCCATCAGTATTGTTGCGGCCACCTACCCACAACCATATTCCTGACATAAAGTAAATCCACAAAAAAGCAGGCCAGGCAATGGGTTTGTAGAAATAAAAAGTAAGTATACCTAATACCAGCATTGGCAAACTGTTGGAAGCGATGTGATCGAGATTTGCGTGTAAAAAAGGTGAAGTTAAAATACCCAGCAATCCTTTAATTGTTCTTGGCGATGTTCCGAACTGAGTTAAATTGTAAGAACTAAGTTGGTCAATTAAAAACACCAGCCACATGGTAGCAACAAAAAGCATCGGAAAAATACCAACCTTAATTAAAGATTTTAATGCTTCGTTTTTCATCGGAATTACTAATATAAAGTTCCGATGCCTTTTTGGTTAATCAAACAATAAAAAGAATTTTTATGCTTATTTAACAGGGATATAAATTTTGCTCAACCAATTATTCGGGTCTTTTTCAACTGTTGGGTCGCTTAAATAAAATTCCCTGGCTACACCTGATTGTTCCAATTTATTATCCTTTAGATAGGTCTGTAAAATTCCGTAAGCGTTAAACATTTTATCGTACGGCCCGTAATAATTATAAACTACAGCCTTGGTAGCTTCAAGCACAACTATGGTTGAATGCTTTGGTTGTTTAGCCGGCATCTTATCAATTGGGACCACGCATTCAAAAATAAAATTTTTAGGATCGTTATTGTAATACAAAGCTCCGGCAGGCATATCATTGGTGTGTAAACCTAATTCTCTCATGTCTGATTCAATGAGGTTGTAAGCCTTTCCCATCAAAAATCCAATATCTTCCTGTTTAGCTGAATCTTTCACTGCCAATGTTAATATTTCAGGAATCTCAATTATGCCTAAAACACCTTCCGGCTCAATTGATTTTAATGGCTTTGTAACCGGTGTTGCAATCACAGAATCGTTAGTTGTTTTAATTTCTGCAGCAGAGTTAGCGGTTTCGGTTTTGTTTCCGCAAGCGCAAATTACCAATGCAGAAAGGCTAATGAGGAAATACTTTTTCATATTAATTGGTTTTACCCGGATATTTTAAAAGCGCTTCGCGTAAGCAGGTCATTGCGTTAGATAAATCCGTTAAATTTAAAACATAAGCAATACGCACTTCATTTAAACCCGAACCCTCGGTTGAATAAAATCCGGTTGCAGGAGCTAACATGACTGTTTGCTGATTATGGTTAAACTCTTCCAGTAACCATTGACAAAATTTATCAGCGTTATCGATTGGTAAACGGGCAATGCAATAAAAAGCACCACTTGGTTTCGGACAAAATACCCCTGGAATTTTATTTAATTCGTCAATCACAAAATTACGGCGGGCAATATATTCTGTTTTTACTTCTTTAAAATATGAATCTGGTGTTTCTAATGCCGCTTCTGCACCGATTTGCCCGTACGACGGTGGACTTAAACGTGCTTGCGCAAATTTTAAGGCAGCGGCCATTACATCTTTGTTTTTTGTAATGAAAGCTCCAACGCGTGCACCACAAGCACTGTAACGCTTAGAGATGGAGTCGAGGAGAATGACATTATTTTCGATGCCAGCTAAATGCATTACCGAAACGTATTCTTTACCGTCGTAACAAAATTCGCGGTATACTTCATCACTCAATAAAAACAAATCGTATTTTTTTACCAGGTCTCTTAAAGCTTCCAATTCAGCGCGGGTATATAAGTAACCAGTTGGATTTCCGGGATTGCAAATCATTATCCCTTTAGTTTTCGGGGTAATTAATTTTTCAAATTCGGAAATAGCCGGCAATGCAAATCCGGATTCTATACTGCTTTTAATTGGTTTAACTGTTATGTCGGCAGCTTTAGAGAAACCATTGTAATTAGCATAAAACGGTTCCGGAATAATAATCTCATCACCCGGATTAAAACAAGTCATTAAAGCAATAGAAATAGCTTCAGAACCGCCGTTGGTAATAATTACTTCGGTATGATCAATATTAATGTTGTAGCTTTTATAATAATTGCAAAGTTTTTTACGGTAGCTTTCGTTACCTGCACTATGGCTGTATTCCAGAACTTTAACATCAGCATTTTTGATGGCATTGATAAAAGTAGATGGTGTTGCTATATCGGGCTGGCCAATATTTAGGTGAAAAATTTTTATACCACGTTTTTTTGCTGCTTCGGCAAATGGAACTAACTTCCGGATTGGGGAGGCTGGCATCCCCAGCGCTTTTATTGAAATTTCTGGCATTGCAATTGAAATTAAAAAAACAACAAATATAAGAATAAAAAGCGGGCTTTTTGGAGGCAGCGTTTTAATTAATTGTTCATATTAAGTATGGTGATACCTCAAGAAAAGCTTATATTTGAAGGTTAATTTTTTATGACTGAAGCACCATTAGTAACTGAATCGCGGCAACTTTATCCTTACCAATCGGAAGCCGTTGAAAATATTTTTGCCAAACTGGTAGATTTACCGCCTAACGCCAATTTGCTATTTCAATTGCCTACTGGCGGAGGTAAAACAATTATTTTTTCTGAAATAGCCAGGAGGTTTATTGAAAAACATAAAAGAAAAGTATTAATTCTTACCCATAGAATTGAGTTAAGCAGACAAACTGCAGATGTATTAAGCGATCTTGGTATTTCAAATAAAATCATCAATTCAGAAGTTAAGGATCTGCCCCGTCAAAGCGATTACCAATGCTTTACAGCTTTAGTAGAAACCTTAAATAACCGTTTACAGGAAAACGACCAGTTTTTAGAGGATATTGGATTAGTGGTTGTTGACGAGGCGCATAATAATTCTTTCAGAAAGATTTTTCATTATTTCAACGACATTAATATTTTGGGTGTAACAGCCACTCCATTAAGCAGCAATAAAAAACTACCTCTGTATCAAACTTACAGTGATTTAATCATTGGTCAGAGTATCCCGAATTTAATTGAACAAGGATATTTGTGTGAAGGGGTCACTTACTCTTACGATGTGAACTTGAGCTCTCTCCGAATTGGAAACAACGGTGAATTTACGGTTGGTTCGCATGAAATGCTTTACACTCAAAATATCATGCAAAGCAAATTGCTGGAAGCATATGAGGAATTTGCATTGGGAACAAAAACCTTGATTTTTAATGCGGGTATTTTAACCAGCCGTGCTGTTTATGAAACATTCAAAAAGAAGGGCTATCCTGTTAGACATTTGGATAGTACTTTTAGTGATAAAGACCGTGCTGAAACACTTGAATGGTTTAAAAAAACTCCCGATGGTGTATTGTCTTCGGTAAGTATTTTAACTACAGGTTTTGATGAACCGGCAGTTGAAACCATTATGCTTAACAGGGCCACCAAATCATTAACACTGTACCATCAGATGATTGGACGCGGCAGCCGTGTCCTTCCAAAAAAGAAGCAATTTAAAATTCTTGATTTAGGAAATAATTCTCGCCGATTTAATTTGTGGCAATATCCTATCGATTGGAAACACGTTTTTGTTGCGCCTCATTTATATTTAGAGCACCGTTACAAAGATGAGTGGGATTATGAGTTGGAGAATGATTACGACATGCCTCTTGAAATAAAGGAGCGTTTTTTAAATTCATCGCAGGAATCATTTATTGTGCGCGACCATTATTTAGCATGTTTACGCAAAGGTTTAAAACCACAGGTAGTCATTGACGAATCAATTGATGATCACTTTGGGCGTATTAAAGATAACGCATCAGATTTTGATGAAGCATTTGAATTATACAATTTGCTAAACGAGGAAATGAAATACCGCGTGAAACAATTTGGTAAATGTATTAACGCCACCAATAATTATACAGATTGGCTGTACACCACTTATGCCAGTAAGCTTAGAAGACGCTTAATGAATTTCTTCGTGGAGTAATGACACCTTATAAGCTTTATAAAATAGCCGGGGTACTTTCAATTATTTTTGGAGTATTTGCTGCGGTTTGTTTGGTAAATATCAGAACCGTTCCTGTTGCCTTATTGCTTGCTATTTCAGGATTCATATTTTCTATTGTAAACATTTATTTAGACACAAAACATGAAATACATGACCGCAAATTCCCTTTGGGTTATATAGGAATGTTTTTAAGTTCATTGCCCGTTATATTTTTATTGTATTTTATTTTTAGCAAGCGCTGAAAAAAATAAACACATATTTATCGCTGATTAAATTCAGCCATACATTATTTGCATTGCCGTTTGCAATTATAGGATTTTGCCTGGCAATTTATTCGGGAGAGGCGCAGTTCAGTTTTATTAAATTAGGATTGGTCTTAGGATGCATGGTTTTCGCACGGAGTGCAGCAATGGCCTTTAACAGGTATATTGACAGAACCTATGATGCGAAAAATCCGCGGACAGCCATTCGTGAAATACCGTCGGGACAGATTCGTCCGGAAGCAGCTTTGGGTTTAACATTTGGCAGCGCCGCACTTTTTATGTTGTGTGCTTTTTTTATTAATAAGCTTTGTTTTTTTCTGGCACCGGTCGCGCTACTGGTTATACTTGGTTACAGTTATACTAAAAGATTCACGCCTTTATGCCATCTTATTCTTGGATTAGGATTGAGCTTAGCTCCAATAGGAGCTTATTTAGCATTAACGGAAAGATTTGATATTTTGCCGATTATTTTTTCGGTATTAGTGTTTTTCTGGGTGGGAGGTTTTGATATTATTTTCGCTTTGCAGGACGAAGAATTTGACCGTAAAGAGGGATTAAAATCGATACCGGTTCTAATTGGCAAAACCGGGGCTTTACGCTTATCGGAATTCATGCATTTATTGTCGGCTATTGCCGTGATCACCGCTTATTTTTACGGCCATTTTTCATGGTTATATATTGCCGGAGCTGTAATTTTTATTAGCTTGTTAATATATCAGCACATCATTGTAAAGCCCAACGATTTGAGTCGGGTTAATCTCGCTTTTGGTACCAGCAATGGTATAGCCAGCGTTATTTTCGGGCTTTTTGTTTGTCTGGATATTTTCCTGATTTAATTCATTAATTTATTCGATAAATGGCGGGATTTAGCTCCCAATTATTTTTCCATAAATAAAAATAACCCTAAATTTGGCGCTCATTCCTTCAATTATGGAAGTAAAAGACTTAAAAGACACCAATCTCGCGCAAAATCCTGTTATAGCTCAAATGATGTTGAATAATCATGAGCAAGTTGTTTTTTGTAACGATAACGCTACAGGCTTAAAAGCTATCATAGCTATTCATAATACTGTATTAGGGCCATCTTTAGGCGGTACACGTATGTGGAATTACAATAACGAAATGGAAGCGTTAAATGATGTGTTGCGTTTATCGCGGGGTATGACTTATAAATCATCTGTGGCAGGATTAAATTTAGGTGGCGGTAAAGCTGTGATTATTGGTGACGCTAAAAAAGTAAAAAATGAAGCATTGCTTCGCCGTTTCGGAAAGTTTGTAAATAGCTTAGGCGGAAAATATATTACTGCAGAAGATGTGGCAATGAGCAGCCGTGACATGGAAATTATCCATATGGAGACAGAACATGTGAGTGGCTTGCCTGAAAACATGGGTGGAAGCGGCGATCCTTCGCCTGTAACTGCTTACGGAGTTTATGTGAGCATGAAAGCAAGTGCTAAAGAAACATGGGGTAGTGATAGCCTTTCGGGTAAAAAAGTTTTAGTTCAGGGAATAGGGCATGTTGGCGAAAGTTTGGTGGGTCACTTAACCAAAGAAGGTGCTAAAGTTTACATCAATGATATTAGTGAAGAGCGCGTGAAAGACGCTGTGACTAAATACAAAGCTGAAGCAGTGGCTGCAGATAAAATGTTCGATTTGGATATTGATATTTATGCACCATGCGCTTTAGGCGCCACAGTAAATGATGAAACTTTAGGTAAATTGAAATGCAAAGTAATTTGCGGAGCTGCTAACAATCAATTGGCAGAAGAAAAAAAACATGGCGAACTTGTAGGCAAAAAAGGAATTTTATATGCTCCGGATTTTGTTGTAAATGCAGGTGGTATCATTAATGTTTATTATGAACTGGAAGGTTATAACCGCGAACGTGCTTTAACGCATGCAGAGAAAATTTATGACACTACTTGGAATGTTATTCAAACCGCAAAAGCTGAAGGTATTCCAACTTACATGGCTGCCAATGTATTAGCTGAAAAAAGGATTGAAGCAATTGCCCGCATCAACGCTGTATTATAATATTAAAACTGTATCTTTACCGTCTAAAATAAATCGTTCTTTATGCTTAATCGTCGTTTTCTCCGTATCAAAGTTATGCAAATGCTATATTCTTATTATCAGCATGAAAATGCAGATATGGCAGCATTTGAGAAGGAACTTTTCAAAAGTCTCGACAAAGTATATAGCTTATATCTTTACGTTTTAGCATTATTCACCGACATACATCATGTGTCTTACATGATTGTTGATGAGAATAAAAACAAAAGACTTCCTGCAGCAGAAGATTTAAATCCAAATTTAAAATTTGTCAACAATCAATTACTTGTTGCTTTATCGGAAAGTCAGCCGCTCAAAAAAGAACTGGAAAAACAAAAAATTTCCTGGCAGGAAAATTTCGACATCGTAAGAAAGCTTTATACCGAAATTAGAAATACCGAAGCATATAAAAATTACATGTCGGTTGAAGGTAATAATCTGAAAGATGACAGGGCTTTTTTAGTAAATCTGATCATTGATTTTCTTGGAGAGCATGATTTATTAAATCATTTATTTGAAGATAAAAATATCCATTGGGCAGATGATTCGTTTTTAGCATTTAATTCAGTCATCAGGACTTTTGAAACTTTCGAAGGTAAATTCAATTTAATGCCATTGCTCAAAGATGCTGAAGATGATAAATTATTCGTTACAACTTTATTCCGTAAGACTATTCAACAGAATGCTGCTTATGAAGATTTAATTAAAAACCACACCAAAAATTGGGAGATGGACCGTATAGCGAACATGGATATGTTGTTGATGAAAATGGCTATTGCTGAAATCATGTACCTTCCTAATATTCCGGTTAAGGTGTCGTTGAACGAATACATAGACATTTCAAAGGAATACAGCACACCTAATAGCAAAACATTTGTGAATGGGGTACTTGATAAAGTGATTCTTGAACTTAAAGCGGCGGGTAAAATAAGTAAGACCGGCCGCGGATTACAAGAGTAAAAATTAATTCATACACAAAGTGTTAATACATTGTTAACACTAATTCTATAGCTAAACTTTATTTTTTTTAATATTATCATTTGAGGAATGTTGTTTCTGTTATTGGAAAAAGCATCATCAATTGTTTATTATGAAAAAAATATTATCTGCATTTTTTGTTTTTATTTTCGTTCTGTCGAGTTATTCTCAAAAGAATAAACAGCCTATTACAGATGCGATGTATGAAGATCTTCCCAAAACATTACTCACGGAATTAAACCGTTTCCGTAAGGAAAAGGGCCTAGATACACTTGAAATGAATTCAGTATTAACAGCAGCTGCAGTATTAACTGCCGAAGAGTACGATGGTGGAGGACAACCAAAATCAGACCCCAAAAAAACAAAGAAACATTTAAAAGAAGTAGGTGCTACCAACAAAGCTGAAGAGCTGGTAATGAATGCTCCGGTTAGTCATGGCCGCGAAAACTACAACACAAATGAAGTGGCTAAAGTGATTTACACTCGCTGGGAGAACAATAAAAAGGATCTGCCGGTGGTTTTAAATCCTAAGCATGTATTTGTTGGTATCAGTTATTTAGTGAGTGATGATGGGAAAAAAGTTTATGCCTCGGCTGTTTTTGGCGGATATGATATAGAAAATACCGGTGTTGAATTCAAAAAAGATCTGGCAGTACCTTACAATACTAAATCTAAAAAATTAAAAGCACCCGATGCCAAGGCATGTAAGAATTGCGACAAATGGAAAAACCTTGATAAACTTCAGAGTGGGCTTTATGTTTCAAACGGAAAGGTTTTCTTAAAGTATAATAGCATTAAAGAACTCAAACGCTTACTTAAAAAACCTAAAGATGGTTTGGCAGTTGATATTGTGCAAAGGGCGCAATACGACAAAGCAGAGTATAACATTATGGATAATAACCTTTACAATAAGGGTGTTATGAATAAGGTAGTTTATAAAGATAAATTCTTTAAAAAGAACCTCATTAAACAAGATCCGAAAGCAAAGAAGAAAGTGAGGATAACAAAGATTGAAGTTGAAATGGGCGCAATTAATAAGAAAATTAGCGGTCCGTACGAATTGAATTTAGTAGTTGTACAAGACGGGAAAGTTTGCCGTACAGTTACCAGAACTTATCTTGAAGGCGGCGATCCTGAGAGCAATACGCCAATAGGTATTTTACCGGCACCTGACACAAAAGGACTAAAGCCGCCATTCATTCCGCGATCGGAAAGCTCTATTATTAACTTCACAATTCCGTTCGAAAAAAACAAATTTGAGTTTAAACCTGAAGATATCCAACCATTAATAAATGCATTGAATGAGCCTGACTTTATTATTGAAGGCTTGTATATTTACGCGTACTCATCCATAGAAGGTGACTCGGTATCCAATGCTAAATTGCAGCGCAAGAGGGCTGAAAGCGTTTCGAATGTATTGCAAACACGACAATCACTAAAGATCACACCAGTAATTGAAACACGCGACAGCTGGAATTTGTTTTTGTTAGAAAATGAAGATGGTAAATATGCCGATTTGGTTAAGCTGGGAAAAAATAAATGTATAGCTAAAATTAACGGCGATAAACCTTTAATGACAGAATTGGAACCAATTCTCGCGAGGGAAAGATTTGCCCAGATTATTATGGATGTTACCTATGATGTGACGGGCAATAAAGAACAGAAATATAGTAATGTTACTTTTAAACGGGCGTTAAAGGCAAATGATCAGAATAAAGCATACAAAATCATGGAGTACGTTCACAAGAAAGTGAAAGACAAAGGTTATTCTGCCGGTGCACTTGATAGCTTGGAAATCCCGGATGAAGCGAAGTATGTGAACATGATGAACAATAAAGTCCATTACAGGTTTTTGATAAATGGAAATTCTGTTGATGATAATGATCAGGACGAGATTAACCGTTTGGCTTTAATGGATCCTACGAATGAAATTCTAAAATATAATCAGTTGTATTGTGCGATAAAACTGGATAGCGCCATTGTTACATCCGACGGGCAAGCTAAAATGCAGCAAAGTATTGATGAAATGTATAAAACTAAAATCGACAAGAAATACATCGACGGATTAAACATTGAATGGCAATTTAAATTAATGGATGTGCTTGATACTTCAGAATCTCCGATTGCACAAGCGGCTATTGAAGCTTGCATTGCACGTATTAAGAGTTTTTACGATATGAAATCGGCCAGCTGGCAGAATGCGCTGAAACTGGCATTTGTGTTTTCAAGAGCTAAAGATTTTAAATATGCCTCAAACTTACTTGAGCCTTATGTTAACGAAAGGGCCGATGAGGAGCTGATTTTTGCTTATATAAGTATTGCATCGCATTTGCCTGAGAAATTCTATTCCAGGAATTTCGCCAACGCACTGAGTTATGCCCACAACAGGAACAATGAAAGATATTGTAAGTTGTTTGGCGATCCCTATATGAGTTTTCAGGTGCTTGACAATCCTGTTATTAAAAAGGAATATTTTGAATCGGGATGTAAAAAGTAATTACTCTTTTACTTCTTTATAAAGCAATAAATTTTCCGGTTCCAGATTCATAGCTTTTCTACGGTCGTTTAATTCTGATAATTTCTTTACAGGGTAATAAGTTTTGGTATAGTCTTTATTCGTTTTGTATTGCGTACCGTAAACTTGCCAACCGAATTTCGCAACGGAATATTTATCTTCGAAGTAGGCGTAATCATTTAGAGTTATTTCACCTTTTTCAGCTGCACTTTTAAATAAACCCAGGAATTTTTCTTTTGTTGATGCAGGTGCAAAACCAATGATGAAAAATATGACACTATTGTTTTCACCTACCAATTTTTTTTCCGGATAACCGAATCGATCCGTGATATTTTCGATTCTTAAATAAATAAGTGAGTCGTTTTGTTTATTCAGTTTCCAAATAGATTTGTATTCTTCTGAATTTGTGCCGAATTTATTACTAATGCGGCTTAATGTATCTCTGTATTTTGTGAAATCACGATCAAGTTTTAATAATTCGGCAGCGAGGGAATCGTACACGTTTGTGGTGGAAGGGATTTTGTAATCTTCTTTTTGCAACTGCCCGTTTGTGTAATAACTTATCTTTTGTAGAATCCCTTTTTCATTATAAAAATACCATGGGCCATAATAGTAAAAATGCAATTTCAGGTTGTCTGTTACAATTTTCGCATTTCCTTTTAGCGCAATTTTCCCATTGGTATGATAATGGGTAATCTTTATTTTCTTACCGCGGTATATTTCAATTCTCTCTTTTTTACCTTCAAAATTATTATAAACCCATTTACCTTTTTGAATACCGTACTTAAAACGTCCTTTGGTTAGTACTACTTGTTTACCTGCATCGGCATATGTTATCCAATATCCATGTTGTTGTCCGTTTTTGGTTTTATTAACAGAGCAGGAAACCAACGTGATGCAGAGGACAAGCAGAAGAATTAATGTTTTGAAGTAGTTTGTCACTTTATCTAAGAAGGATTATGGATGAACAAGGTTTAATTCACAAGATAGGAATAATACCAAAATCGCGAATCCGGATATTTATTAACCAATTATTTACAGTTTTGTCCTTCAAAATCAAATTTCTTTATCTTTGTGCACCATTTAAAAACCGAATTATGACATATATAAATTCAATAGTTGCCCGCCAGATTCTTGATTCAAGAGGAAATCCTACAGTAGAAGTAGATGTGATTACCGAAAACGGAATAGTAGGGAGGGCAGCAGTACCTTCAGGTGCTTCAACAGGTACTCATGAGGCTGTAGAATTAAGAGATAATGATAAAACCCAATACCTCGGAAAAGGTGTAACACGGGCGGTTAACAATGTTAATACGGTTATTAATGAAAACCTTAAGGGATCTTATGTTTTAGATCAGACAGACATAGACAACCGTTTGATTGAATTAGATGGAAGCGAAAATAAAGCCAATTTAGGCGCTAACGCGATTTTAGGTGTATCTCTGGCAGTTGCTAAAGCAGCAGCATTGGAAACAGGCATGCCTTTATACAGATACGTTGGAGGTGTAAGTGCTAATCTTTTACCAATTCCAATGATGAATATCTTAAATGGTGGTGCACATGCCGATAATGGCATCGATTTCCAGGAATTTATGATTATGCCGATTGGGGCCGATTCATTTAGCGAAGGTTTAAGAATGGGAACAGAAGTGTTTCACCATCTTAAGGCGGTGTTAAAATCACAAAAATTAGCTACGAATGTTGGTGATGAAGGTGGTTTTGCCCCAGATTTTAAGAGTAATGAAGACGCAATTAAAGCTGTAATGCAGGCCATTGAAAAGGCAGGCTATAAACCGGGCGAAGATATTTACATTGCTTTAGATGCAGCATCTTCTGAATTTTATGACGCAAAGTCAAAAGTGTATCATTTTAAAAAGTCAACCGGCGATAAATTAACCAGCGATGAAATGGTTAAATATTGGGCCGACTGGTGTAAAAAATATCCGATTATTTCAATTGAAGATGGTTTTGCAGAAGACGACTGGGCAGGATGGGCAAAAATGACAGAAAAAATGGGCGATAAGGTGCAGATTGTGGGTGATGATTTGTTTGTCACTAACTCTCAACGTCTTGCAAGAGGCATCAATGAGGGTGTGGCCAATTCTATACTTGTAAAGGTTAATCAGATTGGTACACTAACCGAAACAATAAGCGCAGTAAACATGGCACATAAACATTCTTATACCTCCGTAATGAGCCATAGAAGTGGTGAAACTGAAGACACTACAATTGCTGACTTGTCGGTAGCATTAGGGTGCGGACAAATTAAAACCGGTTCGGCATCACGTAGCGACAGGATCGCAAAATACAATCAATTAATCAGAATTGAAGAGCAGCTGGGCGATTCAGCCAGATATTTGGGTAAGGCCTTCAGATTCGCTAAATAAGTTTTAAACCCTCTCCGTTCCGAGAGGGTTTTTTGTTGGTTTTCAAGCTATAAAGTCTTAACGGATAATTAATACTATTTAAGGAAAATTAATTTGTTTATTATATCCCAGTGTTTAAATTTACATTGTTAAAACAATATCAAGATGGATCCATTAAAGAAAAAGTTTAAAGTGAAGGCTGATGTACTAGCAGCTGATATAAAAGATATTATAAAAAATCATGGCGACCTTAAGATGGGCGATATTACTGTGGCACAAGTTTACCAGGGTATGCGTGGTATGTTAGGCATGGTTACCGAGACTTCAAAATTAGATCCTGAAGAAGGTATCCGTTTCAGAGGATATTCAATTCCTGAATTACGTAAACAATTACCAAAAGCTCCGGGCGGAACAGAACCTCTTCCTGAAGGAATATTTTATTTAATGTTGGTAGGTGAATTACCTACAGCAGAAGATGTGAGTTTCATCACTAACGAATGGATCAAACGTAGTAATGTTCCGAAACATGTATTCGACGTAATTGAAAAATTACCTGTTGATACACATCCAATGACACAATTTGTTATTGGTGTAATGGCTATGCAAACTGAAAGTGTTTTCGCAAAAGCGTACGCTAAAGGCATGAGCAAAAAAGATTATTGGGATTATGCCTACGAAGATTCAATGAATCTGATCGCGCGTTTACCCCGTATTGCAGCATATATTTACCGTCGTAAATACAAAGGTGGCGTGCACATTGAACCGGATCACAAATTAGACTGGGCAGCGAACTTCGCACACATGTTAGGTTACGAAGCGTTTGATATGAAACGTTTAATGCGTTTGTATCTGACTATTCACGTTGACCATGAAGGAGGAAACGTTTCGGCACATACAACGCACTTAGTTGGTTCTGCTTTAAGTGATCCGTATTTAGCATTCGCAGCAGGTATGAATGGTTTAGCTGGTCCGTTACACGGTTTGGCAAATCAGGAAGTATTAGGTTGGATCATGGAGTTGAAAGAAACTTTAGGAGGTGGATTACCAACCAAAGAACAAATTGCAGAATATATTAAGAAAACATTGACCGAAGGAAAAGTGGTACCGGGTTACGGTCATGCTGTATTGCGTAAAACCGATCCGCGTTTTGCTGCACAACAAGATTTCTACCGTACTTATATCAAACACGATGATATTTGTGAGATCGTTCAAATGATCTATGAAGTAGCGCCTCCGATTTTGGAAGCTACAGGCAAGATCAAAAATCCTTGGCCTAACGTTGATGCGCATTCTGGCGCCTTGTTAGTTCACTACGGTATGTATGAATATGATTTCTATACTGTATTGTTCGGTGTAAGCCGTGCCTTAGGAGTATTGGCAAGTTTAATTTGGGACAGAGCAACAGGTTCACCAATTGAACGACCTGGTTCAACAACTACCGAAGCTATAAAAGCAAAAATAAAAGCAGCTCAGGAAGCTAAAAAAGCATAAACAAAACCCCGGCTTAGGTCGGGGTTTTTGTTGATTATGTTTGTGAAGACATGTGTAACATGGCTGATCGTTACATAATCACATCCCGATAACAAAGTTCATTGGGATAAATAGAAAGGATATCAATTAAAATCCAGAATAGAAGACGCGCTAAATGAAACTCATTTTAAACGATACTATAGCGGCCCTCGCCACTCCGCACGGAAGTGGCGCCATTGCTGTTATCCGCTTAAGCGGTAAACGATCGTTTGAAATTATTGATCAGGTATTCTTTGATAAAGCATTCAAGTCAAAAAAAATAGTAGAACAAAAAGGTTATACCATTCATTTCGGTATCATTGCCGAAGGGGATGTAATCATTGACGAAGTATTGGTGAGTGTGTTTAAGAACCCACATTCTTACACCGGAGAAGATAGCATTGAGATTTCTTGTCACGGTTCCATGTATATCCAACAACAAATTTTACAAGTGTTGTTGAAACATGGTGCTCGCATGGCTAACGCAGGCGAATTTACCCTAAGGGCTTTTCTGAACGGTAAATTCGATTTGTCGCAAGCTGAAGCAGTGTCCGATCTGATCGCCAGTAATTCGGGCTTATCGCATCAGGTGGCCATGGAGCAAATGCGCGGCGGTTTCTCTAATAAAATAAAGATATTGCGCGATCACTTAGTGAATTTCGCTTCTTTAATTGAATTGGAATTGGATTTCAGTGAAGAGGATGTTGAGTTCGCGAATCGCGATGACTTGAAAAAATTAGTGCATAGCATCACCGGGATCATCGAAAAACTTGTTGGTAGTTTTGATGTTGGAAATGTGATCAAGAACGGAATTCCTGTGGCCATTGTTGGTAAACCCAACGCCGGTAAATCCACTTTACTGAATGTGTTGCTGGAAGATGACCGGGCTATTGTAAGCGAAATTCCAGGCACCACACGCGATACGATTGAAGATGAAATGATCATTGATGGGGTGTTGTTCCGCTTTATTGATACTGCCGGCATCAGAACCACAACAGATGTGATCGAGCAAATTGGCGTGAACAAAGCCTTTGAAGCGATTAAAAAATCAGCCATTATCATTTATTTATTCGATGCGCATGAAATAAGTAGCGGTGATCTGAAACTCGAGATCGATCTGATAAAGGAGCACATCGGTACATCACAATTGGTGATCGTTGCTAATAAAATTGACACCGAGAATTTAACTGATCTTAAAAAAGAATTTTCAGCATACGAAGTAATTTATATTTCTGCAAAAGAACATAAGAACATATCTGAACTCAAACAAAAACTGGTTGGTTTATTCGACGCGCGTACCGTTAACACCACCGATACCATTGTGACAAATGCCCGCCATGTGGATTCATTAAAGCGCGCTAATCTCGCTTTGTTTAAAGTAGTAGCGGGCTTAGATAAAAATATTGTCGGCGATCTTTTAGCAGTTGAGATCCGTTATGCCTTAGATGAATTAGGCAGCATTACCGGAGAAGTGACCAATGAAGATCTCTTAGATTCCATCTTCACGCGTTTTTGCATTGGTAAATAATTCTTAAAATTTTAAAACACATTTATGTCGAAATACGCAATAGCAATACACGGAGGAGCAGGCACCATTTTAAAAAGCATGATGACTCCCGAGAAGGAACAAGCCTATAAACAAGCGCTTGAAGACGCGATCGCGGCAGGAGAAGAAGTGCTGAAGAAGAAAGGCCGAGCTTTAGATGCTGTTGAGTTGGCGATCCGTTCACTCGAGAACAATCCGCTCTTTAACGCTGGTAAAGGCGCTGTGTTCACACACGATGGTAAGAACGAAATGGATGCATCTATCATGAACGGAAAAGACCTGATGGCAGGAGCTGCGGCAGGCGTTCAAAATATAAAAAATCCAATTACCTTGGCGCGTGCCATTATGGAAAAGTCGGAGCATGTTTTTATGGCAGGATTAGGCGCACAGGAATTCGCTAAGAAAAACAACATTGAATTTGCACCCGACGAATACTTTTTTGTGGAAGCGCGATATGAGCAATTGAAAAAAGCAATTGAGACCGATAGCATTGTAATGGATCATAATGATGAAAAGAAATTCGGAACAGTGGGTGCGGTTGCTTTGGATGTTCAAGGGAATTTAGCGGCCGGTACATCCACTGGCGGCATGACCAATAAAAAACACGGCAGGGTAGGTGACACACCGATCATTGGATCGGGTACATATGCTAATAATAATACATGCGCCATTTCATGTACAGGTCACGGCGAATTTTTTATTCGATCAGTTGTAGCCTATGATATTTCTTGTTTAATGGAGTACAAAGGTTTGTCGCTAAAAGCGGCTTGCGATGTGGTAGTAATGGATAAGCTGGTTAAAATTGGTGGTGAAGGCGGATTAATAGCATTAGATGTAAAAGGAAATATAGAATTACCTTTTAACTCTGAGGGAATGTATCGTGCTAAAAAACACGAAGGGCAAGAAATCTATATTGGTATATATAAGTAATAGTTTTGTAAAACTATTCTTCTGCTTTTTTTACAGGTGTCTTGAAATGGTCTATTATAAGACGTTTTGTTTTCAAATCAAAATGATCGCCAAGTGACATTACGTGTACAATTAAATTCTCAATAGAAACAGGTTCGCCCATTTCCACTTCGGTCATATTTGTATTGCGCATATGTGTACCATCTACCAAAATAATTAATCCTGACCCAATCGCTTCCATGCTATTGCCATCGGTAATTAATACGCCGGTGTCTTCTCCTAATCCAATACCAACGTTAATAGGGTTACTGGCACAGGCGTATAATAAACGGCCAATGCGTCCGCGCTGCACAAAATGTGTATCAATGATCACATTGTTTATGAAGCCTAATCCGCCGGTGATCTTCACTTCGCCTTTTAACAAAGCGCCATGACTACTTCCTTGGTAGATCATGTTGTTAGAACTGGCTGCTGCACCCGCTGAGGTGCCTGATATTAGAAAATCTTCATTCTGATATTTTTCTAATAATAAATGGTGAAAAGCTGTGCCACCAAAAATAGAAGTTAAACGCAATTGATCACCACCGGTGAACATCACCACATCTGCTTTACGCAAACGCTCAATATTTTCAGGAGCATTGGCTTCTTCACGTGTTCTTACATTCAATACACCAACGTTCAATACATCCAATTGAGCAAATGCTTTAATATATTCGTCGCCAACTTCGGCAGGAATGCTGGAAGCCGTGGTAATGATTTCAAAACGCGATAAATTATTTTTTAAAGATTCTGTAGTAATTCTTTTTAATATACCTTTTTCGAAAAATTTTAAATTTCTTTGTAAATCAGCCGGGCTTTCAGAAAAACTTCCTCTATCAACCGAACCACCAATGATTACTAACTTCCCCTTTGGATTATTCATTTTATTAAATTATACGCAAATTTAACCTTATAGTATCGATTAATTAAAATTACTCGCCTTAAAAGCCCCTTTATTTTTAACACCGTATTGTTTATATAAAAAACAAGTACTACATTGATAAAAAATCAGCACTCGCCATGAAGATCATCGAAATCAAAACCCTCCGCGGACCCAATTATTGGTCGAATTACAGAAAAAAGTTAATTGTTATGAAACTTGATCTGGAGGAATTGGAAGAATCTCCAACCAATAAGATCGAAGGCTTTACAGAGCGCTTACAGAAGACCTTGCCTTCCATGATCTCACACCGTTGCTCGAAGGAAAATGAAGGTGGTTTTTTTGAGCGTGTGAAAGAAGGTACCTGGATGGGACATGTGATAGAGCACATTGCCTTAGAGATTCAAACTTTGGCAGGTATGGAATGCGGTTTTGGACGTACACGCGGTACAGGAACAAGTGGTGTGTATAATGTAGTGTTCTCTTACATGGAAGAAAGTGTAGGGGTGTATGCGGCAAAAGCTTCAGTGAAAATTGCAGAAGCTTTAGTAGCAGGAACCGATTATGATATTGATGCAGATATAAAAGCCATGCGCGAAATGCGTGAGCGTGAGCGTTTGGGTCCGAGTACAGGAAGTATAGTTGATGAAGCAGTGGCGCGTGATATTCCGTTCATACGTTTAAATAAAGAATCCTTGGTGCAATTAGGTTACGGGAAAAATCAAGTAAGATTCAGAGCCACGATGACCGACAGAACCAGCTCTATTGCGGTTGATCTGGCAAGTAATAAAGATGAGACCAAACGCATGTTACAAGACGCTGCTATTCCTGTAGCGAAAGGTGTGTGTATCATTCATGAATCGGAAGTAGATGATGCTATTGAAAAAGTTGGATTTCCTTTAGTGTTTAAACCGCTCGATGGCAATCACGGTAAAGGCGCATCCATTAATGTAAAAACTGCTGAAGAAGCGAAGGCGGCATTTGAACACGCAAAAAAATATTCGCGTAAAATTATTGTTGAGAAGTTCATTACAGGTTACGATATCAGGGTGTTAGTAATTAATCACCGTTTCATAGCAGCAGCTTTGCGTGAACCTGCACATGTAATTGGCGACGGAAAATCCAATATCCAGCAATTAATTGATAAAGAAAATAAAGATCCCCGCAGAGGCTATGGTCATGAAAATGTATTAACCGAAATCAGTA
>Ga0154020_10002733_pt1 | contig 21465 bp, 16 predicted proteins | sample Klosneuvirus_201_FD_109709 | JGI IMG/M metagenome (GOLD analysis project Ga0154020, IMG submission 109709) | Active sludge microbial communities from wastewater, Klosterneuburg, Austria - Klosneuvirus_20160825_MG | ecosystem: Engineered > WWTP > Aerobic digester > Activated sludge | place... | reverse complement strand
GTGCGCAGGGTGTCGGCCAGGTAGGCCCACGGGCTGGCATAGTCGAACAGGAAGTCACAGCTGGCCATTGTATGTCTCCAGTGGAGACATGGTAGCCGAGACGGCGCCGGGGTACAAGCGCCGGCCTGGCTGCCGGCCTGGGTGCCTCAGCGCCGGGCCGGCACGCGGGCGCGGGCGTCGACCACGATGGCGCCGGCGCCGCCCGGGGTCCTGGCGGTGACGACCAGGCGCTCGAGGCGGATCTCTTCCAGGCGATCCCCCAGCTCGAAGGCCAGCCAGGACAGGCGGAACAGGGTGTCGCCCAGCGCCGTGAGGTCGAGCTCGCCGCGGCCGCGGCGCAGGATGCGCTCGTCCTCGGCCAGCGCCTGGGCGTCGGCGCGACGCAGCGGGGCAGGGGCCGCGACCAGCGGTGCGCCGGCGCCCTCGCGCGTGACGGCCAGCTCCAGCCAGGCGCCCAGCGCGCCGCCGGTGACCACGCGGGCGCGCAGCTCGACGCCGGGCGGTGGGGTCTCGCGCACGATGGCCTGCTCCAGCGGTGACACCTTGGCGCAGGCCAGGAAGGCGCGCCGGGCCTCGGCGACACCGCGCACGCCGCGCACCACCAGCAGGCCGTCGGCCTCGCTGGCCAGATCGGGGCCGTGCGGACGCAGCTCGCACGGCCAGCCGACGCGGCCGGCCAGGCGCGCCGCCGCCGAGGCGCTCTGCGCGATGGCCTGGCGCGTGGGCAGCAGGCCGTAGGCCTTGAGGACGATCTTGGTGTCGTGATCCGACAGCCAGCGCGGGCGCAGGCGCACGGCGCGCTCGATGGTGCGCTGGACATGGTCGCGGTCGGCCACCGGGCGACCGCGGGTGTCGGCAGGGGCGGGGCCCAGGCCACGCTGGCGCCGCGTCGCGATGTCGGCGGCGGCGTGCACCGCCTCCAGCGCGGGCCACACCCCGAGCAGCGCAGGCGTGCCCGCAGCGGCCAGCCGGGTCAGCGCGGCCGCCGGTGCGGCGCCGGGGCCTGCGACCAGCGGGATGACCAGGCCGTCGCTGGGGCCGGCCGCAGCCGCCTGCGCGGCGCTGTGCCGGCCATCCTCATCCTGACCGACCGCACGCAGCGTGACGTCGACCGGGGGCCTCACGTCCGGCGCACCCGCGGCGCGCGCCGCCAGGTCGACCGCGCTGCCCGCCTCGGCGTCAACCCGGCGGCGCGAGCCCGCGGGCACGTCGTAGGCGCCCATCACGACCAGACACTCGACCCAGTCCTCCAGTGCTGCCGGCAGCGCGACGCCCTGGGCCTCGAGCAGCGCGCGCAGCAGGGCATCGCCAGTCCCGGCCCCACCGGAAGCGCCGGAGCCACCGCGGCTGCGCGCGGGCGGCGCCAGCAGCACCACCCGCGTGCGTCGGGCCGCCGCCGCCAGCGGCCCCAGCCAGTCGGCCTCCAGCTCGCCCAGGATGCCGATGACCCGCGGCGGGCGCGCGCCATGTGCCGCCAGTCCCCACGCCAGCGTGCCGACGTCGAGGCCACCCTGCCCGGTCGCCAGCAAGGTCCCGGGCACCACCCCGCGCGCCCCCAGCAGGCCGGCCAGCTCGCGCGCCAGCACCGCCGAGGTCGCCAGCACCGCGACATCCTCCGCGGGCAGCAGCGCCTGCGCGGGCGCTGGCGCCACCGTCGTCGCCAGCAGCTCCAGCGCACGCCCGCGAGTCCACATGCCGAACTGGGTCGGCCCCAGCACCGAGACCTGGTCGCCGTCCCCTTCACCGCGCTCGCCACGCTCGCCCCGATCACCGCGCTCACCGCGCTCGCCAATCTCACCCTCGCCGAACACCAGCAGCCCGGCCCCCGCGATCCCCACCAGCGCCGCGTGCACCCGCGCCGCGCCGGCGACATCACTCAGCACCAGCTCGCCGCCGCGCGCCCCACGCCCGCTCGCCAGCGCCGCCGCCAGCCCCTTCACATCCTCGTACCTGGCGAGCTCCACCCCCCGCGCCCGCCCCGCGGTCGCCAGCGCCGCCGCCACCGGGCCGGTCGCCTTGACCGGCAGCCACACCCGCGTCGGGGCCACGAACGCCGTCACATCCGGTGCCGGCGCTCCGCTCATCAGCGCCACATCCGCGACACTCTCCGTCGCGGTCTCCGACTCCGTGCCCGCGCCGGTGCCCGCGCCGGGCCGCTTGCCCCCTGCGCTGCCCCCGCTCGCGCTCCCCGCGCGCCCACCCCGGCGCGCGCCGCTCATATCAGTCGGTCATCGCGCAACCGCGCCACCAGCTCGCGTGCGCTGCGCACCATGGTCGCGTTGCGCTGCACGCGCACCGGGTAGGTCCGCCCCAGGAAGCGATCGCGATGCTGGATCTCCTGCGGCGCGATGCCCAGATCCTCCAGCCCCAGCACCTCGACCGAGCGCTCGCCCTGGCTGCGTGCGGCGTTGACCACCCGACGCGCGTCACGCTCCGGTCCGCGCTCGTCGCAGCGCACCGCCACCAGCGCGGGCAGCGGGATGCGCAGCGTGCGCACCAGGTCGAGCTCGCGCCGCTCGCCGCGCACCGCGGTCGGCACCTCGGGATCCGCGCGCACCTGGTACATGTCGCTGAGGTGCCAGATCCCCAGGAGCTCGGCCACCGCGGGGCCGATCACGCTCTGCACCTCGTCGAGCGAGGTCTGTCCGGCCAGCACCAGATCGAACCCGGCGTGCTTCACCGCTGCAGCCAGCACGCGCGCGACGCCGTGGTAGTCGACCACCGTCAGCGCGGGATCGACCACCGCCAGGGCCCGATCGGCACCCCGCGCCAGCGAGTGGATCAGCGCGGCGTCGTCCCGCACGCCGCTGGCCGACACCGTGGTCACCTGGACCGGATTCGACGCCTCGCCACGCAGCGCCAGCGCCGTGGTCAGCGCCGCCTCGTCGCACGGCCCCAGGAGATCCTCCAGCATGCTGGCGCCCTCCTCGCTGCGGCGCGCCAGCCGCTGCACCGGGGTCGGCCCGGTGGTGCCCGCTGCCGGCGCCGCCCGCGTGGCCCTGAGCAGCACCACCACGCGCACCGGCTCGCGCTGCTTGCGCCGGTCCTGGGCGCTGCTCATGAACGAGCGTACGCGCCGCCGATCGATGGTGATGGGAGGTCCGCCGCTCATCCCGTCACCGCCGGCTTGGGCGTCTCGCCGTCGTCGTCGACCTCGGAGACCTCGGAGACCTCGGAGACCTCGGCGCCGCCACCACTCTCGGCCACCACGATGCCCGCGGCCGCCTCGCGCTTGGCGCGCGCCGCCGCGGCCCGCGCCGACTCCACCGCGGCGTCCGCCGCGGCGCCCGCCAGCGCCGCCTCCAGCGCCTTGCCCGCGCGCAGCTCACGCAAGAGCTCGGGCACGATGGCGTGCAGATCCCCGACCAGCCCGTACTGCGCGACGCGGAAGATGGGCGCGCTGGCATCTTCATCGATGGCCACGATCTCTGCGTCACCCGAGATGGCGGCCAGGTGCTGCGGCGATCCCGACGCGCCGCACGCCAGGTACAGCCGCGGCGAGACCCGGCGCGCACCGACGCCGACCTCGCGGTCGGCCGGCGCGAACCCGCGTGCACAGGCCTCCCGCGTCGCCACCGCCTCGCCGCCCAGCTCGTCCGCCAGCTCGCACACCAGCTGCCAGCCCTCGCGTGAGCCCACGCCGGCGCCCGCGCACACCACCACGCGGGCCTGCTCCAGCGCCGACGACTCCACCCGTCGCGCCAGCTCCTCGACCGGCGCGATGTCGACCGCGGTTGCCGCCAGCATGACGACCTCGGCCTCCTCGTCGCCTCGCTCGCGCGCATGCACCCCGAGCGGCAGCGTCACCACCACCGGGCGCTCGAGGTCATCGATGGCCAGCCGGCGCCTGAACAGCCCGCCGTACACCGGCCGCGCCAGCACCAGATCGCCGCCGGCGCCCCACTCGAAGGCCGGCTCGGGCACGAAGGCCGCGCCCATGCGTGCCGCCAGCCGCGGCGCCACGTCACGGCCGCCCGGCGTGGCCGCCAGCAGCACCAGCGTCGGGCGCTCCTCCTCGCAGGTGGCGGCCACGGCATCGCCATGCGTCGCATACAGGGGCGGCCCGCCCAGGTGCGGTGCGGTCAGCACCATCACGCGGTCCGCGCCCAGCGCCGACAGGAGCTCGATGAGATCCGGCTCGGGCGGCTCGGGCAGCTTGGCGCAGGGCACCAGCGCATCCAGCGTGGCGCCCAGGGTGGTAGCCAAGCGACGTCCCTCGCCGAGCGCCTCCAGGGAGGCTTCCACCGGGCGGTCGCCCGAAAGCTCAATGTAAACCAGGACGTTGGCCAACGCCGCCAGACCTCGGTATCAGCGAGCGTAGTCCCCGGCCCGGGGCCGGGTCAAGAATGCTACCGCCCGCCGCCTCCACTGCCGCCATCGCTCAGACCATGCTTGCGCTTGATCTGGTCCATGGCCTTGGCGTACTCGGTCTCCCAGGCGTTGGTGCCTTCCTGCAGATTCTTGATGCGCAGGCGGACCTCGGCGTCGAGCTCCTCGTCCACGCTCATGTGCTTCTTCAGCACCTCGCGCATGCGGCGGCGCAGGGTCGCATCGTCGGCGAAGACCTCGGCCACATGGGGCGAGTGCATGAAGGTCTCCTGCAGCTGGGTGCAGATCCAGTTCAGGGCCTCCTCACCGAGGGCGAACTCCTTCTCCTCGGCCAGCCGGCGCTTGATCTTGGTGAACTCGCCGTAGGGCAGGCCGCGCTGCTCGACCAGGTCCTTGGCCTTGTCGGTCAGCTCGCGGTCGACGCGGATGTACTCCTTGAGCACCGACTGCACGTCAATCTCGGCCTCGGGCACGGAGTCGAGCTCGATGTCGCCCGCCTCGTTGAGCGCCCGTACCAGCTCCGTGGCGATGGGGACGACCTTGCTTGTGAACAGCTTCATTGCCGGGAGGTGTATGCTGACGCGCGATGTCGGTCAAGACCAAGCTGGTGGCCGCGGCGCTGATCGTGAACGATGCCGGAGCCATCCTGCTGACCAGGCGCGGACCCACCCAGGCCATGGCGGGCTTCTGGGAGTTCCCCGGCGGCAAGCTCGAAGAGGGCGAATCGCCCACCGACGCACTGGTCCGTGAGATCAAGGAAGAGCTCGGTTGCGCCCTGGTGGTCGGCCCGGTGTACGACGTCCTGTTCCATCGCTATCCGCAGTTCGACCTCCTGATGATGGTCTACACCTGCGGTTTGCCCCCTGGTGAGACGCCGCAGCCGTTGCAGGTCGCCGACCTGCGCTGGCTCTCGCCAGCGTCGCTGGGCAGCGTCGAGATCCTCCCCGCCGACGCCCCGCTGACCGCCCGTCTGGCGCGTGACGGCGCTCCGCCCGTGCCAAGGCCGCCAGCCCCGCCAGCCCCGCCGCAGCCGCCGCAATCTCCGCGACTTCCTTGACCCCAGAAGTCTGGCAGGGTTACGATCCCGCGAAATGGACCCCCGCCCCAAGGTGACGAAGGAAGTCCTCTGTGAAGAGTCCCGCTTCATCCTGGCCAACGTCCTGGCCGAGGGGCGCTACGGCAAGCAGAACCGCCTGGCGGACATCCGGCGCATCTGTGAAGGCTCGATCTCGCTGGCCTTCACCGAGTACCTCGGCTTCCTGGAGTCGTCGGGCTACCTGATGTACGACCGCGCCAACGACGCCCTCGACGTCACCGCCGAGGGCGAGCGCGTGGTCGCCGGCGAGCGCTCCAACGAGCTGACCGAGCGCGCGGTGGCCCACTTCGGCGGGCGCAAGGCCGAGGCCGCCAAGCGCCGCCCGGTCCCGGCCGGCGAGCGCACCGGGGGCATCGAGAAGGTCGATCCACGCGATCGCACCGCGTCCGGCGAGCGGCTCGAGAAGCTGGACAAGAGCGAGCGCGCGGCGTCGGTGCCGCCGGTGTCGACCGCGGCGGCGGCGGCGGCACTGGCAGTGGCAGCAGGTGCAGCACCCCAGCGCGGCGAAGCCGCCCGAGGAGATCGAGGAGAGGCCATGGATCGCCGCTACGAGCGCCAGAACATCATCGGATCGGGTGGCATCGGCACGGTCTACCGGGCTCGCCAGGTGCACCTGGATCGCGACGTCGCGCTCAAGGAGATCCGCGAGCTGTTCTCCTTCTTCGCCGACGATCAGCGCCGCGAGATCGTGCGTCGCTTCGGCGAGGCCATGCGCGCCGCGGCGCGCCTGTCGCACCCCAACATCGTCGCCGTGCACGACGTCAACCTGGAGCGCGAGCATCCCTACGTCATCACCGACTACGAGCCCGCGGGCAGCCTGCGCCGCCTGATCGCGCTGGCCGAGGACATCCCGGTCGGCCTGGTCGTGAAGTACCTGGTCCAGATCCTCCACGGCCTGCGCGCCGCGCACGCCCAGGGTGTGCCGCACCGCGGCCTCAAGCCCGAGAACGTGCTGGTCGATCTGTACGGCAACGCGCGCATCACCGACTTCGGCATCGCGCGCGTGGTCGAGCGCGATCAGGCCGTGATCCGGCAGGTCTACATCGGCATGGGCGCGGTGGCCTACATGGCGCCGGAGCTGTTCACCGATCCGATGGGCTCGGGTCCGCAGACCGACATCTATGCGCTGGGCATCATCTTCTATGAGCTCTTGACGCGGAAGCTGCCGGGGCGCCGCTCGCCGATGCCGTCCACCGTCAACCCGGTGCTGCCCAAGGCGTTCGACGACATCTTCGATCGCATGACGCGCGACGAGCGCGCCGAGCGCTTCACCAGCGCCGACGAGATCCTCGAGGAGATCTACAAGGCCGACGGCATCGACAAGTTCCTGGAGCCGCGCAGCGCCGTGCTGTTCGCGAAGAGCCCGCTCAGCGACCTCAAGTTCAAGGAGCCGCCGCCCAAGGATCCCGACATGCCGGTCGATCCGACGGCGTTCTCGCAGGCCCCCGGCGCGGCCGGCGCGCCCCCGGGCGGCATGGTCGGCAACGTGCCCACCGGCACCCAGTCGGGCCTGGGCACCACCTCGCCCAGCGCCGGCACCGGCGTGCGCCACGCCACCGGCAGCACGCGCCGCCCGCTGACCTATTCGTCCCGCCTGCGCGACCGCGGCAGCGAGTAGTCCGGCAGCTTCACGGCGACGCTGGCGGTTCCGGCCACCAGAAGCGGGCGAGTTCGATCTCGATGGCGTCGAAGGGTTCGGCGCGAATCATTGCGGGCGCGTCTTCGCCAAACGCGGCAACCATCGACCAGCGTCCGCCCTCCAGGCGAAACACCTCGAGCGAGCGCGCCAGGGGATCGATGAGCCACAGGTGACTGATCCCCAGGCTGGCGTACAGCGGCATCTTGCGTGTGCGATCGAGGCTGGCCGTCGAAGGCGACAGCACCTCGCACAGCCAGTCGGGGGTGACCTTGACTCCGACACCTGGGCCTGACGGCGGCATCCGATCGAGATGCCAGCCGGCCAGATCGGGCACCAGCACGGAGCCGTCCAGGTGCAGCTCCGGCTCGAACAGGATGATCCAGCCGCCTGGGCCGCGATCCCCGGGCCGACGCGCGAACGGCCCCAGCTCGGCGGTCAGCGAGGAGGTCGCGCGAGCATGCTGTGGCGAGGGCCTGGGCGACACAAATAGCTCACCCGCGATCAGCTCGCCGACCACGTGGTCTGGCAACCGTTCCAGGTCGGCCAGCGTGGCCTTGCTCATGCGCCGTACCGGGGCCATGGGCCGATTCTAGCGCGATTCTTCGGGCCGGACAGGCCAGGTCGCTAGGCGCCGAGCTCGCCCAGCATCTTCTCGAGGTCTTCGCCCTTCATGCCCAGGCGCTGGAAGATCCCGCGCGCCTCGGTGATGAGGCCGCGGCCACCCGGGACCTCGCCGCGCTCGATCTTGTAGCGACCGAAGCGGGCCAGGCCCTTGGCCAGCTCGGCCTCGTTGCCGAGCTCGCGGAACAGGCTGATGCCGCGGGTGAAGAAGTCCTCGGCCGGGGCCTTGCCGTCGCCCTCGGTGCTGTCGAACAGCGTCGCGGCGTGGACCTCGCCCAGCGCCAGCAGGGCGCGGCCGACATAGTCGCGCATGCCGGCGGTCTCGGCCACGCTGAGGGCCTGGATGCACATCTCGCGCGCCTTGTCGGTCTGGCCCGAGCGCAGCTCGAGCAGGCCGAGGTTGCGCGTGGCCTCGCTGGTCAGGCGGCGATCCTCGAGGTCCTTGGCCAGCAGCAGCGTCTCCTCAAGCCGCTGCCGCGCCTCCGAGGTCTTGCCCTCGTGCAGCGCCAGCTCGCCCAGGTTGTTGAGCACCAGCGCCTGCAGCGGCAGCGCGCCGATCTCCTCCGAGACCTGCAGCGCCTGCTCCCAGTACTTGCGCGCCTGCTCCTTGTCACCGCGCTCGAAGCCGAGCACGCCGAGGTTGTTCAATGACGTCACCACGCCGGCCTTGTCGTCAATCGCCCGACGCAGCTCCAGGGCTTCGCCGTAGCAGCCCTGGCTCTCGGTGAACAGGCCGCGGTCCTTCTGGATGTTGCCGACGTTGGACAAGGACAGCGCGATCGACCGCTTGTCGCCGAAGCGGCGGCGCTTCTCCAGCGCCTGCAGGCTGTGATCGAGCGCCTGGTCGTAGCGCCCCAGCAGCCACAGCACCTGGCCGATGTCGTCCAGGCTGCCGGCCACGCCGCGCTCGTCGCCGGCCTGCTGGAACAGCTCCAGGCCGCGGGTCAGGTACTCGAGGGCCAGGTTGAGGTCGGCCTTCTGCCGCCACACGCGCCCCATCTTGTTGAAGGCGACGGCGCCCTTGCTGCGCGACGCCACCACCCACGACAGGCGCAGCATGCGCTCGAAGGCGCCCAGCGCGGCCTCGTAGTCGCCGCGCATCGCGTACACCGAGCCGAGGTCGTGCCACAGGTGCACGCGCGCCGCGATGTCGCCCTCGCCCAGGCACTGCAGCGCCTGCGCATACAGGCGGATGGCCTTCTCGTTGTAGAAGCGGGCGCGTGCGGCGTCACCGGCGCGGCGGTAGCGCGCCGCCGCCGACTCGCCGTCACCGGCGCGCTCGAGGTGGCGACCGACCTCCTCCTGGGCCTCCTCGCCGCGGCCCTCGGGGCGCAGCTCCAGCCACTGCGCGATCAGGCGGTGGTAGCGCCGGCGGGTCTGCTCGTCGATGCCCGACATGCCGGCCGAGCCCTTGCCGCTGTAGACCAGCTCCCACAGCGACGGGTAGGCGAAGCGGTACTCGCGCTCGCCGGGGATCTGCGAGGTCGGGTTCTCGGCGATGAACTCGCGCTCGACCAGCTTGCCGAAGGCCTCGGCGGTGGCCACCCGGGTGGCGTCGCCGGCGACCGCGATCTCGCCCAGGGTGGGGCCGTCGGGATCGCCGCCGAGGGCGACCGCGCGCACCAGCGCGACCACGGCGTCGAGCCAGAACGCCGAGTCGCCGCAGGCGGCGGCCTTCTCGAGCAGGTCGCGCTCCGCGGGCGCCATCGCCGCGATGCGCGCGGCCAGGATCTCGTCGTGCGAGGCCGGCAGCGCGCGCTGGCGCATGGCGGCCTTGTCGACCAGCCAGCTGCCGCCACCGAAGCGGATGACGTCGCTCTCCAGCAGCAGGCGCACCAGCTCGAAGATCGAGCGCGGCGAGCCGCCCAGGCGATCCTTGACGTGGCGCGCCAGGTCCGCGGGCGGCGGCTGCTCGGTCGGCGTGAGCAGCTCGGTGAGCAGCTTCTCCGACTCGTCGGGGCTGAGCGGCCCGACCTCGACGCGCTCCAGCGTGACGTCGCCCTCACCGAAGGTCGGGTGGGCCTCGAACAGGGCCGGGCGCGCCGCCGCGACCAGCAGCACGCGCGCCGAGCCCAGGCCGGCGGCCAGGTACTGCAAGAGGTTCACGGTCTCGGGACCGGCGCGCTCGACGTCGTCGATGCCGATGAGCAGCGGGGTCTTGGCGGCGTCGGCGCCCAGGAAGCGGCGCAGCGCGATGAAGGTCCGCGCCTCCAGCTGCTGCGGGCTCTCGGCCAGCGGCTCCACGATGGGGCTCTTGGCGAAGGGCACGCGCAGCATGTGCGCCAGCAGGTGGCCGACCTCGGCCACGCGCGCGGCGGGCATGACCTCGCCGACGCCGGCCAGGATCTTGTCCTGCGCGTTGGCGATCGAGTCGAGCGCGCCGATGCCGAAGCGCGCCGACAGCACGCGCACGAACGGCGCGTAGGGCGGCTCCTGCGGGCCGAAGGCCTCGGTGGTCAGGATGCGCGCCTCGGGGGTCTGCGCCAGCGCGGTCTCGGCGAACTCGCGCAGCAGGCGCGACTTGCCGACGCCGGGCGGGCCGATCAGCGAGACGAAGGCCACCTCGTGCGCTGCCGCACAGCCGTTCCAGATCCGCATCAGCCGCTCGAGCGTGGTGCGGCGGCCCACGAAGCGCGGGCGCAGCGTGAAGATCGGGTTGTCCTCGATGAGGTCCTTCTCGTCGAGCAGCTCCTCGCTGCCCAGCGCTGCGGGCACCCGCTCGGTGCGGCAGTCGCGACAGAGATCGTTGTCACCGGTCAGGACGGTGCCGCAGCCGAGACAGTTTCTCGGCAACGCCACCGCACAGCGCTTGCACTTCTGCGCGCCGGGACGGTTCGAGCTCTCACACGAAGGACACTTCATCCGGCCCCCTGGCTACCCTTGAACAGACCCGCTGTCAACCGGAAGTCAATCGTTACGAGCAGATGCGACCTTGCAGGCGGTTTCCAGCTGGCTGCGCCAGGCCTGGCGCTGCGCGCTGATTTCGGGCGTCGGGCTGGGCGCGGGCTCGCCGCCCACTTTGGGGATGAAGAAGTGATCCAGGTTCACCACCTCGATGACCGGCTCGCTGGCGGCCAGGCGGCGACAGTTCTCGGCCTGCAGATCGGCCAGCACCAGCGGGATGGCCTTGGCGGTCCACTTGTGGGTGTCGTGGAACAGCACCACACCGCCGCTGTTCTTGAGGATGCCCTTGATGGCGGCCTTGTGGACCTTCTCGGTCTTGAACGGCTTCTTGGTGTCGGCGGAGTCGGACGACCACATCACGGTGGTCAGGCCACGCTTGGCCAGCGCCTTGGCGATGCGCGGCGACAGCGACCCGAACGGGGGCCGGAACAGGTAGGGATAGCGCCCGGTCTCGCGCTCGATGAGCTCGGCGTTCTTGTCGATCTCCCACGACAGCTTGGGCTCCTGCTGCTGGGGCAGCACCAGGTGGTTCCAGGTGTGGTTGCCGACCAGGTGGCCGCGCTTGACGATCTCGGCGAGCGTCTCGCGGTTCTTCTGCGCGGTCTCGGACTTGCCGCCGAAGCGGTAGCCGCACACGAAGAAGGTCGCCTTGATGTTGTAGGCGTCGAGGGCGTCGAGGATGGCGGGCGTGTTGTGGTAGTCGGGGCCGTCGTCGAAGGTGAAGGTGACGTGGTTGGCGGCCTTGAAGCCGGAGATGGACTTGCCGCCGTGGAAGGGGTCGGGCGGCGGCGCGGGGGCAGGCGAGGCAGCCGGGGACGGCACCGGCACCGGCACCGGCACTGGGCTGGCCACCGGGGATGGGGTGGGTGAAACCGTGGGCGTGGGGGTGGCGTATGTGGGGGTGGAGAAGAAGATGATGGCGAAGATTGCCAGCCTGGTGCGCACGAATTCGAAGATAGCACGCAGTGCTGCTAGGCTCCTCCTGTGCGCATCGTTCTCGTCCTCATTGCAGGGCTGGCCCTGGTCTCGGTGGGCTGCTTGAAGGCCGACCGGACGTCGACCCGGCGGCGCAGCACCGGGTCGCGCCACGCCAGGCACGAGCACAAGCACCGCCACCCGCACGGCTGGGGCGGCCATCACCATCATCCCCACGTGCACCCACACATCGGCCAGCTCGGCCATCATCATCCGTACTGATGCTGAGGCGCTGGGCGCTGGTGGGCTGGACCGCGGCGGCGCTGGCGGCGGCGAGCCTGGTGACGCTGGCCGCGCCGGGCGCTGGTGACGCTCCGGAAGCCGGCATTCGCGCGCTGATCCGCGTCACCGCGCGGCTGTCGCTGGGCCTCTTCCTGGTCGTGTTCGCGGCGTCGTCGTGGCAGAAGCTGCGGCCGTCGCGGCTGTCGCGCTGGGCGGTGCAGAACCGCCGCCACCTCGGGCTGGCGATGGCGCTGTCGCAGCTCGTGCATGCGGCCGCCATCGTGATGCTGGCCAACCTGGACCCGGTGCGCTTCCGGCGCGGCCTCGGCCTCGGCACCGTGGGCGGGCTGACGACCTACGTCCTGATGATGCTGATGGTGGTGACCTCGTTCGACCGGCCGACGCGCTGGCTGGGGCGCAAGCGCTGGCGGATCCTGCACAGCGCGGGGATGTACATGCTGGCGCTGACGTTCCTGGTCACCTATGGCGGCAGGACAGCGCGCGGGGTGGGCCTGGCGGCGATCCCGACCGTGCTGCTGCTCGGGGTCCTGGGGCTGCGCCTGACCGCGCGCCGCCGACCCGCTCGAAGCAGTTGACGCGCCGGCACAGGTTTGCTACCAGATCCGGGCCTTTGGCAGGGTAGCTCAGTTGGTTAGAGCACACGGTTCATACTCGTGGTGTCGCGGGTTCGACTCCCGCCCCTGCTACCAAGATCGTCCCGAAAGATCGCGCTATTCGCAGTGCCACTGCGGCTTGATGCCGCCGGCGCCGTCGGGGACGTCGATGTAGTGGCAGCCGGAGTTGCTGTTGCCGCTGGACGAGCCCTCGCCGGGCAGGCCGCCGTACCAGCCGGGCTGGTAGGTGCCGATGAAGCGCGGCACGATCATCAGGCGCGCGCCGACGCCGGTCGACGTCACGCTGAGCTGGCGGCCGTCCTTGTTGTCGATGTCGCCGCTGAAGCGCTCGACGCCGAGGCTGAACAGCGCCAGGCTGCGGCGCAGCCACTGCGGGCGACCGCCCACGCTGGCGCCGGCGAACAGCACGCGGATGTCGGTCTTCTTGGCGTCGGCGTTCTTGCTCTCGGGGGCGACCCGGCCGCCGCCGTCGTACAGCCAGCTGTAGCTGACGGTGACGCGCTTCTGCAGCCTGGGCGAGATGAACCCCGACGGGATGATGACATCGGCGCGGAACACGGTGCCTTGACCCGACATGCGCACCACCTCGTCGAAGGGCGCGATGCCGTCGGCGTTGAACGAGCCTGGCGACAGCCCGAGGCCGATGTTGGTCACCTTGGCGGGGATGTCGTAATAGAAGCCGATCTTGATGCCCAGGGACCAGCCGGCGCCGCCGCCCTCGACCACGGTGTCGGTGCTGCCGGGCACCGCGGGATCGCGCGGGGTGACCACCTTCTGGCTCAGGCTGGGGTGGTAGGCGATGCCGCCCTCGAAGTAGCAGCCGGCCTGGAGTGATGCAGCGAGGATGAGCGTGGCCACGCTCGCGAGGGCGAGCCTTCGAGCGCGGGACATGGGATCACTATAGGGGATGATGCCGGCAGGACGAAGCTGAGCAGCACTGCCGGTCGCCGTGGAATCGAGCGCGACCGGCAGTGCCGCGAGGGACGCTACTTGTGGACCTCGGAGATGGCCGCGAGCTTGCCCGGGCCGTGGCACAGCATGCACTGCTCCTTCGGGGCCATCGGGCTCAGGGCGGTGGCGCGCGGCACGTAGAACTGGCCGCCGTTGGCGCGCATGTGGTCCAGCGCGATCGACGAGTCGTGGCAGGCCGAGCATGCCGCGGTGATCGGGCTCTTGACCAGGGTGTTCGAGGTGGCCTCGCACGGCGTCCCCACGCTGCAGGTGGCCAGCGTCACGCTGCAGGTCGTGGTGGTGGGGTTGTTGGGGTTCTGGGTCAGGCAGGTGCACGGCGCCCCCACGCTGCAGGTGGTGCTGCCCTGCTTGCCGGTGGTGCTGACCACGCTGCACGGGTTGGCTGCGGTGCAGATGCACGGTGCGGCCGGGGTGCACACGGTGGCGCCCTGGGTGCCGCTGTTGCCGTCGGGCAGCGTCTGGTTGCGGTTGCTGGTCGAGAAGCCGAAGCCGTAGTCGGTCTGGTTGTCACCGACGACGTAGGGCGAGATCGAGAACCAGCCGGTCGGGTTGAAGATCGGGTTGGTCTTGTAGAAGCCCTGCGCCGCGGTGCTGACCAGCATGTTGGGGATGGCGGCGGCGTTGGCGGACAGGCTGAAGTCATAGCCGCCCGGGACGTGGCAGGCCTGGCAGTTGTTGAGCGGCCCTGGGAACTCGACCTCGCCGAAGGTCAGCCCCGGCTGCGAGGCGTGCCAGTTGAAGTCGACCGTGCGCTTGCGGGCGCCGTGGATGGCGTGCACGAAGTCCTTCACGTTGGCCGACCAGCCGCTGCTGGTGCGGTTGGGGTTGTGGCAGAACGAGCAGGTCGGGGCGTCGTTGCGCTGGCCAGCGTGGAACTGCGGATCGGCGCCCAGCGAGACGTGGCAGGTCAGGCACTTGTTGTTGTCGACCACGGCGCGACGGCCGGTGTAGCCGGCGGCCACCTTCCAGGCGTCAGGCGTGGGCACGATGAGGCCGCCCTGCTTGGTGGTGGGGTTGAAGGGGAAGCCCGACACGTTGGTCTGCGTCAGCGGCATCGTCGAGGTCAGTGAGTAGGTGTAGCCGATGCCGCCCGTCAGCATGGTGGCGTTCGGCGGGATGCGCACGTTGGTCAAGGTCAGGGTGTAGAAGCCGCTGGCGTCGCGCGTCATCGGCATGGTGCCGGTGGTGGGGGCGGTCTGGGTCCAGATGGTCTTGATGTAGCCGCTGCCGGTGACGTTGAAGTCGGCCGGGCTGCGCACGCCGTCCTGCGGCACCGCAAAGGCGAAGTAGGCGCTCGGCGAGCCGACGAAGTTGGGCATCAGCTCGGTGACGGTGCCCGCGGCGTAGGTCTGGAAGATGACGTCGGTCGGCGTCGCGCCGTTGACGCTCTCCTGGAACTTGAACTTGATCTGGGGCCGCTTGTCCGGCGTGATGGTCGCGTCATCGACCGCGGTCACGCTGCTGATGACGTAGGTGATGACGGTGGCGCCCGGGGGCACGAAGCCGGAGGCCGCCAGGTAGGCCGCGTTGGTGTTGGCGTTGGTGCCGCCGTTCAGCGAGTTGTTCGGATCCGGCGGGTTCACCGGCATGTGGTGCACCGCGGTCAGCGCCGGCGTGTGGCACATGGCGCAGGCGGTGTCGGGCTGCGGACCCAGTCGGTGCTTGCAGGCGGCGGCGATCTCGGCGCGCGCGCTGAGCGAGTAGGTCTCGCCCGATGAGATGGGCTTCGGGAAGTCACGCGCGCAGGTCGCCGAGGTCGCGGTGTTGGAGACCACGTTGCAGACCCGGCCGCTGTTGGGACCCGAGGTCATGGTCAGCAGGCCGCCGAGGAACCCGTTGACGGCCCAGGTCTTGGTGTTGTCGGTGACCACCTTGGTCGCGGTGGCGGTGGTCATGGTGCCGGTCACCGTCAGCGCAGGCACCATCAGGGGCGGGTGCTCGCACGTCGGCAGTGTGGTGCCGACGAAGTCGACCTGGTCGTGGCACGAGGCGCAGGCCGCCGTGTTGGGGCGGGTGTAGGCCTGCGCGCCGAGCGCGGCGCCCTTGTGGCAAGCGTCGCAGTTGCGCACGTCCTGCGGGTAGGTCGCCACGATGTTGTGGAAGGCGTTGGCCGGCTGGATCATGTGCCCGGCGTGGATGCGGTGCACGAACACGCTGGCATTCGCGGCCTGGTTGGTGCGCGCCGGGTTGTGGCAGACGCCGCAGAAGTTGGCGTCGATGCGGCCGCTGCCGTGGAAGCCGGCGGAGGTGGTGCCCTCGGCGGTGAAGCCGCGGTGGCAGTTGTTGCAGTTCGCGGTCAGCGTGATCTCGCGCGGGGTCGGGGTGCCGACGCCGCTGGGGATGTAGTTGTGCTCGGCGTTGACGGCGGTGAAGCCGGCCGGGCTGGTGGCGTTGTTGAGATCGGTCTGGCGCGAGGTCTGGATCCACACGGTGTGGGTCAGCCCCATCTTGGCGGCGTCGTAGGCGACGGCCTTGTAGAGCACGCCGTTGGCGGTGCCGGCGGTGTTGGTCTGCGCCACGTCGGCGGCCGGGAAGGTGTAGGTGTAGTCACCCGCGTTGGCGCCGTTCTCGACCAGCGTGCCCTGGCCGGGCGTCCTGGTGGTCGAGCTGGTGGACGGATCGGGGTTGTACGTCGTGGGCTGGAAGGTGGTCAGCGCCGAGGTCGAGTTGGACGCCGTCAGCACGTTGTAGGGCAGCACCTGGTTGTTGGCGTCCTTGTCATGGTTCGACAGCGAGAAGCGCAGGCTCATGGGCAGGTTCAGCGAGTACACGCCGAGCTTGTCGACCGGGTTGCCGCGGCTGTCCTTGAGCGTGAAGCGCACCGCGATGGGCGCGGTGGTGCTGACGCTCTTGACCGTGACCGTGAGGCCGCTGCTGGACGACGAGATCCCGGTCGGGCCGTTGCACGCGTAGGTGGTCAGCGCGGCGTTGACCTCGGTGGTATCGAGCACGCCCGAGCTGTTGGCGTCGATGCCGGTCTCGATCTTCACGCCGCCGGTGGGGCAGTTGGCGCCGGCGGGCTCGGCGCTGGTCTTGACCAGCGAGGCCAGGCCAGGGGTGCCGGTGGGGCCGCTACAGATGTAGCGCGTCGCGGCGGCGTCGATCTCGGCCGCGTCGAGCATGCCGTTGCGATTGGCGTCGGGGCCGACCTCGACCTTGGTGCCGCCGCCGGCGCAGTTGGCGCCCGCGGGCTCGACGGTGGTGTTGACCAGCGTGCTGACGCCAGTGGGCCCAGTGGTGCCGGGATCGCCGGCTGGTCCCGCGGAGCCCTCGCAGCCGAGCTGGAGTGACGCGGGCAGCCACAACGCCAGTACGCCCAGGATGAGGTTGGCTCTTCGTCCGGTCGATTTCATTTTGTCGTCCCTCCCCACTTTTCGACCACGGACCCTGGCGGAGTCCCGTCAGCTGTGGCCTCAGGTCGCAGGCTGCACCTTTACCAGAACGAGTTCTTGACGGGCGTCAAATCGACCCCAAGAAAAACGCAGCACAGTTGTAAGGGAACTGCGGCGATTCTGTGCGGCCGAGTGTTCACGCGGGGCTGGCGCCGGCGCCGAAGCGTGCCACGGTGTGTGCAGTGGGGGAGTGGAGTGAGGTGCAGGATGAGGAACACGCACACGACCCAGCACGGTAAACCGCGTCAGCTGTACGCCCAGCCGATCGCACAGCGCGGGCGCTCGGATGATGGCAACGCCTTCATCCCCGATCCTGGGGACGGCCCCGCGCACGCGCCCGACGAGCTGGCCGAGGAGCTGGCGCAGGAGTTCCTGCAGGCAGCCACCTCGGGCGAGGACGCTGGCACCGACGCGCGCGCCGTCGAGGTGCCCGAGGAGCGCGGCGGCCCGTTCGTCGAGAGCACGGCCGGCGAGGAGTTCGCGTGGACCGAGCCGCCTGGGCGCAGGCGTGCGCGTCGCGAGCCGTTCCCGACCAGCGGTCGCTCGCACTAGCAACACACCAGCAGCACCAGTCGCAGCAGCACACGCACCCAGCTGTGCGGCGGCTTGCCCACGTGCGCCCACTGGGGCCGGAGGTCCCGACCGGGGGGGACGGCCCCGGAGGGGGGGGCCTGATCGCGATGCAAGCCCGCCCGGTGTGGGCGGCGCCGAGGTCAGGTCGCCCACACTCGTAACGCCACCCCGGTACAGGTCCCATCGTTGCATTGTTTCCCTAGCAGATTCGCCAAGATCACTTACCTGGGGGGAAGCAGAGCACGATGGCACACACGGTCGCAGAGCTGGGCGGGTACGCGGTGTCCGAGCGCATCGGGTTCGGCGGGATGGCGGAGCTGTTCCTGGGCCACCGTGAGCAGCGCAGCGTCGCCATCAAGCGCGTGCTGCCGGCGCTGCTGGGGCAGAGCGACTACATCAACATGTTCCAGGACGAGGCCCGGCTGGCGGCGCGTCTCGAGCACCCCAACCTGGTGTGCGCCTGCGAGACCGGCGAGGCCGAGGGCGCGCCCTACTATGTGATGGAGTACGTGCGCGGCAAGGACGCGCGCAAGCTCCTGCGTGCGGCCGGGCGTGGGCGGGCCATCCCGCTCGATGTCGCGCTGGCGATCGTGTGCGGCGCGGCGCGCGGGCTGCACTTCGCTCACGAGCTGCGCGATGACGACGGCGAGCTCTGCGGCGTGGTGCACCGCGACGTGTCGCCGTCGAACGTCATCATCGGCTTCGACGGGCGCGCGCGCGTGCTCGACTTCGGCGTGGCCAAGGCGGCGCGGCGCTGCAGCGAGACCCGCACCGGCGTCATCAAGGGCAAGTCGGGCTACATGTCGCCCGAGCAGACCGTGGGCCAGGCGGTGGATCGGCGCAGCGACGTGTTCGCGCTCGGCGTGCTGCTGTTCGAGCTGACCACGGGGACGCGGATGTATCGCGCCAGCGGCGATCTCGAGCTCTTGACGATGGCGGCCAAGGCGGACGTGCCGGCGCCGAGCTCGCGGCGGCCCGAGTATCCGGCGGGGCTGGAGGTCATCGTGCTGGGCGCGCTGGCGCGGCTGCCGGAGCTCAGGCCGGCGACCGCGGCGGTGCTGGCGGCGCAGCTGGAGACCTTCGCGAGTGAGGCTGGCCTTTCGCTGTCGGACGCGGTGGTGGCGCGCTACCTGGGCGAGCTGTTCCCGGAGGACATGGCGGCGGCGACGGCCGCACCCGTGGCGGGGCTGGAGCTGGAGCTGGAGGCGTGCACCGCCATCGAGGCGCCGGAGGCGATGCGGGTGGCCTCGGGGTCGCAGTCGATGTCGGCGTCGGCGTCGGCGTCGCAGTCGATGTCGGTGTCGCGGTCGTCGTCATTCTCGTTGCTGGATCAGGACTCGGTCGAGCAGGCGCTGGCCAACCTCGACGAGGCCGAGACGCTGTGCGCGCCGGGTCGCTTCGGCCACACCCTGGTGGCTGCGGTGGTGCCGCCGCCGCGCATCGCCCGCGGCACCCAGCCGGCCCCGATCCAGGTCGCGCCGCCGGTCGGGCCGGTGGCCATGATGTCGCTGGAGGAGTTCACGCCGCACGCTGACGCCGCCACGGTGGGCATCCCGCCCGCGGCGCTGGCGCTGGCCGCGCGGGCGCCGAGCCTGGCGCGGGTCGCGACGCTGCCGCTGGCCGCGACCGTGGCTCCGGCGGTGGCGCTGGCGGCGCAGCCGACCCAGGCGCGGCCGCGCCCCCGCAGCGGCTTCCGGCGGGTGCTGGCCGCGGCGTGCTGGCTGACCCTGATCGGCGCCACCGTCAGCCTGCTGGTCGGCTGAACTCGACGTCACCCGGGCAGCCCGCGGAGCACTTCGGTCTACTACAGGGGATAGTAGAGTGCTAGGGTCGGCTCGTGAAGGACGATCCGCGCTGGCACCCACTGGGCAGGCTCGAGGAGCGGGTGATGGCCGTGCTGTGGCGCGATGGCGCCCTCGCGGTGCGCGAGGTCGCCAGCAAGCTGGGTGGACGGCTGGCCTACACCACGGTGATGACCACGCTGGATCGGCTGTTCAAGAAGCGCCTGCTGGCGCGCGACAAGGTGGGCACCGCCTTCGTGTACCGGCCGGCACAGTCACGCGACGAGTATCATCGCGGCATCGCCGAGCACGCCATGGCGGCGCTGCTGGCGCGCTCGTCGGAGCCAGTGCTGGTCGGCTTCCTGGACGCGGCGGCGGTCGATGACGACAACCTCGATCGGCTCGCCGAGCTGATCGCGCGCCGACGCAAGGCGCGCAAGTGATCGATCCCGGCAGCCTGATCGGGTTCGCGCTCGCCTTCGTGCTGCTCAGCTGGGTGCTGTCGGCGCTGGCGCTGGCGGTGATGCGGCTCCTGCGTGACCGCCTGCGGGCCGCGGGCGCGCAGGTGGAGCGCACCGCAGCCGCGCTGGCGCTGGCGCTGCCTGCGGCGCTGGCACTGACGGTGACGGTCGCGCTGGCGGTGCGCTCGCTCGGGGCCGGCCACCACTGTCTGGTCCATGGCACCCACCCACACCTGTGCCTGCTCCACGGCGAGCTGTGGGGGGCGCAGCCGTGGGCGGTGGGTGCGCTGGCTGCGCTGGCCGGGGCCCTGGCCGTCGCGCTGCTGCGTCGGGTGCTGCACGGGCTGCGGGCCCGCGTCGCGCTGCGCCACCTGGCCGGGGCGGCGACCAGGGTCGACATCGCCGGGATCGCGACCCATCTGGTGCCGTCGGCGCGCGCCCACAGCTTCGTGGCGGGCCTGCTGCACGCGCGGATCTTCATGACCACCGCGGCCTGGCAGGCGCTCGACGAGGCCGGTCGCCACGCCGTGGTGGCCCACGAGCGGGCCCATGTCACCGGGCGCCACCTGCTGTGGCGCTGGCTGCTGGGGGCGCTGGCGCTGCTCGGCGCACCGGTGCTGTCGGCCAGCCTGCTGCGGCGCTGGAGCGAGGCCACCGAGCGGCTGTGTGACGCGCAGGCCGCCGAGGCCGTCGGCGACGCCACCGTCGTGGCGGCTGCGCTGGTGCAGGTCGCGCGTGGCGTCGGCGCTGGCGAACCCGCGCTGGGCCTGTCCTTCCCGAGCCACGCCGCCGAGCTGGAGGCGCGCGTGCACGCCGTGCTCGGGGGCGCGCCCGATGGTCGCCGCGCCGCCAGCTGGCTGCGCGCTGCGGCCACCGCGCTGCTCGTCGTCACGCTGTCCCTGTGTGTGGTCGCGGCGGAACCGATCCACCACGCCCTCGAAACCCTGCTGGGAGCGCTGTAGTCATGATGCTTCACTGCTGCCGTCATCTCGCACGTGCCGTACTACTATGGTCGATAGTAGGGGCGCCCGGTCGGGTCCACGCCGCCGACGTGGCGTCGCTCGACGAGGCGACCTTCCTGGCGCGCCTCGCGCGCAGCCCGCGCATGGCAGCGCTGGAGGCTCGCGTCGGGGTCGCCGCCGCGGAGGTCGTCGAGGCCGGCGCGCGCGAAAACCCCGCGCTGGCCTACCAGCGCGAGGAGGTCTTCGCCGCCGGCACCAGCGCACCGGAGCAGGTGGTGGCGCTGACCTGGCCGCTCGATCTGTCGGGCAACCGTGGTCGGCGCGTCAACGCGGCCAGCCGCGGCGTCGACGCTGCCCGGGCCGAGGTCAAGCACGCGCGCTTTCTGCTGCAGCTCGAGGCACTCGGGATCTACTACGACGCCGCCACTGCCCGGCTCCGGGTGGCCGTGCTGCGCGCCGGCCGTGACCAGCTCGACCAGCTGGTCGCCACCGTGCGTGCGCGCGCCAAGGCTGGGGACGCCTCGGGCTACGATCAGGACCGCCTCGAGCTCGAGCTGGGCAGCTTCGACGACGCCCTGGCCGAGGCCGAGATCGACCTCGGTGCGGCGCGCCGTGCCGTCGCCCTGGCCATCGGCGAGCCCGGCGGGCGATATGACGCGGCCGATCCGCTGCTGCTGCCGGCCGCCGCGGCCAGCGCCGCCGCGCCACGTCGCGACGATGTCGCGGCCGCGCGCCTGCGCGCAGAGGCCGCGCAGCTGGAGCACGGCGCGGGCCGACGCTCGTGGCTGGGCAGGCTGTCCCTGACCGGCGGCGTCAAGCTGGCCGAGGTCGGTGATGAACGCGCGCTGGGCTATGTGGTGGGCGTGGCGCTCGACCTGCCCATCTTCGATGCGGGCAGCGGGC
>Ga0154020_10002732_pt1 | contig 21470 bp, 32 predicted proteins | sample Klosneuvirus_201_FD_109709 | JGI IMG/M metagenome (GOLD analysis project Ga0154020, IMG submission 109709) | Active sludge microbial communities from wastewater, Klosterneuburg, Austria - Klosneuvirus_20160825_MG | ecosystem: Engineered > WWTP > Aerobic digester > Activated sludge | place... | reverse complement strand
TCGTAGAGTTCGGCGCGGCTGTCGGGCAGGCGCTCCTTGTAGTTGACCTTGACCATCATCGTCAGCAGCAGCGGCGTGCCCGCCATCTCGCGCAGTTCATTGCGGTGCGCTTCGGCCAGCGCATTTGTGAAGTGGCGGCCGCGGTCGACGGCTTGCGCTTTCTCCCAGGCGTGCGTGGCGACCAGTTCGTCATGCCAGCGGTCGACAAAGTGCGCGACCGCGCCTGCGGTCAGGCGGTCGAGCGTGGCCGCAGGCCAGGCCAGCGCCCCTTTTGCGCGGCGCAGCGCGTCGTAGGGGCGGCTACGGCTGGTCACGATGACGGGGACGTGCGGATAGGCGAGCGCAAAGTCTTCGAGTGCATGCAGCGCCGCAAATCGGCGCTGCGGGTCGGTCACCTCGTCGAGGCCGTCGAGCAGCAGCATCACAGCGGGCGCGTCACCCACGAACTTGCCCACGAAGCGCGCTTTGGCCTCGCCGTCGTCGAGCTTCGCCGTGCGGTTATAGATGCGCCAGCACTCGTCGAGCAGATGGGCGGCGCAGGCGTTGTCCCTGCTGTTGGGAACGAAGTCGGGCAACTGCTGCGCCCACTGGCTGAGCACAACGCGCACCGGCAGCAACCAGCGCCCGAAGAGCCGCAGCAGCTCGTCGGCGGCCAGTTCCTCGTCCTCCACCCAGTCGCGGCGGCAGTCGGGTTGGCCCAACGCCGCCAACACACCCGCCCAGCGCCGCGTCAGCGTGCTCTTGCCGCTGCCCGGGTCGCCCAGCAGCACCAGGTGCGGGGCCGGCTGTTCGGCCAGCACTTCGAGCGGCGTCAGATTCTCCAACGCGCGCCGGAACTCGTCAGGAGCGACGGCCAGCGCCGCCGCCAACTGGACGAAGGTTTCATTGTCCAACTGACGCACGACCTGCGTCCAGCCGGCGTCGCTCTCCATCGCCCCCGCTATGTCCGTGGGAGGGCGCATCATCCGCCGGCGGTCATCCCCGTGGTCGGTCAGCGCCGCCTTCACCAGCCGTCCGGCGCGGGCGCGGCGGTAGTCGAAGAGCCCCAGACGCGCCATCACCTGTTCGTAGGTGGGGGCGGCGTCGCGCACGCGCACGTTAACGAAGACACGTTGCAGACGCGGCTGGCGCTCCCCCTTCTCGACATCGGCCAGCGGCAGCGCGTTGCACTCGCCATAGACCTGGTTGAGATAATGTTGCTCCAGCTCGTCGAGGTCAAGCGGCGCCAGCCGCGCCAGCCGTTCCGCGATCGTACGCTGCACGCCGATGCCGATGGCGTCCTGCAAGTCGCGTTCCCGCGCCGCCGACTCGATAAACGCGGCGCCGATGCTGTCGGCGATGGTCGCGAAGGGCTGTGCCAGCGTGTCGGGATCGTAGCCGGCCGCGTCGAACTCGCTGCGCAGGCGGTCGATGTCAATGTCGGCCTGCGGCGTTGGCGCAATCAGCCGTGCGTAACACCCAGCCACGGCCGGCCGCACAAGCCACGCGCCGAGCATGTCAAGATTGTGGCGCAACTGATCGGGATCATCGGTGAGCAAAGGCAGCGTCTCCAGCAGCGCGTCTTGCAGCGCGCGTTGGATCGCCGCCTCGATCGCAGCCTGTTGCTGCTGATCGCCGCGGCGGGCGGCAAGCCGGGTGCGCGCCGCGCCAAAGATGGCTGGCCCGGCCAGAGCGGCATATTCGGCGGCGGCGCCGATCAGTAGTTGCTGCAAAGCAGCCGGCAGGGCGGCAAACCACTCCATCGGGGACTCCTTGCTGTGATTGGGTTGGTCAATATGTCATGAAGTATAGCGAGTGTTGCCGTTATGCGCCAGCTACTGCCGACGCCCAGGGCGACCGCAAGGGTGCGCCCCTCCCAACCGGTGCATCGATTCACCAGGGGCGGCACGGTTCACCCGGCGCCGGGGTCGGCCTTGCCTGCGCTGCGCTGCAAAAACGTGGCGAACTCCGTCGCGTCGAGTGTGCGGCCAGGGCGTTTTTCGGCAGCAGGCGTTGCCACAGCCGCGTCCGGCGCAGCGCTAGCTTCCGCGGCGACGCCTAGCATGAGTTGCGCGGTCAGCGTCGCTTCCAGGCTGGGCGCAGCGCTCGCTTCCTGGAGATGGGCGATCACCGCGGGGAGCACATCGACGATCGCGGCGAGAAACAGCGCTGTGGCTTTCTCACCGGCAGGCAGGTTGACAATCACCGTGCGTCCGCGGATGCCGGCCGTGCTGCGGTCAAGCAAAGCCAGCGGGGTTTCCTCGGAAGCATACGCACGCATGGCTTCTGGCAGCCCCGGCAACGCGCGCTCGAGTACAGCGTGCGTCGCTTCGGGCACGATTTCATGCGCGCTGGGGCCGGGCGCGGGCAGTGTCCCCCCAATCGTGAGAATCAGGTCGAGATCCTCCTCATCGCACCAGCGGCGGAGCACTTCCTCAACCAGGTAGCGCCGGCTCTCGACATGGCGATCGGCCAGCATAGCCAGCGCAGGCATGGCGCGGTGCAAAAGCCGGCGCACCGCATCGACCGCCGCTTCATCATAAGCTGGGACGCACAATAACCCTGTTTTAATCATCTGCTCGCCTCTAGCCACGCCCGGCTCTCTTTTCTACACGTAAACGTAGGTCGGGCTACTAGCCCGACGGTGTTACGCCAACGACCCGCATCACGCAGATAGCGTGAGCTACGCAAAATGGCTACCACGACACGTAGGTCGGGCTAGTAGCCCGACGTGTTGCGCCAACGACTCGCATCACGCGGATAGCGTAACCTACGTAGCTTGCCGATCAAAAAAACGCAGACGAACCCAGCAGCAACAAGCGCCTGCGTTCGTCTGCGTTTTTAATTTCACGAGAAAGCGACCGAGCCGATAAACTCGTCTTAGCGCTTCGTGTATTGCGGAGCCTTGCGGGCGCGCTTGAGGCCGGGTTTCTTGCGCTCCTTGGCGCGTGCGTCGCGCGTCAGGAAACCGGCTGCCTTGAGCGGCGGACGCAGGTTGGCGTCCTGTTCGATCAGCGCGCGGGCAATGCCCAAGCGCACCGCCGAAGCCTGACCGCCTTCACCGCCGCCATGCACCTTGACGCTGATGTTGAACGACGCCTCGGTGCCGGTCAAGGAAAGGGGCTGGCGCAGGATCATCTGATCCAGCGCGCGGCCAAAATAGACGTTGGCTGGCTTGTCGTTGACGACAATCTCGCCGGTGCCAGGATAGAGCCGCACGCGTGCGCTGGCTTCTTTGCGGCGACCGATTGCTTCTACATATTCAGTCATGTGAATCTCCGTCTTCAAATTCTCGCTTAGAGTTCCAACGCCTGCGGCTGCTGCGCGGCATGGGGATGTTGATTACCGGCATAGACGCGCAGCTTCTTCATTTGCGCGCGTCCGAGCTTGGTTTTTGGCATCATACCGCGCACGGCCTCGTAGATGATGCGATCCGGGAAGGTCGCCATCATTTCGCGCATGGTCCGGCTCTTCAAGCCGCCAGGGTAGCGGGAATGCCGATAATAGCGCACGTTGTCGAGCTTATCGCCCGTCACGACAATGCGTTCGCAATTGATCACGACGACAAAGTCACCGGTGTCGATATTCGGCGAATAGGTGGGCTTGTGCTTACCACGCAAAACCTGGGAAATTTCCGAAGCCAGACGTCCTAGCGTCTTGCCCGTGGCATCAACCACGCGCCACTCACGGCTCTGCAGGGCCTCTGCTTGATTTGGCGTAACCGTCTTCACGTACTTACTCCTCTATCCAAAAAGTCTCGTGCCATCTGGCAAACGAAGTTCAGTCCAATGATTTTGCATGAATCCATCTATCCAACTCAGAGGGATAGGTGACTCTTTCTAACACCAGCCCTTGTGGGGCGACGGGCGGGGTCGCATAGCTGCGGTCACGCGCGTCGAGCGCCTCTTTGGCCGCCTCGAGCGTCGCATCGCCTCTACCTACCGCCAGCAAGACGCCGACCACCTTGCGCACCATCTGCCGCAAAAACGCATTGGCCGTGATGGTGAACACCAGTTGCCGGCCCGGAAAGCCATCCAACGCGGGCAGTGAACTGATGTTTTCCTGCCACGTTGCCGTCATCACGCGCCGCTCGGTGCTCTCACCTTGCGTCGCATAACCAAACGTGGCGAAGTCGTGCACGCCCACGAACAGTTCCGCCGCCTGATTCATCGCCGCTACATCGAGCGAGCGCGTCTCGAAGAGTGCAAACCGACCCGTCAGCGGTGAAAAGCGCGGCGCCGAAAAGCCAGTCGGTGGGCAGTGCCACTGCACCGTATAGCGGTACGTGCGGCTGATGGCGCTGAACCGTGGATGAAACCCGGCAGGCGCTTCACGCACACAACGCACACTGGTCGAGTCCGGCAAATGAGCATTCCAGGCACGCTGCAGTGCAGCCATATCATGCGCCCAAAGCACCTGCACCATGATGACCTGCCCATTGGCGTGGACGCCGGCATCCGTGCGACCGGCGCCTGAGACGCGTCCTCGCCACGGACAGATCCGATCCAGCGCTTGTTCCAGCACGCCCTGCACGCTCGGTGCATTGGCCTGATACTGGAACCCACGAAAGTCGGCGCCATCGTAGGCGACCAGTGCGCAGATCGTGCGCATCAGAGGCGCTACAGGCGGCATGACCTTGGCTCAGCCATCCGGTTCAGCCGTTCGTCACACTTATGCGACCGAACGGTCCACCAATTCCAGAATCACCATGTCCGCTGCATCGCCGTGGCGCTTGCCCAGCTTAATCATGCGCGTATAGCCACCGTTGCGGGCAGCATAGCGCGGGGCAAACACATCGAAGACTTTTTTGGCAACGGTCTTGTCATTCAAATAAGAAACGACCTGACGTTGCGCATGCACACGGCTTCCCTCGGTGGCGGCGCTTCGCTTTGCTTTGGTAATCAGGCGTTCGGCATCGCCACGAATGGCGCGCGCCTTGGCTTCCGTCGTCACAATGCGTTCGTGCAAATATAATTCTCGCACCAGGTTGCGGAACAGCGCTCTGCGTTGATCCGAGGTGCGTCCTAAGTGATATCCAGAGACTCGATGGCGCATACCTTCTACTCCTCTACCTTAATCTTCCGTATTATCACTCTCAGTGAGTGGTCGATAAGCGTCACCGATATAGGCGCTCAGGTCAACGCCCGGCACGGTCAGGTAATTCTTCTCGTGCAACTTATCGACCAGTTCATCGAGCGATTTCTTGCCAAAATTGCGAATGGCAAGCATTTCATCTTCGCCTTTTTCCATGCGCTTAAGAATTTCGCCGATCTTGGTGATGCCTGCGCGCTTAAGACAATTGTAGGCGCGCACGGTAAGTTCCAATTCCTCGATCGGAGCGTCAAAGACGCGTCCCGGAATCCCTTCAGCCGTGTCTTCTGGCTGCTCAGCGATGGAAATTTCGGTGCCTGCCAACAGCGTCAGATGCTGTACAAGCAGAGTGGCCGAACGCCGCAGTGCGTCGTCAGGCGAAATCGTCCCATCCGTCCAAATCTCCAGATGCAGCTTATCGTAATCCGTCTGCTGGCCGATGCGTGTGCGCTCAACGCGATACGCGGCCTTGCGGATCGGGCTGTAAATCGCATCCACAGGGATCTCACCAAGCGGCAAGCGCCCACGTTCCTCGGCGGGGCTGTACCCGCGCCCCACGCTGACAACCATCTCGATATCGAGATCAATGTCATTGGAGTCAGCCGTCAGCAGATATTGATCTGCATTGATCACTTCCACTTCTGGGGGGCAGTTCAAGTCACCGGCCGTAATCGGCCCCTCGTTGGCGACCTCGACATGAATGCGCACAGAATCTTCCGTCTGTGCGCGAAAGCGGATCTGCTTGACATTCAAGATGAGCCGCGTCATGTCCTCACGCACATGCGGAATCGCCGTGAATTCATGATGAATTCCACTGACGCGGATCGAAGTGACGGCGGCGCCTGGCAGGCTCGACAGCAACACGCGGCGCAATGCATTGCCCAGCGTGATGCCGTATCCGCTTTCCAGAGGGCTCACAACAAAGTGGCCGTAATTCTGGGAGCTTGCCTCGACCTCAATTTTGGGTAATACCATGTTTAACAAGGGCATCCTCCCGGTAGCGCTAATTTGGCTTGCGAACAATTCCACCTTATGGCTGTTACATCAGCCATCCGAACCTCTCGCAGCCTAACCGTTCGTTAGCGGCTGTAATACTCGACGATGAGCTGCTCGTTCAGCGGGATTTCAACATCCTCGCGCGCCGGCGTATTGAGCACCTCACCCTTCATGTCGACCACGCTCGAACGCAACCAGGTTGGAACGCTGCCGGAGGCGCCTTGCATAAGCTGCGCACGTTCCTTGAAGTACTCTTTGCTGCGCGCCGGTTCCCGCACCGCGATCACATCACCGATACTGACCTGGAACGATGGAATGTCCGTCTTGCGCCCGTTGACTTCGAAGTGGCCGTGGCGCACCAACTGACGCGCCTGGGCGCGGCTGTCTGCAAAGCCCATGCGGTAGACGACGTTATCCAGCCGGCGCTCCAGCATGGCCAGCAGGTTCACGCCGGTCATGCCGGTGGCGCGATTGGCTTCCTCAAAGTAGCGCCGGAATTGGCGCTCCAACACGCCATAGATGCGACGCGCCTTTTGCTTTTCGCGCAATTGCAGACCATAATCTGATGTCTTGCGCCGGAACGTTTGTTTCTTGCCGTGCATCCCTGGTGGGAACGCGCGGCGCTCCATTGCACACTTGGGCGAGAGGCAGCGGTCACCCTTTAGAAATAATTTCTGCCCTTCCCGCCGGCACAGTTTGCAAACCGATTCTGTATATCGTGCCATTTTTCCTCCGCAGCGATTTGCTTTACAGCGTTCGTGCTCGTTTATTGTTTAAGCCGGTGACAGACGCACGTCGCGCTTGCCACAAAGTAGCGTGGCGCACCATCTCCTGTGCGCCAAAACAGATGGCGCATCTGCTGCGCCACCTGTCCGTGTCGAAATGATTCCCGACGGCCTTCCTGCACCAGAATTCGGGTTAGACGCGCCGCTTCTTGGGCGGTCTGCATCCATTGTGAGGAAGCGGGGTAATATCCGTAATGGAACGGACGATCAGCCCAGCCGCCTGCACGGAACGGACAGAACTCTCGCGACCGGGGCCAGGCCCTTTGACGAAGATATCTACTTCGCGCATGTTGAAATCTGCGCGGGCAGATTGCGCCGCGCTCTGCGCGGCAAGCTGCCCCGCAAACGGCGTTGACTTGCGGCTGCCTTTGAAACCGGCGCTGCCGCTGCTTGCCCAACAAAGCGTGTTGCCCTGCAAGTCGGTGATGGTCACGATCGTGTTGTTGAACGATGCGTACACATGCACCTGACCAGTTGGCACATTTTTCTTTTCTTTGCGCGCTGTGCGACGATCGCGCCGCGTACGTTGAGGTCGAGCCATTGCTTATTTCTCCACAATCTGACAATCTCGTCTCTCCTGATGACGGAAAGGGCAAAAAACTGGCGCCCACCCACCATCAGGAGATGGCAATCCATTACTTGCGCGGCGCCTTCTTCTTACCGGCGACGGTCTTACGCGTGCCACGTCGTGTACGCGCATTGGTGCGGGTGCGCTGACCACGCGCCGGCAGATTGCGGCGATGGCGCATACCCCGGTAGCAGCCGATCTCGATCAGCCGCTTGATATTCATGTTTACTTCGCGGCGCAAATCGCCTTCGACCAAATGATTGCGGTCGATGTAATCACGAAGCCGCGTTACTTCAGCTTCGTCCAGGTCTTTGACCCGCTTGCTCTCATCGATTCCCGTGGCGGACAGAATCTTCTGGCTGGTGGCCTTGCCGATCCCGTAGATGTAGGTCAAAGAGATGACCACTCGCTTGTCACGCGGAATATCAACACCGGAAATACGTGCCATGGCAATTGCTCCCCTTCGCTGCGCGATCCTTTAGCCCTGGCGTTGTTTGTGCTTCGGATTCTTGCAGATCACGTAAAGCACACCACGCCGGCGCACGATTTTGCAGTTCTCACAGATTTTTTTAACAGACGGACGAACTTTCATGCTTCACCTCTGACTATCAATACCGTGATATACGCCGCCGTTTTCTAATGTATCAACAAAGACACCACGGCGTTGCATCCATCACGTCTTGTTTCGTTTTACAACCCGCTACAGTGACGCACCAAATGCACATTGTATACGGGCGCTAAGCGCAACTCTACCACTCTACCATAACCTTAGGGCAGGGTCAAAATTTCAGGCCCGTTATTGGTAATTGCAATTGTGTGCTCGAAGTGCGCGGTCAAGCTGTGATCCTTGCTGATCACCGTCCACTTGTCACGCAGCGTGCGCGTCTGCCAGGTGCCAAGCTGCACCATCGGCTCAAGGGCAATCACCAATCCCGGTCGCAAAATGGTCTGTCCGTCCGGATCCTGGCTTTCGTAGTTAAGCACCTGGGGCGCCTCGTGCATCTGACGGCCAACGCCGTGGCCTGTATATTCGCGCACGATATGCATCTTGTGCGCCTCGACATAGCGTTGCACCGCGCGACTGACGTCCACGATGCGTTTGCCGACGTGCGCTTGGTCAATGCCCTCGTAGAGTCCCTGCTCCGTGACGCGCATCAGTTCCTGCGCATCCGGGCTGATTCCGCCCACAGCGTAGGTCCACGCACTGTCGCCGATAAAGCCGCGATAGCGCACCCCTACGTCGATGCTGATGATGTCGCCTTCCTGGAGCACGCGATCCGCTTTGGGGATGCCGTGCACCAACTCTTCGTTGATGCTGGCGCAGATATGGGCAGGAAAGCCACGATACCCTAAGAAACAGGAAGTCGCGTTGTACTTGCTCATGGTCTCGACGGCAAGACTGTCCAGCTCCAGGGTGCTGACGCCAGGATGGATGGCTTCGCGCAGCGCAGCATGAACCCGCGCCACGATCCGCCCCGCTTCACGCATGATTTGAATCTCGCGCGGGCTTTTCAGTTGGACTTCAGGGCGCTGCGCGGATGGCGCCGGACGCCGTAATGCCTGGCTATTCTGCCGTCGAAACATGTTCATATCGCCACCACTGCACGCAGCGCCTGTTGCACGCCCTCGATCGATTGCGTCCCATCCACTTCGCGCAAGATGCCTTTGGCGTAGTAATAACCGATCAGCGGCGCCGTTTGTTTGTAATAGACAAACAGGCGATTGCGCACAGTCGCTTCCTGGTCATCGTCGCGCTGATACAACTCGCCGCCATCAACATTGCAGACGCCCACCCGTTTAGACGGGTTGTAAAGTACGTGATAGACCGCACCACAGGTGCGACAAGAACGCCGGCCAGTGATGCGCCGGATGGTCTCGTCGTCCTCCACCTGGATCAGCGGCGTCACGTGTACGCCACCGTAGGGGGCCGTCATTTTGTCGAAAGCAGTCGCCTGCATCAGATTGCGCGGGAAGCCATCCATAATGGCGCCGCGCTCGCAATCCGGCTGTTGGAGACGATCCTCCACCATGCGGATGGTCACGTTGTCCGGGACAAGATCCCCGCGATCCATGTAGCTTTTGGCCAGCTTGCCCAACTCGGTTTGATTCTTCAGATTGTAGCGGAAGATATCACCCGTCGAGATTTGCGGCAGACCGGTGGATTGCTCCAACAGCTTGGCCTGAGTGCCTTTACCGGCGCCAGGCACCCCTAGCAAAACGACGAAGATACGCTGCTCGCTCATAACGGTCTCCTAGTGTGATCGAGATAGAGAAGCTCAAGTTAGAGAAATCTAAGGAACAAGAGACCGGGGTTTGCACCTCCGGTCTCCACTCTTCTCGACATCGATGGTTGGGGCGTCTGACTTCCCTAACCGCTTACCGAATGAACCCTTCATAGTTGCGCATCATCAACTGCGCCTCGATCTGCTTCATCGTATCCAGCACGACGCCAACCACGATGAGCATACCGGAACTGCTGATAATCAGCGAGTTGTAATTGGTCATTACACCAGTTCCACCGCCAAAAAGCAGGTCAACCAAGCTGCCGATCACGAAGGGCAGCACAGCCATGAAGCCCAGGAACAGCGCGCCGACAAGCGTAATACGCCCCAGCACATTGTTCAGATACTGCTCCGTACGCGGTCCCGGGCGAATGCCAGGAATGAAGCCGCCTTGCTTCTGCAACGTCTCCGGCAGATTCTGCTGGCGGAACATCACATCCGTGTAGAAGTACGTAAACGCTGCCGTCAACAGGAAGTAGAAGACCCAGTAGAAGGCGTTCGTTGGGCTGAAGAACTGCAGGATCGCATTGGCGATGGCCCCGATCCAGTCGGTGCGCCCGACAAAATAGCTGGCGAGCGTACTGGGCAGAATGAGCAGACTCTGCGAGAAAATCAGCGGAATCATGCCGGCGGTGTTGACGCGCAGCGGAATGTACGTGCTCTGCCCGCCAACCATCATCATCCGGTTGCCGCGCATCGTGCGCACACGCTTGCCATATTGCACTGGAATGCGGCGTTGACCTTCCTGCACCCAGACGATCAACACGATCGTGGCGATGGTGACGACGATAAAGACCGCCAGCAGCACTGGATTCTGCGACAGCAACTGCAATTGGAAGGGCACATTAGACAAGATGCCCGCAAAAATGATCAGCGAGATACCGTTGCCGATGCCTTGCTCTGTGATCAACTGGCCAATCCAGACGCCGAGCATGGTGCCGGCTGTCATGCCGACAATGATCGTGACGGTCGACATCAGGTCGCCGGGGGAGAACCCCCAGTTCGGCAACACCGGAATATTGCCCACGGCATTGCTGCTCAGCAACGTGCCTTGGGCGATAGCCTGGAGGATGGCTAATGGAATCGTCATCCACAGGGTGTATTGGTTGATCTTAGCGCGTCCGCCTTCGCCTTCCTTGCTGAGCTCTTCCAAAGCAGGAATAATGGGAATGAGCAACTGCAAGATAATCGACGCCGTGATGTATGGGTAGACGCCTAGCGCCATGACCCCCATGCGCGACAAACCGCCACCGCTGAAGAAGTTCAGGAAATTCAGCAAAATATTGTCGTTTTGCTGAAAAATCGAGGACAGCGCTTGATGATCGACGCCGGGCAACGGAATATTAGCAGCAAGACGATAGAACGCGAGAAGACTGAAAGTAACAAACAGCTTCTGACGCAGATCTGGCAATCGGAATGCATTGCGTACGGCTTCAAGCATTCGGCTAGTTCCTTTCTAAAAGGATCGATACACGGTGAACAGACGCCCAGAATGGTGAAACGCCATTCCGCACATCTCTCACCATTTGCCTACAGTTTTATGACCGCGGCATTCGCTTGTTGGCTGCATATTCCAGCACTTCGACAGAGCCGCCCGCAGCCTCGATCTTCTGGCGCGCCGTAACGCTGATGCGTTGCACCTTGAGCGTCAGCGGCTTCGTCACTTCGCCACGCGCCAGCACGACCACCGGGTCGGCGACGTTGCCCAGCAGACCAGCAGACGCCAATGTTGCCTGCGAAACCTCGGCCTGAGCGTCAAACAACCGTTCGATCTGGTCGAGGTTGACAGGCACATAATAGACTTTGAACCGATTGTTAAAGCCGCGCAGTTTGGGCAGGCGCTTGGTCAAGGGCAACTGACCGCCCTCGAAGTTAATCCGCACCGAACCGCCTGAGCGGGAATTTTGTCCCTTTTGACCGCGGCCACTGGTTTTGCCCTTACCGGAACCAGTGCCACGACCTACTCGCTTGCGCTTTTGCGTTGCACCCTCGGCGGGACGCAGGTCATGAAGTTTCATAAATATCCTTGTCATCTGGAGCGAACCTTGCAAAAGAGACTGGGTTTCGACAACTGTGCAAAAGCCAGTCTCTCGCTTGATTCGGTTATTCGCTTATTTCCAACATGTGTGACACGGTGTTGATCATGCCACGCACCGCCGGGTTATCCGGCTTTTCGACGATCTGATTGAGCTTGGAAAGCCCCAACGCAATGACGGTGCGTTTCTGGCTTTCCGTATAGCCAATCGGACTGCGCACCAGCTTGATACGGATCGTCTTGGCCTGCTTCTGCTCAGCCATGCGTCTCCTCCTTATACCAAAATGGCGCCAATTGACGCGGATCTACACCGCGGTAAGCCGCTTCGGCGCGGAAGTCTTGCAATTGCGTCAACGCGGTAAAGGTCGCCTGCACCACATTGAGGATATTGTCGCTGCCCAGCGATTTGCTCAAAATGTCGCTGACGCCAGCCGCTTCGACCACCGCGCGCACGCCACCGCCGGCAATCACGCCTGTGCCCGGGCTTGCCGGTTTCAGCATGACCTGGCCTGAGCCGAATTTGGCAGTGACCTCATGCGGAATGGTGTTTCCCAACCGCGGCACACTGATCATCGTCTTCTTCGCACGATCCGACGCCTTACGGATGGCATCCGGCACTTCACGCGCCTTGCCAATACCGACGCCGACGCGTCCCTGTTTGTCGCCCACCACCACCACTGCGCGGAAGGCAAAACGGCGACCACCCTTCACTACCTTCGCAGTGCGGGTGAGATGGACGACGCGCTCTTCAAACTCATCGCGACGATCTTCGCGCTCTTTCTCGCGCTCTTTGCTCTTTCGTTCTTTCTTCGCCATCTTTATTCTCCCAGCAACTGCCGATTAGAATTCCAGCCCGCCTTCGCGGCTGCTGTCTGCCAATGCTTTCACACGGCCATGATACGGGTACCCACCGCGATCGAACACCACGCGGGTGACGCCTTTTGCCTTGGCCCGCTCCGCCACGGCCTGACCGATGGCCTTGGCCTGCTCAATCTTGGTGAGCGAAGCCACCTGACCACGCAGATCGCGATCCACCGTAGAGGCAGCCGCCAGCGTTGTCCCTGTGGTGTCGTCAATCACCTGGGCATAGATGTGCTCCAGGCTGCGGAAGACATTCAAGCGCGGCCGGTCGGTTGTTCCATGCACTTTTGTGCGCACACGTGCGTGACGCCGTTCGCGTGCAACTGCACGACTCACTTTCGCCATTGTTGGTTACTCCTATTTCTTCCCGGCCTTGCCAGTCTTACCCGCCTTTTGTCGCACATATTCGCCTTGATAGCGAATGCCCTTGCCCTGGTAAGGTTCGGGGGGGCGTGTGCGCCGGATCTCGGCGGCCAGCTCGCCAACGACTGCTTTGTCAATGCCGCTGATGATAAACCCGCGACCATCCTTATCCACCTCGAACGCAATGTCAGGCGCTGGCGGGACAAACTCCACCGGGTGGCTTTTCCCCACCGAAAGGATCAAGTTGCTGCCACGCTTCTCCGCGCGATAGCCGACCCCGCGAATTTCAAGGCGGCGTCGAAAGCCTTGATCAACACCCTGCACCATATTGGCGAGCAGCGCGCGCGTTAGCCCATGCTGTGCGCGGTGTTCACGTTGGTCCGTCGGGCGCAGCACCTTCACCTCATTGCCCTCAACATCGATCGTCATGTCGGGATCAAATTGTTGCTTGAGCGTGCCCTTAGGCCCGCTTACTGTAACAAGATTTCCTTTGTCCACGCTGACCGTCACTTTGGCCGGCAGCGCAATCGGCATTTTTCCAATACGAGACATGGCTATCCTCCCCTACCAAACGTTGCAGAGGATCTCACCGCCGAGGCGTTCGCGGCGCGCCTTGCGCCCCGTCATCAGCCCCTTCGGCGTGGAGACGATGTTAATCCCCAGACCACTGCGCACCCACGGAATGTCCTTGGCCCCACTGTAATGGCGACGGCCAGGACGGCTGACGCGATCAAGGCCGGAAATCACCGGACGTCCTTGTGGGGTGTATTTAAGACGCACGATCAACTTGGGCTGCGGCATTTCATCGGTCACCGCATAACCCGCAACGAACCCTTCTTCGGCCAGAATTTGCGCAATGCTCATTTTGATTTTTGAACTGGGCATTACAACTTGCTTCTGTTTGACCATGCTGCCGTTGCGAATACGGGTCAACATGTCGGCAATTGGATCATTTACCATTTGATTTTCTCCTCAGGCTACTCTTGCAACCTCAGTATTTGAGTGAAGTTGTAGTTAGCAACCGAGCAACTGAAGACCGTGGACGTTCGTCGCTCGCACTGGCACATAGGTCACAGTGCGCCTCGCCCGCCTTGTGCGGTCGGCTTGATGCTCTATTTACCAGCTCGACTTCACGACGCCCGGCAACTTGCCCTGCAAAGCTTCCTGACGGAAACAGATGCGGCACAGACCAAACCGGCGCATATATCCGCGCGAACGTCCACACACTTTGCAGCGGTTGCGGACGCGCACTTCATACTTCTTCCGGCCTTCTTTGATAACCATCGACTTCTTAGCCACAGCAATCCCCTTTACCGCTTGAACGGCATATCCATCAGCGCCAACATGCGGCGCGCTTCTTCGTCGGATGCGGCAGTCGTTATGATCGTAATTTCCATCCCGCGGATCTTATCGACTTTGTCGTAGTTGATTTCCGGGAAAACCAACTGCTCCCGCAAACCAAGGCTGTAGTTGCCGCGCCCATCGAACGCATCCGGCGAAATGCCCTGAAAGTCGCGCTGGCGCGGCAGGACAATGCTGATCAGGCGATCCAGAAAATCCCACATCCGATCACCGCGCAGGGTGACTTTCACGCCGACGGGCATGCCCTCGCGCAGCTTGAAAGCAGCGATCGAGTTGCGCGCCTTGGTGATGACCGGCTTCTGTCCCGTAACAATTGCCAGGTCGCCTGCCGCAGCTTCCATCGCCTTGCTGTTCTGAAGCGCTTCGCCCATGCCAATGTTGACGGCGATCTTCTGAACGCGCGGCGCCTGCATGACGCTGCTATAGTTGAATTCCTTCATCAAGGCAGGTACGATTTCTTCTCGGTAACGCATCTTGAGCCGGGGCGCAGGTCGCGTTGCTTGTTGTTCAGTCATGGTATTTTTTGCTCCTCGCCCGCAGACGCCGCCCGCATCGCCCATCCCAGCGCCGCCCATCACGCGTTGCGAAACACAGTGTGGCGAACACAATCCGGCGAAACACGGCCTGGCGAAAGGTCAGGCAAACAGATGATTATTTCTTCGGTTTCGGTAACGGCGCACCGGTCTTGCGATCGACGCGTTCTTTGCTGCCATCGTTGGCAACTTCGTAGGCCGCGCGACTGGGCTTGCCGTCGGAGCCTACCAACATCACATTGCTAATGTGGAGCGGAGCTTCGCGTTCGATGCGCCCCGTCTGCGTGCCGACGCGACCGGTCGGCCGCTGATGGCGGATGACCAGGTTAGCGCCCGTCACAACCACAAATACACGGTTGGGGTCATAGGTCCCATCGGTATTTTTTTTGCGGATCACACGCTGCACCTCGCCGCGGTGTCCTTTGTCGTCGCCGGCGATGACTTCGACTGTATCGCCCTTAGTAATTTTGACTTTCATTTCCGCCCCTTCCTCACAGCACTTCCGGCGCCAGCGAGACGATTTTCATATAACCGCCTTCACGCAGTTCGCGCGCCACCGGCCCGAAAATGCGTGTGCCGCGCGGATTCTTGTTGTCGTCGATGATCACGGCGGCGTTCTCGTCGAAGCGGATGTAGCTCCCATCGGCGCGGCGCACGGGGCGCGTCGTTCGCACGATCACCGCGCGCACGACATCCCCCTTTTTGACGCTGCCGGTTGGGCTGGCAGCCTTGACCGTGGCTACGATGACATCACCGATGGCAGCGTAACGGCGAGAACTGCCACCACGGACACGAATGGTCAGAAGCTCTTTGGCTCCTGTGTTATCAGCTACTTTGAGTCGGCTTTCCTGCTGAATCATGGCGCATCTCCTCGATGACTAGACGTTGGCTTCGTCAACGATGACCGCCCGCTGCAGGATCTCTTCGACAAAAAACTTCTTGTCCTTGCTGATCGGCCGGCATTCGCGGATGCGCACCACATCGCCCATCTGACAAGTATTGCTTTCATCGTGCACCTTGTACTTCTTATTGCGGCGCACGATTTTGCCATAAAGTGGGTGGCGGGTGACGCGCTCAATTGTTACGATAACGGTTTTATCCATCTTGTTGCTGGTAACCGTTCCCACCAGCGCCCTGCGTTGCTCACGCATCTTGCATCTCCTTATTCACCCGCCAGCTCGCGCTCGCGCAGGATCGTTTTGATCCGGGCGATCTCCCGTTTTACTACTTGGAAACGCGCAGTATTGGCGAGCTTGCCCGTCGCACGCTGAAAGCGCAGGTTGAACAGTTCCTGGTAGGCATCATCCAATTTACGCGCCAATTCGGCGTTGTTTTGTGCTCGCAGTTCGATAGCAGTCATGATGCAGCTCCTCAGGCCCCGTGCTCTTCACGAGCGATGAACTGGGTCTTCATGGGCAACTTGGCTGCCGCCAGGCGAAATGCCTCACGCGCCTGATCCTCACGAACGCCCGCGATCTCCAAGACGATGCGCCCAGGTCGCACCGGCGCGACCCAGTGATCCACACTTCCCTTACCAGAACCCATGCGAGTTTCCGCCGCTCGCTTCGTGACCGGTCGTGACGGGAAAATTCGGATCCAAATCTTACCGCCGCGGCGCACGTAACGCACGATCGCGCGACGCGCCGCTTCAATTTGGCGGCTGGTGACGTAATGACCCTCCAATGACTGAAGGCCATAGGTGCCAAACGCCACCGAGCTGCCGCGGTACGCTTTGCCTTTCAAGCGTCCACGCTGCAGTTTGCGATACTTCACACGTTTTGGCATCAACATAGTCGATTCTCCGTCTATCTCTTTCGATACGTTTTCTCACGAGTCATTTCAGATGGCAAAGAGCCACGGTCTCGCAAGAACTATATCGACTTTGCACATGTGGTAGGCAGATGGTTGGTGCACTGGCCGGCCTGAGAAAGCACATGCCTGAACACGCAATCGCCACCAATCAACAAACTCTCTAATTCTCGGCTGCTACATACTTGGCGTGATACTCCTGGCCCGGCAGCACCTCCCCCAAGTAAATCCACACTTTCACGCCAATGACGCCAAAGGTAGTGTTGGCTTCAGCCGTGCCATAGTCGATATCAGCGCGGAAGGTGTGGCGCGGAATACGCCCTTCCCGCACCGAGTCGACGCGGCCCATATCACTGCCGCCCAGACGCCCAGAAACCGTCACCATGATGCCACGCCCACCCGCACGCATCGTCTTCTGCGCGGCCTGTTTCATGGCGCGCTTCCAACTGACGCGGCGCTCGATCTGCTCGGCGACGCTCTCCGCCACCAGACGTGCATCAAGCTCTGGCTTGGAAATCTCGCGCACATCGATCTTGACCTTCTTCTGCGTCAGATCCTGCAACTGCTGGCGCAGAAGATTGACGCTGGCGCCTTTGCGTCCGATGATCACGCCCGGCCGCGCCGTATCGATAATGATGTGCACCTGGTTGGGCTGGCGCTCGATATCGATATTGCTGATGCCGGCCTTGTTCTTCGTAGATTGGCGGCTATCACGGCCCCCGCGTTCTTCTTTGTTCAACGCTTCAAAGACAAGGCTGCGGATCTGTCGATCCTCGCTCAGTTGATCGGTGTACTGCTTGCCGGTGGCAAACCAACGGCTTTTGTGCTCTTTGATAATTCCCAGGCGAAACCCGATGGGATTAACTTTGCGACCCAAGTGAACCTCCCTTAGTTGCTATTCGCCTTGCCGCCAGCCACACCAATGGCCGGGGCGCGTTCTTCCAGCACCACCGTGATGTGAGAAGAGCGACGCAGCCATGGTTTGAAGCGACCTCGCGCACCAAAGCGCCGCCATTTGCGGATCGGTGCGTCATCGGCATAGATTTTGGTGATGACCATATCTTTGGCATCGTAGCCAAAGTTCTCGACTGCGTTGGACAAGGCGCTCTTTACCGTCTTAGCGACAAACTGCGCCGCCGACTGCGGCATATAACCGAGGATTGCCAACGCTTCCTCAGCTTGACGCCCACGCACTTCGTTGACCACCAGGCGCGTTTTCTGCGCACTGAGGCCGGTGAATTTCATCTTAGCAACGACTTCCATCGTCCGTTCTCCGTTTCTTTACCTGGCCGTCGCCTACTTACGAAGGACCCTGGTTGCCTTTTCGGACCTGACATGGCCGCGGAAGAAGCGCGTCGGCGCAAACTCGCCCAGCTTGTGGCCGACCATGTTTTCCGAAATATAGACGGGAACATGGCGTCTGCCATCATGCACGGCGAGCGTGTGACCTACAAACTGCGGAAAGATCGTCGAGGCGCGCGACCAGGTCTTGAGAACTTTGCGCTCGCCCTTCCGATTCATTTCCTCAACGCGCTTCAGCAGCTTTGGGCTGACAAAAGGGCCTTTTTTCAGTGATCGTGACATCTTTCACTCCTATCCTTTATGCCTTGCCACCGCGGCGCACGATGAATTTCTCGGTCCGCTTGTTACGGCGCGTCTTCTTACCCAGCGCCGGCTTGCCCCACGGCGTCTTCGGCGCCTTCATGCCAATCGGCGAACGGCCTTCACCACCGCCATGCGGATGGGAACCCGGATCCATCGCGACGCCACGCGTGCCCGGGCGGATGCCGAGCCAGCGCTTGCGGCCCGCCTTGCCCAGTTTTATGTTGCCGTGGTCAGAGTTCGACACAGAGCCGATCGTCGCCAAACAGTTCATATCGACGTAGCGAACTTCGCCGCTGGGAAGGCGAACCTGCGCCATTGTGCCTTCCTTGGCCAGCAACTGGGCGCCCAATCCCGCGCTGCGCACCAACTGACCGCCGCGCCCCGGGTAAATCTCGATGTTGTGAACCACCGTACCCAATGGGATATTGCGGATCGGCAGCGTATTGCCGAGGCGAATGTCGGCAGTCGGCCCGGACATCACCGCGTCGCCTACCTGCAAACCCTGCGCGGCCAGAATATAGCGGCGGTCGCCGTCGGTGTACACCACCAGCGCAATGCGCGCACTGCGATTTGGGTCGTATTCAATTGACTCGATCTTGCCCGCGACGCCAAATTTGTCGCGCCGAAAATCGATGATGCGATAGCGGCGCTTATGTCCGCCGCCGCGATGCCGGGTCGTGACAACACCGCGGTTGTTGCGACCGGCGCTCTTCTTCAGCGGCGCCAGCAGCGACCGTTCCGGCTTAGTGCGGGTCACTTCGTCAAAGGTCGAGACGCTCATGTTGCGGCGTCCCGCCGAAGTCGGACGATAAATTTTAATAGCCATTAGAACTCTCCCCGTTATACGCCTTCAAACAGTTGGATGCTGTCGCCAGGCGCCAGGGTGACAACGGCCTTCTTCCACTTCGACTGACGGATGCGAATCTGCTTGCCGCGCCGTGTGGTTTTAGCTGGCATCACTAAAATACGCACTTCCATCACATCTACCTTGAAGGCCGTCTGCACCGCATCCTTGACCTGGAGCTTATTGGCGCGCATGTCCACCTCGAACGTCACCTTGTTCTGTTCGTCGGTGGCGGTCATCGTTTTTTCCGTAACGATAGGGCGCTTCAGAATCTCATAAACGTGCATGGATTATGCCTCCGTCATTTCTGGAGCCGTCACTGCGGCGCCCGTCATTGTGGTGGATGGCGCATCCGCCCCAAGCCACAACTCGATGGCGTCCACGGCGTCACGCGTCAGCACGACCAGGTCGTAGCCCAGAAGGTCGCGGATATTTAGATATCCGGCTTGCAGCACCCTGACCTGCGGGATATTGTGAACGCTCTTCCAAACCGGGATGTTCTTCTCCGGCGCCACCAACAGCACGCTGCGCCCATCCGCGCCCAGCGCCGACAACATCTTGATAGCAGTCTTGGTCTTCGGCGCGTCGATAGCAAGTTGGTCAAGCACGATCATCTGATCGTTGGCGACTTTTACCGACAAGGCGCCGCGCAAGGCAAGACGCTGCATCTTTTTGGGCAGCGATTTTGTGTACTTGCGTGGCGTCGGGCCAAAGACGGCGCCGCCACCCACCCAGTTCGGCGCACGCGTCGAACCTTGGCGGGCGCGCCCGGTGCCCTTCTGACGCCAGGGCTTTTTGCCGCCGCCTGAAACTTCACTGCGCACCTTGGTGTCGTGGGTGCCCAGGCGCGCGTTTGATAACTGTCGCATCAGAGCCTGATGCATCACGGTCGTGTTGATTGGGGCGGCAAAGACGGCGTCGCTCAGTTCGACTTCGCCAACCTGCTGCCCGCTCATGTTTTTCACAGGTATAAGCATGGTCTGTTACTCCTTCGTCAATCCTGCGCGCGCCTTACTTGGCTTGCTCTGCTCGTCGCAATTTTTTCACCGACTCGCGCACGACCACGAGCGCGCCGCGCGGGCCAGGAATGGCGCCACGCACCGCAATCAGATTGCGTTCGGCATCAACCAATGCCACCTTCAGGTTCTGAACGGTGGTGCTGGTGTTGCCAAACTGGCCCGGCGCCAACTTGCCTGGCATCGTATGGCCGGGCGTTGTGCCAGCGCCGCGCGAACCAGTTGCGCGATGACGATCCGACTGACCGTGCGTTTTGGGGCCACCCGCAAAGCCGTGCCGCCTGACTGCGCCGGAAAAACCGCGCCCTTTGGAGACGCCCGACACATCCACCAGCTCGCCCTCGGCAAAGATATCAGCCTTGACAACGTCACCCACGCTGAGGGATGGCGCTGCGGTGTAGCGCATTTCGCGCAGACGACGCATCATCGGCGCACCCGCTTTGAGCAGATGGCCGCGTTGCCCTTTGGTGAGCTTGCGCTCAACCACTTCTTCATACCCGATCTGAACTGCATTGTAGCCGTCTGTCTCCGCAGTCTTAACCTGGGTGACGTAGCAGGGGCCAGCTTCAATGATAGTGACCGGAACCACGGCGCCGCTCTTGTCAAAGAGCTGCGTCATGCCTACCTTCTTCCCTAAAATTCCTCTCATCTCGTCCCCCTGGGACTGTCGGCTGAAGCGTTATTGACGAGCGCTGCGTGCAACCCAAACGCAATTCGTTTCGCCAAAACGCTGCTTACCGCATCATCCCCTAAAGATTGGTCAACCACTCGTTACATCTCGCGTATTACGAAACGCACGCTATGGTTGACAATTACAACTTGATCTCAATGTCAACGCCGGCCGGAAGGTTCAAACGGGTGAGATTCTCAATCGTCTTGCTGCCCGGATCGACGACATCGATCAGACGCTTGTGCGTGCGCACCTCGAACTGCTCACGGCTGTCCTTGTCGATGAAAGTCGAGCGCATTACCGTAAACTTCTCGATGCTGGTCGGCAGAGGCACTGGCCCCACGACCTGGGCGCCTGTCTGCTCAGCGGCATCGACGATCTGGCGGACCGAAGCGTCCAACACCCGATGGTCATACGCCTTGAGCTTGATGCGGATCTTCTGCTTTGCCATATCTACTCTCTCTTGAAATGCTGTCAATAGCAGAAAGTAGAAGGTAGAAAGTAGAAGTTGAGTTGCACATCTTCTACTTTCTACCTTCTACCTCCCGCCCTTTCTCACTACTTAAGAATCTCGGTGATGACGCCGGCGCCGACCGTGCGACCACCCTCACGGATGGCGAAGCGACTGCCGGCTTCCAGGGCAATCGGCGAAATCAGCCTCACGCCCATCT
>Ga0154020_10002731_pt1 | contig 21479 bp, 21 predicted proteins | sample Klosneuvirus_201_FD_109709 | JGI IMG/M metagenome (GOLD analysis project Ga0154020, IMG submission 109709) | Active sludge microbial communities from wastewater, Klosterneuburg, Austria - Klosneuvirus_20160825_MG | ecosystem: Engineered > WWTP > Aerobic digester > Activated sludge | place... | reverse complement strand
GGAGATGGGCTACGAGACCATCATGATCAACTGCAACCCGGAGACCGTGAGCACGGACTTCGACACCGCCGACAAGCTCTACTTCGAGCCGGTGTTCTGGGAGCACATCTACGACATCATCCTCCACGAAAAGCCCGAGGGTGTCATCGTGCAATTGGGCGGTCAAACCGCATTGAAGCTCGCAGAGAAATTGGAGAAGTACGGCATCAAGATCATCGGCACCAGCTTCGCCGCACTGGACATGGCCGAAGACCGCGAACGCTTCAGCAGCCTCTTGCGCGACCTCGACATTCCGTACCCCGCCTTCGGTGCTGTGAACAATGCGGAGGAAGGCATAGCGCTTTCGCGGAAGCTCGGTTTCCCTCTGCTGGTGCGACCCAGCTACGTGTTGGGTGGCCAGAAGATGAAGATCGTGATCAACGAGGACGAGCTCGAAGCGCAAGTGCTCGACATCCTGCGCTTGATGCCCGACAACAAGATCCTGATCGACCACTTCCTCGATGGAGCCATCGAGGCGGAGAGCGATTCCATCTGCGACGGTGAAATGGTGCGCATCATCGGCATCATGGAGCACATCGAACCGGCGGGCATCCACAGCGGCGACAGCAATGCCGTTTTACCTCCTTTCGATCTCAGCGAAAAAGTGATCCAGCAGATCCGCGAACACACGCACAAGATCGCGTTGGCACTGAAGACCGTGGGCCTGGTGAACATCCAGTTCGCCATCAAGAACGAAGTGGTGTACGTGATCGAAGCCAACCCGCGTGCCAGCCGTACCGTGCCCTTCATCGCCAAAGCCTACAAAGAACCCTACGTGAACTGGGCCACCAAGGTCATGCTCGGCGCAAAGCTCAAGGACTTCCAATTCAAGCCGCACTTGGATGGGTACGCGATCAAAGTGCCCGTGTTCTCTTTTGATAAATTCCCGAATGTGGACAAGTCGTTGGGGCCAGAGATGAAGAGCACTGGGGAGGCGATCTACTTCATTAAGGATCTGAAGGATCCGTTCTTTAGGCAGGTGTATGGGGAGAGGAGTATGTACTTGAGTAAGTAGGTTCTTTGGGCGTGCCCCCGGCTCAAATGCAGCCGGGGTAGGGCTTTTCGCTCCAAGTACGCACTCGTCGTTCCTCCTCGCTTGCGGGCTTTCCGCTTCAATCCGTCACGCGAGTCAACATAATCATTGTTCCAACCAACGCACAACTATGAAGCTTATCTATGCTGACGACCCCGATGTGGACGAGTTCACGTTTAAGCGACTAATGCTCTTAGGGAACGAACTGACTTTCGTCGAACGACCATCAATTCTATTGGCAGAGAATTTTGGCACTGGTGGAATAATACCCAATGTGGCAGGTCTGGAACCGCAATTTGAAGGCTCAGCAATTAGCCTTCACATCGGTAAGCCACCGACGACAGTATTCGCTTCTGACTTCTACAACAAGTACTTCGAGATTGACTTACGAAATCCATCCTTCATCAAGGTTGTTCTCGATGCATTGGCAACAAACCAAACTTGGCACTGGTACTTCGATTCAAATGAAACAAAGGCGGAAGGCGAGTATGCCGACATGGTAGCATGGATTGCAGATCGCCGTACAGTGCTCGACAACTTCGACTTTAACACTGTCAGTCGCCCAGATAATATTGGGCGAATTACCTCAGACGATGAAGCAAGGTTCGCGGTGCGTACACTACTTGCCGAAGCTTCAATGCGCATCACGGCGGTAATGAACGTGGCCCAGGAATCCGGAGGAACTCCGATTTGTGGTAGGCCATATCTGAACCAACTCTTGGTCACGCGGCTGTCTGATAAGACCTACACGGGTACTCCAATCAGAAGCCGACAGCTTGGGTTGCGTCTTTTCGAGTCACTTGTTCCCGATGAGGCGCTTCTGCACTTGACGATAACCGACTTGCTGCTCTTCAGAGAGCGAACCAAGTTATACTACGAGGCATGGACATGTGAAGTCGCCAAGCTTGAAGCTGACCTTGCTGGTGCAACAGTAGATTTGACAGATGAGGCAATTCGGAATTTGATTGATTCCAAAATCACTCCGTCGATTCGTGAGGTGAAGAATGAAATTCGAAAGATTCGCGATGAGGTGCTAGCAAGTGCGATGAAGCTCGTCAAGAATCTCGGCGTTTCAGTCGTGGCAGCCGGTTCTCTTTACGAAGCGAATCCAACGATGGCAATTGGGGCCTTTATTGCATCGCACCTCAAGTCTGGTGCCGTCACGGATGAGCTAATCGATGCAGCGTATAAAATCAAGAATGTCAAGAAGAGCAGCGGATTAACCTACGTGATGAAAGTCAATCAATTGACCAAAGATTGATTCGGTTGCGCAAAATCCAATCAGGTGCCAGGCTCCAACAGAAATGTGGTTTATTGGACAAATCATTGTTTGTTCTTGAGTTTCACTTGTCTTCAACCCATCTCGCCTTCCCCATCTCAACAGTAATGTTTGTGTGCGGGCTACACATGACCTTGAACTTTCTACCACCCCAGATGACGATTGGCGTTTGAACGAATGCTGGATTCGAACCTTTCAGTCCGCCTACTTGGATCAGTCCGACGATTTCATTCCGCGAAAAACAGAGCGGGTTTTCGGGTTGCATTGGATCGTAGACCATGACGAAAGCCCCAAGCCCTTCTATGCTTGTAATCACCGCGACCTCACCTTCGAGTACATTGACTACCGTAATAATAGTGTCCACTTTAGATCCATACATGGTCGTGGTGCCTGGTGTTATCGATATCAAATCGGTCATTTCCTGTGCGCAGATTTGCAATGGCAGGAGGAACAGTAGGATTTGAATAGCTCTCATGTGGTGGCGTGGTTTGTTGGGTGTTAAGAACTTGGACAAGGTAGCCTCAGTCAAACAATCTAGCTCGCAGAGAGCGGTTCCAAACCCTGAACCATCACTGGGTCTGTCCGCTACTCGCGAGGCCTTGCGAAGCGATGAGCGAACCCATGCGCCTCGTAGCCGTGCTCACTATTTTTTGATATACGTTTTATTCCCGTTGCTATTGATGTAGTACTGCCCACCGCGAGGTCCAGTGTGGATTGTCCGACTAGGTGTGCCGTAGTTGGGTGGTGCCGTGTAACGAGGTGTCGGAGTGTAACTTGAGCGATAGGCCGGCGCGCTGGGGTATGTCGCGTTCGAATTGCTGCCTCGCTCCCTTGCTGTTTTTCGAGCGTGTTGTTCAATTGTCAGCAGTTGCATATTCGAGGGGTCATCGGTTCCTCCTTGCGAGAGCGGGATGATGTGGTCGACCTCGTAGCCGTATGGCACAGTGGTGTAGCCCTGACTCTTAAGGAATGCAGCGCGGTTCGAGTCACTGCGTTTGACCATAGGATGACCTGTGGTAGAGTAGGTTCGATCATAGTAGTACTCCGTGGAGACGATCGCATAGGTACTTTGGGCAAAGGAAAGTGCGGCGATGACGCAGAAGAAGATGGTCGAGAGAATGCGCTTCATGTGTGGGGTTGATTTTGCCGTTGTTGGCAGGTTGAAGTGTGAATCGAGTTGGGGATTGGGTATGGCAAGCCGTGGTTAGGGGTCCTTTGAGTATTGAACCGTGAACTTATCGTTGGTGCTGCAAACTTCCTGCAGGATACTGCAACCAGCTTGCAGTGCTCAAAATATCTTTTCATCTTGGCACTATCCCGGACGAAATGGCCCAGCACCAGCATGCTCTAGTACGCTACGCGACCTTGGACCGCTGCTTGTCCAAGTTCAGATTCAACAAGGAGGAACTTATAGATCGCTGTTCTGATGCTGTCAACAGGGTCACCGGGGATGACAAGCGACTCTCCGAGAAGACATTCTTCAACGACATTCGGGCCCTGCGGGAAGGTGTTATTTTCGGTAGAGAGGCGAGAATAGAATGTGTGCAAGGTTTGTATAGATATTCCGAGCATGGCTTCTCACTTTTTCGCGCTGGGGATGAGCAGCGCGAGCTTCATCAAGCTCAGCAGGAACTAGAGCGATTGCAGGAAAGGGCACGCTCAGCATGGGCACGGATTCAGCACTCCGGTATTGATATGGCAACACTCGATACAGTTCGAGTGCTATTGCTTGGTGATGAAGCAGCGACCTGGGCCCACATCACTGAGCGTGACGAGGTCCAGTTCCGCACACAACTGTTATACAGAGGACCTAAGCGAAGTGTGTCAGCCACATCCTCCAAGAAGCGCCTGGATGAGTCTCGTAGTGTGGATGGACTTGCCAAGATGATGAGTGAACCAATGGAGCAACGCGCGTCGACGCCACCAGAAGGGATTGCGCCGGATGAACTCGCGAAGTGGTATTTCTTGGAGCAGAGATATGCCCTCGGTCAAGTAACAAGTGGATGGTTCGCTCGCTGGAAGGTCAGACGGGAGTTTGGACGTGTCCTGTCCGAGTTGCGCAAAATGGGACTCTAGACTGCGGTAGGAATTCAAACCGACGCAGGGTGTCTACCCCAACCTCCGTTGAGTGGTCCGCTGCTTTTATGAGGACGCCCAGAGGCTCGAAGTCGTCCCTACTCACCGAGAAACCTTCCCAGATCGTATCCGTTCAAGTGGCGTACAAAACTTGGATGCCATGGTCGTACGTTCAATGTCCCCGAAGGAAGTCGCTGATGACGCGCGAAAGGACCTGCGCGCTTTGGTGAACAAGTTGAAGCCCATTGGAAAGAGCATGGAGCGTGAGCTTCGGAACTCTCCCAAGGGCATCGATCGCATTGAGCAAGCCATCAAGTGGCGTTCCCCTCGTGGCAACGAATGGATCCTGGTCTTGATGCGCAGCAAACGCAGTACCCAAATGGCCGGCCTGGTCCGCTATCACGGTCGGGATAAGCGGCTGCGTGCTGTGCGGGTGGATCTGCTCGGGAACGGCACGGATATGTATTTCAGCGCCCACTTCTTCGAGCGCTACTGCGAACGGTTCGATTCGGAGAAGGATCCGCTCCAGCGCCTGTTCGATTTCTTCTCGGTCAACCACTCGCCCACTATGCAAAGCGTGAAGGAACTTGCTGACGGCACCACGGAGATCTTCGGGTCCATGTTCCACGGCAATGCGACCGGCATTTAGACCACCGCAGGGTGTCCTCCCAAACCACCGCCGGGTCTGTCGCGCATTTGGCGACGACCCTGCGGCTCGAAGCCAAGCAACCTATCGCTCGAACAGCAGAACGGACAACTCGTCCTTCAGCTTGGTAAACTGTTTATCCGCAGTGACCAATTGCACGTTGAGAAATGCTGCCGTTGCAGCGATGACCGCGCTAGGCCCACTCATTACGAAGCGCACGTTGAACTTTCAACGGGTCACCCTTCAATGGCAATGCACCATTGAAGCGCTTGGCATCGAAGCCTTTCGACTTGGAGGTTTTACCCTTCTTCAACAAGGCCTTGAGCTTGGCACGCGAGGTGTTCCGTTTTACGATGACGACCATGGTTCAAATATAAGGTGCAGGTGGATCACAGGCCGTCCTACTGATCCTCCTTCGGTTCTGCAGTTCCGCAGTCGACCCTGCCTTCGGTAGGCAGTACTGTACTCACCACCTTCTAGCACTCGTCATGGCACGTAATTGTCCAACAAGCTCTTGGACAATTGTTGGTCTGGTAGTTGGCGGTCTATCCTTCCGGAATTCAGTCCAGCAAAGGGTTCAGCAATTTCGTGAACGTCCATAGTGTTGCTATGCGCCGGGCGTATACTTTCGGAGCACGGCAAAGGAGGTGGCAATATTTCGGAAGGTGAGCGCCGAAGTGCCGCCGACCGAAACTAGGCTACCAATACCGATCTTCGCCCACCCATGCCCGCCACAACCGAACTACGCAAGTCCGCCTTCTGGTCCACCGTGTTGCCCTACGGAATTGCGATGGCCGTCCTCGTTTTCGTGTTGAAATATGCGGAGTACCAGTACTGGATCCGGGACCTGAGGATGGAAGTATACGTCGGAGTTGTTGCGGTGCTGTTCACGGCCTTGGGTATTTGGGTGGGGTCCAAGCTGCTGGAAGGGAAGAAGGTTGCGGCGACTGAAGTACCTCACCAGGTTGATGAGGAAGCAGTGCGCAGGATCGGGATCAGTGCGAGAGAGCTGGAGATCTTGGGACTGATAGCCACGGGCCATTCCAATCAGCAGATCGCGGACAAGTTGTTCATTTCACTACCCACGGTGAAGTCGCATGCTTCGAGCGTGTTCGGGAAGTTGGAGGTGAAACGGCGCACGGAAGCTGTTCATAAGGCCAAAGCGCTGGGCATCATCGGGTAAAGTGGGTCATACTTTGGTATGGATCTTCGCTTCAGGGTGTTCGAACCCTACCAAAGGATGATGGTCTGGGCAAGTGATCATCGTTGATTTGCTTCCATAAACAAACCAACAAAAATGAAAAAGACAGTTCTCACGTACGGCATCATTGGTGGCATCATTGTATCCGCACTGATGTGGCTGACCTTGGGCAGCGGGCAGCACGACTTCGACAATGGGATGTGGATCGGCTACACCACAATGGTTGTTGCGCTTTCCACCATTTTCTTCGCTGTAAAGGCGTATCGGGATAAGTCCTTGGGCGGATCCATCAACTTCGGGAAAGCCTTCCTAATGGGGTTGTACATCACGTTGATCGCCTCTACGATGTACGCGGGGTCGTGGATGGTGCTAAGCGCCACAACGGACCAGGACTTCATGGAGCAGTATTACGCACACGAGAAGCAAAAGCTTGATAGCAGCGACCTCCCACCTGCTGAAGTGGAAGCTAAGTTGCAAGAGATGCGGGACTTCCAAGAGATGTACAAGAACCCCATCGTGAAGATCGGTTTCACATACATGGAGATCTTACCTGTCGGTTTGTTGATCAGCTTGATCTGCGCCGGGTTGTTGGCGCGACGTGCTTCGGACCCTATCCCATAGGAAGCGGATTACATTCGCGAGGTCTATGAAGGACATGTCCCCATGTTGATCCTGAACTCCGCGGTGTGTTACGTGTTGGCATTTCTGCTCACCACGGTGTTGCACGAATGCGGCCACGCGATCGTAGGTTCGATCTTGGGGAGCGGACCGGTTCTGCATCACAATTATGTGCAGCACATGAGCCGAGCAGATCTGCCGGTGGTACATCAAGCATGGATCGCGTTGGCAGGTCCGTTGGTGAGCTTTGCACAAGGACTGCTGTTGGTGCCGGTTGTCAAGAGGCGTGTCGGCGGAGGGGCGTTCAACCTGTTCCTTCTTTGGGCCATGTTGCTGGGTTTCGGCAACTTCCTCGGCTACCTCATGACAGGCCCGATCTTCACGGCGGGGGACATTGGTAAAGTGCATGCTTTGTTGGATGTGCCAATGGCGCTTCGGATCATTATTGCGCTATTGGGTGCAGCGGGCTTGACGTTCGTGGCCTACAAAAGCACACGACCCTTCTTACTGTTTGCGTCCGATCCCTTGGTCATTGAGAATGCGAAGTCGCGAACGGCCTTCAACTTCCGGATCATCATCCTGTCTTGGCTTATAGGTGCGGTTACAATAACACTGCTTTACTTGCCTGTGGTGGCCATTGTCAGCATCATCTATCCGATCAGCAGCGGCATGGTCTTCATCTTTCCGTGGCAGAACGCTGAACGCGTGAAGGATGCGCGTGCGCTGGGGTCCGGCTCGTTGTCCACGGCGTTGTGGACTTGGTACGCTGCACTTTTGGGGGCAGTGCTCATCTTCCGTTTGGTACTTGTTCCGGGCATTGCACTTTGACCTTCGGATGACGCACGTGCTCTACCGTTCACTTTTCGATCGCTGTTCCAGTAGGTTGAAGCAAGTGAATTACTGCCTTCGAACAAACCTGCTCCAATAGCGTTCTATCGTAACATGAAAAAGTTCTACGCTGTTCTCAATACACTTGTCGTCGTCTTCGTGATCTTCTGGAATTACTGGAGCAACACCGGCGCCATCAACGGCCAAACAGTAGGGGGGCTCAGTGATAAGTACGCGAACCTCTTCACGCCAGCGGGCTATGCATTCGCCATTTGGGGATTGATCTTTTTGGGTTTGCTTGTCTTGGTGGGGAATCAGCTCCGGTTGGCATTCCGGGGTGGTGTGCATGACGAAACCATCGAGCAGATCGGTCCGTGGCTCAGCATTGCGAATGTGGGAAATGCTGCATGGCTGTGGTTTTGGCTCCACGAACAAACGGGGCTTAGCGTGTTGGTGATGCTCGTGATCCTCTTCTCCTTGATCCAAGTCGTGCTTCGGTTGAACATGGAACGGTGGGATGCGCCCTTGTCCGTGATCGCATTCGTGTGGTGGCCGATCTGCATTTACAGCGGCTGGATCGCAGTCGCCACGATCGCCAATATCGCAGCTTGGCTAACGAGTATTCAATGGTCCATGGCTTTAACGGAAGTGCAATGGACGGTGGTGATGATCAGTGTCGCAGGCATCTTGAACCTGATCATGATCTATACGCGGAACATGCGGGAGTTCGCTTTGGTTGGTGTGTGGTCCATTGCAGCGATCGCGGTAAGGCACTGGGATGAAATTGCGACGCTACAATGGACCAGCGTAGTGTGGGCGGCCATCCTTACGGCCTCAATAATGTACCATGCCTACAAGAACAGGCATGAGGGACCGTTCCGTCGTCGTGCAGGGAGCGTTGAAGCGGTTTGATCGGGGGCATACGTTCGCTCCGGAATTTGCAGTGCATTAAGGCAAGATCAGAATAGGCGACCCGATCTCCACGGCACCATAGATCTCATCCACTTCCTCGTCCGTCACTGCTATGCAGCCATAGGTCCAGTCGCTTAGCCTATGCATCTTTCCGATGTGTCCTTTACCGTTGGGTAAGCCGTGGATCTTGATGTCTCCACCGGGGGACTTGCCAAGTGCCTTGGCCTCTTTTCGGTCCTCGGCGTTGGGGTAGGAGATGCCCAAGTTCTTGTGGTATCCACTTTTGGGGTTCTTGGAATCGATGGTGTAAAGGCCCTCCGGTGTGCGCATGTCACCTTGGATCTGTTTATCACCTTCGGGTGAACGACCAAGCGCAATGGTATAAGTGCATATCAACGTGCCACGTAAGTAAGCCTCCATTTTTCGTTCGCTCTTAACCACAACCAAGGAATCGATGGGGGTGTTGGGAGGCAAGCCTTGGGTCGGAGTACTGCATGAACCTGCGATCGCTAAGAACGGTAGGACAAGTACAAGGAGCTTCATGATGTGATCGTACCGGTCGTTGGTACTTCGGGTAGAGTGAACGACCATCGAGCGGTCTTTCGTCTTTTCAGTGGCGAAATGTGCCATCGCTCATTGCGAATATTTGCCGGCAGTCCCGAACTTGTCCCCATGTTCGACTACAACGATCGCCGCTTTCGTCCGGTGCAGAACACGGCGAACGGAGAGACTTCTGCAGAAACCATTTTCCACTACAAGCAAGAGGGAAGGGTGCTCACTTCGTCGTATGCGGGTGGGCAGATCGTCTCGGGGCAGCTGATCGGCTTGGTGGATGATGAAGGTCGGATCGACATGCGGTATCAGCAAGTGAACGACAGTGGTGAGTTGATGACAGGCGTGTGCAACTCGATCCCTGAGATCATGAACGATGGGCGGATCCACTTGCACGAGACATGGAAGTGGACCAGTGGCGATAGATCGAGCGGGAGTTCGGTGTTGGAAGAGATCGCATGACATGCCTCACATCCCCTTCCCCTTATTGAACGCTTTAGATCCACCCTTCGGAATGGAGAGGTTTGTGAAATCATCACCCAAAAAGACCTTGCCTAGCAATACGATCTGGCCAACATGATATGGCACATGAGCGAGTTGTCGAACTATTGCTTGCGCCACGGAATGCGGTTCGGTGCGGATCTTCACGATGCGCTCCATGTCACTTTCCATTAGCGGGTCTATTGCGCTGAAGAGACAGTCCCAGCCTTTGTTCCAATGATCGATCAATTCGGCACGAGTGGTCAACGCATTCTCGAATTCGGCATCTCGTGTGCGCCATTCTTTTTCGCCGTCGGTGGTCAAGAAGTCGGTCCACCGGCTAAGCATATTCCCATGCAAATGGTTCACGATCACAGCGATCGAATTGGATCCAGGTCCTGGCGCTCGGAACAGGTCAGCATCATTCAATTGCACAAAGGTCTTATCGCCCAAACTGCGGTAATAGGCGAATTCCTTGCGGGCGCTTTCAATGAAGTTCAGTGTGGGCATTCAGTTGCAGGATCAATAGGTGAAGAAGAGAAGGAACATACAAAGCACATCATCCACAATTCGAAAGTACGATACAAGCTCATGCTCGAATGCGGTCAGATGCTTCATTCATCCCACCACACCTTCGTAAAGAAATCGTTGATCCCATGTCCGACGGCCATCACGTTCGAGCCGTTCAAGTCGGACTCTGGCCGTGTGCAAGTGGACCTCGGCAGCGTTGCAAAGGGGATCTACCTGGTCAAGTTCACTTCCGGAGGAATGGCGGATCAGCAGCGCATTGTAGTGGAGTAACATACCCGAACATTGATAACTGTGAGCAATGGCGAGGGATACTCGCCATTGTGCATAGGGGCTTGTTCCAAAAGTGCAATTACCTTCACCACCGACAAACACGAATACACCAAATGAGATCGATCCTGACCCTGCTCGTACTTTCGGGCACACTTTCAACTTTCGCCACGGACCGTATTGTGGAGGAATTCGGCCAATCACCGGCCTACGCCAACATCACAGCAGCAGTGGCCGCAGCTGTTGATGGTGATCGCATCATCGTCAAGAACCGAGCAGGTAATATTCCGTGGATCGAGAACATCGCAGTGAACGCGAGCCTGCAATTCTTGAGTTTCGCGAATGATGACTTCTTCTATGTGCAAGGAACATACACCATCACCGGTTCAGCAGGTCGTGAGGTCACTATTATCGGCATGCGGAATACCTCTGGGAGTGTCGCTTTCGCAACTGGCGGCGGCGTGCGAGGTACATCAGTGCGCTTGATCGACAGCTACTTCGTGAACGGCAGCGTTGCCTTGAATAGCAACAACGTGCAATCGGATATCGTTGGTTGCACTTTCTTGAATGGTGCAATATCGATAAACTACGGCAACGTAGTGGGTTGTGACATCGATTCTTCCACGCTGAATGATGAAGGCATCAGCATCACCGGTACCGCATCGGGTTTTCCGTTGGATACCTGTGCGATCATCGGTAACAAGATCAAGAGCATCGTTGGCTACGAAGGCATCTTCTCCAGTTCGGAAGGTCAAGTGTTGCATATTCGTAACAATTACATTCAACATGGTTGGATGGGGATCGAGGCCTATGCGGGGAATGCCACCGGTGTGCAGAACTTGATCTGGAACAATACGATCATCGCGTATACTGGCCAATTCACCACCTACGGGATCAGCATGGCGAATACGAACACGGGTAGTGTGTGGGAGGTGATGAACAATGCGGTCACTCGCACGTGGACCGGAACGAATCGTGGCATTAATAAGGACAGCGGCAACCAAGGCCAGATCAACGTCTATTTCAATCACGTCTCGAACAATGTTGGTACGCCGATCTCCGCAGGATTCACATTTGAATCCAATAACACAATTGATCAATTGATCACCCTCAATACTGATGGTACGTTCCTTAATGCACTTGCCTGCATCGACGGCGGTAATCCGGCACCGGTCCTTAGTGACCTCGACCTTACACCCGGTGATGCTGGTTCATATGGCGGATCCTATGCGCTGACCAATTTCCATCCCTTGCACACGGGAGCCGCTCGGGTTTACCTCACAGGTCACCCGTTCAACGTGCGTTCCGGTGCAACCTTACGGGTGAAGGGTGTGGCCTTCGATCGCTAATATTTGAAGGCATGCGAACGCGATCCATAGTTCTAACCGCTGTTGTGCTCTTGTGTACGCGGTTGGTCGCCCAGACGGGGCTTTTGAGCACTGAGTACTTCTGGGATACTGACCCCGGTCAGGGGAACGGTACCGTGTTGGTGGCGGTTGATGGGACGTATGACCAAGCCTTGGAAATGGTCCTCGCCCAGACCGCAACACTACCTGCCCCAGGTGAGCATTCATTCTCCATCCGAGCACACGATACGGATGGTAGTTGGGGTCCGGTCTTCACCACGTTGGTCCAAGTGTTGCCGGGCTCTGTCAACTTTCCGGATATCCGAGTGAATGAAGGTGAATACTATTGGGATACTGATCCGGGCGAAGGAAGTGGAAGTCCGTTGTTCGCGTTGGATGGAAATTACAACGATGCACTGGAAGCCGTCGGTGCCGATATCGATCTACTGCCTGCACCCGGTATGCATTTGTTGAGCTTGCGCACCTTGGATGTGAACAGCAATTGGAGCGCTCCGTTCAGCGTTGTTGTGGAAGTTCTTACGGGCAGTGTCACCTTTCCTGTTGTCCACGTTTCAGCGGCCGAGTATTGGTTCGATACCGATCCGGGCGAAGGGGCTGGAACACCCATGTTGGCTGCGGACGGTGCGTTCGACAGTGCCATCGAATCGATCAAGGGCAACGCCATACCTGTTCCGGTAATTGCAGGGATCAATGTGCTTTGGATGCGCGCGCAGGATGATGACGGTGGCTGGGGTCAAGCGTTCGGTGTTGTAGTGAATATGGATACCACGATCACAGGAACGGTGAATGTGCCGGAAGTGACCACCGATGCTTCGACATTGGTCATCGCACCGAACCCGACGACCGCAGATGCAGGATTCCGGGTCGAGCAGCAAGGCAAACCACAACACATCCGTATCCGTGTTTTGGATAGCCAAGGTCGCTTGGTAATGGATACGGATTACGGTAGCCGCTCCAAGGTCGATGTTGCGCTGGATGGCTTTGCCACGGGCATGTATCCGGTCGGTGTGTTCTTGGGTGATCAGGTCACGTGGCACTCTGTCGTAGTGCATTGACGAGCTAGTTTTCAGAATGCGGTTTCACGGATGATGGATCCCGTACATCCTTTCTTAGCACCACTGCGCGCTACATTCAAACGGCACTCCAACGCGGAGAACGCTGCAGCAATGAGCACCTACATGAAAGGACATTTCCCCTTCTTTGGGATCAAGACCCCACAGCGCCGGGAGTTGTTGAAGGAGCACATTGCGTTGTTCGGAGCTCCGGAATTGGATCAACTGCCCGCCATCGCCCGGTCCGCGTTCGCTTTTCCAGAGCGTGAGATCCATCAAGTCGCGATCGATCTCTTGATGAAGAATGCCAAGAAGCTGACCCCCGAACATCTTCCGCTTTTGGAGGAACTGATCATCACGAAAAGTTGGTGGGATAGTGTGGATGCATTGGCCGTACACGCATTGGGCCACATCTTGAAGAAGTATCCGAAGGAGATCACGTTGTGGAACAAGCGATGGGCCAGTAGCAGCGACATGTGGTTGAACCGAACGTCGATCCTTTTTCAACTGCGTTGGAAGTCCGATACGGATACGGAACTATTGTTCGCGAACATCGATCGACATTCGAAGAGCCCGGAATTCTTCATCCGTAAAGCGATCGGCTGGTCCTTGCGCGAATTGGGTGCTACGGACCCGAAGGCGGTGCAAGCGTTCGTCGCATCGCGAAAATTGTCGCCCTTGAGCAAGCGCGAGGCGTTGCGAAAGTTGTGAGTTCAGGCCTGTCCGAACGGATCTTACACTTCGAACTAACGCACCAACGTGATCACGCCTTTCTTGGCGATCTCATTGGTCGGTTGGCAGGGATCCCGCATGCGCATGGTGTAGACGTACGCACCGATCGGCAAGCCGGACCCGTCCCACTTTTGCTGGGTATCCGTGGTGCTCCAAAGGCTGGCTCCCCAGCGGTCGAACAATCGGACCTCATACCCGGCATCGGGTATATCCACCTCTCCGGGCCAAGTATCATTGATCCCATCCCCATCCGGTGAGAACGCATTGGGCAGGAACAAGGTGGGTTCCGTGCGCACGTCTATGTGCACGGACATGGTGTCATCGCACAAGTTGGGCTGGGTGGAGTAGAAGGTGAGGTCATATTCCTCGTATCTCCGCATATCCCAGCGAACATAGCCCCTGCAGAGGTCAATGACCAAGCTGTCCCGAATGAAGAACGCGCAAGAATCAGAGGTGCTTGCAAAAACAAGGTCCACCATTGGAGTGCATGGTACCTGTTCCACAGTAAAGTCAGCTGGTAGCCGCGGTCGCACATAAACACTGTCCACGACCGGTGCACCGCCGCAACCGAAGATGTCGAAACCCTGCAGGGAGATGGGCTGCCAATCGGTTTCCGTGTAACTGATGGATGGTTCGCTCAGGTTACTAAAACCGGAAGCGCCCCAACGCCAAACAAGTGAATCAGCAGTGGAGGAGGTAGTGATCGCAACCCCGCTTACCCGCAAGCACAAGGTATCCGGCGCAGCGAACGCGACTGTTGGGTATGGCAATTCAGTTAGAGTGATGTCGCCCATTGCGATGCAGCCACTAATGGTGTCGATGGCGGTGACTTCGATGAGACCTTCGGTACCCGGGGGAATTTGGATGTTCGTTGTGGTTTCGCCGGTACTCCAGAGGTAGACGTGAGGAGAGAATCCAAATTCCGTAACGCTGATCAATTGAGGGGGTTCGGATGGGCAGTACGTGCTGGCACCTTCAATGAAGATATCCGGGTCGCCTAATGTGCCGGTAACGGAAAAGGGACAAGGCCCACCGTTGATGACCACGGTGTAGGATCCAACGCCCAAGTTCGGTCGAACCGTAGCTGTCAGGTTCGGTGCATCTGTCCATTGCCAAGTGTAGGGGCCCGGGTTCAAGGAAAAGCTCACCGACCCGTTCGTTAGGCCGGCGCAACTGATATCGGTGGTTGTGATACTCCCGAGTGGTTGCACAACGGGCTCGTCGATCACCGCATCAAGAACGGAAATGCATCCCAGCGTGTCTTGCACGATCACGGTGTAGGCGCCAGCGTTCAAGCCGGTGGCCGTGGCCGTATTCAAACCAGCATCGTGGAACCAGTCGTAGGTGTAGGGACCACCGGTTCCCACCACGGTCAGTATTCCGTTCGCATCACCCGGACAGGTGGGCAATGTGCTGTTCAGGCTGACCGAGCAGGGGTCTTGACAGAAGGCAGCCAAGGTCAACGCCAAGAAAAGGATCAAAGTAGCATATCGCATCCAACTCGAAAAAGGAGTGCGAAGGTCGTGAATTCCGTATAAATCGGACACGGCACACTTTCCGTGCATGGGCTGGAGTGACTTTCCCTGCCTTCGATCAAGGAACAACCTCCACTTCCTGCCAAGTTTGGTTGTTCACGGCATTATCCGCATTGGGGTCATACGTCGCGTTGTTACTGGGGATGTACTCACCATTGTTGTTCATCCAATACTGGTTGGATCCGGACTCTACTTGGTACTGTTGTCCATTGGGGTTGGCCACGGTGTATTCATCCTTGATATAGTTGGTGAACTGCTGCTGGTTGTGGTCCATGGACTCCATCCGGGAATTGTAGCCATCCATAGAAGCTTTGTTCACGGCATCCCATGTGCTTCTGTGCGTTGCTTGTTGCTGGTCGAAATTGCGCTGGTTCTGTTGCATTTTGGTGTTGTGCTGGGACCAGCTCTGGTTGGCCTTTTGTTGTTCGCTGGCATTGTAGGCCGCGATCTGTTGTGGATTGTCCTGCGTGTTGATGATGCCGTTCAGAAACGCCCGTTTGGCGGATTCGTATTGGTCCTGATCAGCGGTGAGCGCCTGCATGTTCGTGTACCAGAAAGCATCGTTCTGTCCTTGGCTTACGGACATGTTCACGATCATGAACAATGGTTTGCCTTCACGGTTGCGCCATTCAGTACCCAAGGCGAAATGCTGGTCCCGGGAAGGCGCTACTTTGTACAATTTGGCGCTATAGACCCTGTTCCGTTCCGCCACCTGTGGAATGGGATATTGCTTCATCAATTGGAAGCCGTTGCCGGTCATTTGTGGGACCAGGTCCTGTTGCAGGTACGCGCTGATCTCCATGGGTCGGCGCATGGCTTGCCCGGCCATTTGATAGCTGCGTTGCATGTTCGGGTCATTGGAGTACGTATTCGTGGAACCGGAACGGTAAAAGACCTTCACCCCACCGGGGCCAACGATCTGCGGGTCATCAGGGTTCTGTGGCGTCACTATCCTCCAACTGGCGGGTAGTGGCATCTGGTAGCTCACCATGCCGGTTTTCGCATCCACAACATTGTGCAGTGTAACGTTTCCGCCTCCGTTGTTGGTCGGTTGGTCGGTGCCCGCATCCATACCTCGCTCATCATTGTAACCCGCTTCCCCATAGCCTTCTTCGGCTGTTGCATATTGATCGTTGCTCGGGTCGTTAGTACAACCGGTCGCAACTAGAAAAGAAAGGGCGAGAAGGGAGAAGTATGGGGTTTTCATTCTTCGGGTTATTCGTGTTGATCGTTCCTTAACCAGTGCCAAATTAGCTAGAGGATACGCTAGCAAACACAAAATCACCCGAATTGGGGATAGGGGGAAACGGTGGAGTTCTCCTGATGTGAGCTCTGCGGAATTGGCTATGCACGAAGAAGCAACGTTACGGTTTGGAAGGACTGCGTCCAATGCACCAAGGTCCAAGATCCTTATTTGACTTGGGGACACCAATGTCCCATGCTCCGAACGAAAGTCGGGTGCCTGTTCCACCGTGGGAACAGCACCCGTACTTGCCCTTTCAAGTTCGGTCACCTCAAGGAAAATGACCAACTGGGGCGTATTCGAGGGGTCTCGTCTACTTCAAAACTTCGGGCATTTCCTTCTTGAAACGCTCGAACCGTGGCACCGAAACTCCCCGCACATAGCCTTCATTGGGATGAAGGCGAACGTAGTTCTGGTGATAGTCTTCGGCGGGCCAGAATTTCTCGAACGATACCACTTGGGTCACGATCGGTGAAGCGTATTTCCCTGAAGCGTCCAGTTCCTTGATCATGCTTTCGATCGCGCCTTTCTCTTCCGGGTTCTGGTAAAAAGCGATGGAACGGTATTGGGCACCTGCGTCCGGACCCTGCCGATCCTTTGTAGTAGGGTCTTGACTGTTGAAGAACACGTTCAACAGTGTTGTATAGCTCACGACTTCGGGGTCATAGAACACCTCTACGGCCTCGGCGTGGCTTGTACTCCCGCTGCCGACTTGCTGGTAAGTTGGGTTCTTTTCAGTTCCGCCGGAATACCCGGATACAACCTCCTTCACACCCTTCACGCTTTCAAACACCTCTTCAACGCACCAAAAGCAGCCACTCGCGAAATAGGCGGTGCTCCATCCGGAAAGATCTTGAGCGCTTTGGTCGTTCACATATTCTGCTTGTGCAGTATCAGCGGTTGAAGGGTTCGTGCTATTAGGTGTGCAGGAGAAAAGCAAAGCTATAGGCAGGATCAGCATGGTTGTCATCGGTTTCATTGTGGTAAAGGTCGTGATCAAATCACTTACCTGACACACATACGAACGGGACCATGGAACGGATCGGTACAACGGAACAATTCGTGGCTCCATGTGATCCTGAGCGACCGTCTTTTGGGATGCTCTTCAGGTGGGTCAGATATTCTTCAGGGATCATAGTCCTAATTGTTCGATGCGTTGGTAATAGGAACAGGCCCCGGTGTTCATAAAAGGTTGGTATGGAAGGAGCCATTTTTCGAAGCATAACCTGTAACATTGTGTTTCCACAATGAATTCATTGTTGATCCACGCCTTTTGGGAATGGTGTCCTGGTCACTCATTCAATTTACCAACTCCAATAATTTGATGGAACGCATTTCGACTCTCTTCAAGCTCTTCCTAGGCCTAATGCCCTTGACATTTTTGGGTATTTCCACACTGGCCGCGCAGTCCTTGACAGCGATACACGAAGAGAGCTGTGGATTCGACCACCGGCACAAGGAACTGCTGAGGACCGATCCGCTTTATCGGCAGGGGGTGCAGGATTTCGACGCTTTCGTGCGGAATTTCGATGCGAGCGGTACGCGTGGTGGCGGTACCTTGACCGTTCCAGTAGTGGTGCACGTTATGGAAACGGGCACCGCGATCACCGCGATAACGGACGAGCAAGTGCGCGATGGTGTCCGTTGGTTGAACGAACGATACCGCAAGGTGCCCGGTACATTGGGTGATGGTAATGGCGTGGACATCAATATGGAATTCGCCTTGGCCGTTCGCGACCCGAATGGGAACTGTACTAATGGTATTACACGTCGCGACATGACCGGCAATGCGACGTACATGGCCAATGGGGTGTTCAGTGACGTCTCGGGAATTACCGATGCGTCTTTGAAGCTTTTGGATGTTTGGCCACAAACGCAGTACTACAACATTTGGTTGATCTCCGAATTCGACAACAACAATGGTGGTGGTGGCGTGCAGGGCTATGCATACTTCAGTAGTAGCCATGGCCAGCCGAATGACGGTACGGTGATGTTGGTGAACGCGTACAAGAACCCTCAGGGCATCACCTTGGCGCATGAGCTTGGCCATGCCTTCAATGTGTACCACACCTTCGAAGGCGATGCTGGTGGGGGTAGCTGTCCAACAAATGCAGTCTGTCTATCCGATGGGGATCAAGTCTGCGATACGCCACCGCACATCCGTAGCAACAGCGATTGCGATTTCACAGGAACGAATGCCTGTGATGGAGGCTCCGCGATCTCGCTTTTCAAGAATAACTATATGGATTACTCCGGCGATCAATGCCAGAACATGTTCACTGCAGGGCAGAATGCGCGAATACAAGCAGCGATCTCCGGGCCACGAGCATCCTTGCTTGCTGTGAATGGCAACATGTCGTTGGTTCCACCGGGCGCGCCCATGTTGGACTTTGTAGCTTCTACCGCATTGATGTGCGGTACAGGTCAAAGTGTTCAGTTGTTCGACAAATCCTCGTGCATACCGAACACCTTCATCGGGGGCACCGGCCTACCGGGGATCACTTTCTCCTGGTCCATAACGAACGGCACGGAAACGCATAACTCCAGTCAGCAGAATCCGATCTTTACGTTGAATAGCACAGGTGTGTACAATGCTTCTGTAAGCATCACCACCGGGCTTGGTACATATACGCGAACGGAACAAGGGATCGTGGTAGTTACAGCGGCCCCGGTAGCGGCTTGCTCACCCACATCGAACAATGCGTGCAACTGTGCGAATACCGTGAGCAATGTGGTCTTCAACACCATTTCAAACGCAACAAGTTCTTCTGTGAATGTTGCCTATACTGACTTTTCCTGCTCCCAGAACACGGTCGTTGCCGTCGGAAGTACCTATTCTCTGGCCATTTCACTTCGTGCCGGCACCAGCGGTGCTGAATCCATGAACGCATATATTGACTACAACAACAACGGTGCCTTCGAGGAGCCCAGCGAACGGGTTGCTTCCGGTTCGCAGCCTGTAAGCACTTCGGGTACGGTCATGGCCAATGTCACCATACCGGGAACAGCTGTCGCCAATACGTTGTTGCGAATGCGCATCTATGGGGAAGCAGGGACCCTCAGTGCAAACGAACGTACGTGTACATCGGCCTTATTCATTGGTGATGTTGAGGATTACGGTGTGTACATTTCCAACTCCATTGCAGCTGTGAGCATAGCAGCAGCTCCGGGCAACACGATCACGTATGGAACATCGGTCACATTCACGCCTACGCCAGTGAATGGTGGTGGTACACCCGTCTACACATGGCTGCGCAATGGGGTCAATGTGGGAACAAGTGCAACCTACGTGAGCAACGACCTGCTCCCCGGTGAAACGATCCAATGTTCCATGGCCTCCAACTTGGCCGGTGTGATCAGCTCACCGGCTTTGTCCAATACGGTTACCATGGTTGTATCAGGCCCGCCCTTGTCCGAGTTCAATGGAAGCACCACGCAATTATGTGCAGGAAGTAGTGTGACATTCACCGATGCATCCTTGCTTAGCCCCACCTCGTGGTCATGGAGTTTCCCCGGTGGCACACCATCGAGCTCAACGGCACAAAGCCCAGTTGTTTCCTATGCAAGTCCGGGCACGTACAGCGTAACGTTGATCGCTTCCAACGGGAATGGCACTGGAACTACGAAAACGAAGACCGCGTATGTAAACGTGCTAGCTGTGCCCACGTCTGGCTGTACGGTTACGCGGAGCAACACGCCTACAGCGGGTATCGGGATCACCAACGTGCAATTGAACACGATCAACAAGACAACCGTGTACAATGGCGCGGTCATGAACGATTACACGTGCTCCGATGTAACCACATTGAACGCAAATACAACATACACTATCTCCGTAACCGTGGGTAGCTCAAACAACCAATGGGTTCGTGTATACATTGATCACAATGGCGATGGCGATTTTGTTGATGCAGGGGAAAGTATATTCTCACCGGCCAATGGAACCAGTGTTCGAAGTGGAACCTTCACCACACCGGCATCACCAACCTTTGGCACTCTATTGCGGATGCGCGTGATCTCTGATTTCACGAACACCACACCTGGCCCTTGTACTGCTTCTCTGCAATATGGCCAAGTGGAAGAATATGGTGTTGTTTTCTCAGCACCTGCGGGCATTCAGGTTTCGGCAAGAGCCTTTTTGGAAGGCCCCTACAAGTTATCCACTGGACTTATGACCGATACGTTGCGTCAACTGGGCTTGGTGCCTTCAACAGAACCATACACAGTATTGGGTTACAGCTATGTTGGGAGTAGTGGAGGGTCCGTGGCCCCTGCTGAATTGACAGTTACAGGCAGCAACGCGATCGTGGATTGGGTGGTGTTGGAATTGCGTGACAATGCAACGCCGACCACGGTGCTGGCAAGCCGCAGTGCGCTTCTCCAACGTGATGGCGATGTGGTGGGCACGGATGGAACCTCTGCCCTCAGCTTCGAACTACCAGCCGCCAACTACCATGTAGCCGTTTTGCACCGGAACCATCTACCGATCATGACCCAAGCTCCGGTGGCCTTGAGTGCGTCACCTGCTACCGTGGACTTCACTGTAATTTCCACAGGGACCTATGGCACTGGGGCACGCAAAAGCATTGTTGGGGCTTTCTCCACGGAAGCACTTTGGGCCGGCGATGTGAATTTCGACCGCACGTTGAAGTACACGAACCAACTCAACGACCGCGACTTGATACTGGTCGAGATCGGTGGTACGGTGGCCACCAATACGGTAGCAGGGTATCTTCCAACGGATGTCAATATGGACGGTATTGTTAAGTACACCAATGTCAAAAACGACCGGGATATCATTCTGGTGAACATTGGTGGTACAGTTGCAACCAATACAAGGGACGCGCAGATGCCGTGATCCAAGGTCGATCCCGCACAGCCCTACGTAGCGGAACTGTCATTTACAACGAAGCCTCGTTCCATGGGAGCGAGGCTTCGTTCTAATTTCCGTGTTCAGGTCTATTTGCTCTTCCGTTCCTTTTTCGGGAACTTCGGCTTCGGCTCGTAAAAGCCTTCCTTCTTTTGGAAGCCACCGCGATCGTTGCCTTTGTAACCGCCGCCGCTTGGAGCCCCTTCAGACTTGCCTTT
>Ga0154020_10002730_pt1 | contig 21482 bp, 18 predicted proteins | sample Klosneuvirus_201_FD_109709 | JGI IMG/M metagenome (GOLD analysis project Ga0154020, IMG submission 109709) | Active sludge microbial communities from wastewater, Klosterneuburg, Austria - Klosneuvirus_20160825_MG | ecosystem: Engineered > WWTP > Aerobic digester > Activated sludge | place... | reverse complement strand
GCTCGTCACTCTCACGCGCACATCGAAGGGATACGCCTTGTCTAAGTCCGCGACAATCACACACGCCGCCAGGTCGCCCATGCCTTTAGCCGCATAAGTCAACTCCGCTGCGCGATCCGCTCCTGCAGTCGCGGCAATCGTCCATTCGATCGGTGGCAAAGTACTTACCGCGCGCTTAGACAGGGTCGTTACTGTCGATTCGATGTCGACCGGCTTTAGCTCTACCCGAATGGTTAAAAACGCCGCTTGAAACGTGCCGAAGTATTGCGACTGAAATTTTATCGAGCCCGCCTGAACATCAAGTTCCTTGCGTATCATGATGCCCGTACGTGTTTTTCCGTCCGGCAAATTCAGGCGGTAAAATACAACGAGCAATTCGAGATCACGACTATTTTCCATCAATCCTGCTTCCGCAGGAAACGGCAGACTAATCGTCATCGGCGCTTGCGCTGCCGAAGACCCCGAAACCATCACCGCAGGACCGACACCGTTGGTTTCCGGATTGCCGGCCACCGCGAGCTCAGCAAGCGTGTTTTCTGTCGCAAACGTCGCACCAGCAGCCATCGACACTTCAGTTCCTACCGCCAGAGACCCGGCAGGCACCAACACGGAAGCACCACGAAGATCACCCGTCGAAGGTGCCAGCGATATGTCCCGCGTGTTATCTGCGATTCTCGCGGAGTAATGGTCGTCGCTTTCGGAGACCTCCGCGCCCGGCGTCTCCACGGGATCCTTTCCTTCATCGGAAGAGTTCTTCTTAAACGATGCATTGTATTTGTCCCAGATGCTGCAGCTCCCGAGCAGCAGCACCAGGAATCCAACGCTTGCACCCTTACCCATGTGACGAACCAGCATTTGATGCCTCCCCCGTCGGCAATAAGTCTCCGTCGCATCAGAGATTTAGGTCGGAAAATTTCTCCGATTACTTGACGATTTTTTTCGGCTAAAAAAAGCATGAAGAAATTAAATTCCGGCCACCATGGCCACGGCGACCTATCCAGCGTTTTTTGTATATGATTACGGCGTCTTACGCGCGTCGACCATTGGCCAAACCCGGCCCCATGCGCTGATTAAAGACGCAAATGCGAAAATCCGATAAGTGACTCTAGGTCCCCCGGAAAATAAGGGATTTTGGAGGAACTTCCAATGAAGCGGCCAAACTCTCGCGTCCACCAGGTTAGTTTTCCATTTTTAATTGTAGCGATTTCGCTTTGGGTTATTAGCTGCAGCACAGATTCGAAGAAAAATCGCCGTTCCACTTTTACTGAAAAATCCCCGGTATCGGAATCTCCGGGGACCGGCACGGGTGACGGGACCAAAGAGGCATCCAAAGACCCTGAGTCGCAGCCGCCGCCAGAGACAAATTGGGATCGCATCGAGTCTTTTACGATCGTCGCCAAAGACGGTCTGGAAGTGGATCCTGCTCCCATCACCTCGAACCCGGATCCCGTTTACATCACGCCTGGACCAACGGAATTTCGCCACCATACGATCAACGTCGATCCACGCACGGTCGATTCACAAGTCTACATTCGCGCCCGGCAACCAACGCCCCGATCGCGATTGGCATTTACAATTACAGAGCCATCGCAGGTGATTCGCAAACGTTATCCGGTGCGCGGTGCGTTGCCGTTCCATCGCGGCGAGTTAACCGATGCCCGTTCGATTAAGCTCTTTGACGACAAGAGTGCGGAGGTCACTGTGCAGGCCCGACCGACTGCGTTTTGGCCCGAGGGAAGTATCAAATTTTTGTGCCTCGATTTTCAGATCACTCTGGGAGCCCGACAAACCCGAACGTTCGTGCTTGAATATGGCACCGAGGTCAAAGCGACCTCAGCCAGTATGCTTAAAACGTCTGAGTCCAACGGAAAAGTTGACGTTGACACTGGCAAGTTAAAAATAAGTTTTTCCGCCGGGCCAACGTTCAGCTCCGCAGTTTTTGTCAACGGCAGGCCCGCTACCCGCTCACCCATTCAGGGAAATCTGGTGGTCTCTGAAAACGGGGATCTGCACGCTACGAAAGATTTTCCTCTGACCATTGACGAAGTGCATCTCATGGAATCGGGACCGGTCCAGGCTACGATTTACCTCCGCGGTCATTACGGAGAGGCGAAGTCGCGCAGCAGCCTCGTATGGCAGCAAGGAGCATGGCGCTTTCCCTTTCACGGGTTTGTGCGCCTTTATGATGGGTCCACGCGGGTCGATCTCAGCCACACCTTTGGCTACAACGGCGACGAATCGAAAGATTTCGTTCGCAGATATGGTTTGACCTTTCCGGCGGATGGAACAGTCTTCCGCTACGGTGGTGACGGAGGAACATCTGCCGAAACAGAATTAACAGGCGCGGTACGACTTTCTCAGACCGCTCACAACCGCTGGTCCCTATCTTTAGGTAATGCTAATGCGGTCAAATCTGGATTGCGCTTTGGTGGCTGGGCAGGACTAATCAACCGCAAAGCAGATAGCCAATCGGCACTCACGATCGCTCTACGCGACGCATGGCAGCAGTGGCCAGTGTCCTTTGCTGCGACTCCGAACGGCGACCTGCGCATCGACATTCATGGGGGCGAAGGCGATCAGTTTCTTGACCTCCGTTACATGGGGGATGGATTTTCTGTTTCTGCGCTCGGTCCATTTATCAAATCAAAAAGCATGTACACCGGCGAGGCCTATAGCACCGCTTACGGTGGCGACTCTACAGGACTGGCAGCGGGACTTGTAAAAACCAGCGAACTGGTCATCGACTTCGGCCCGGACGTTGACCCCGAAGCTCTGGGCGCAGCACAGAATCAATTCCTGTTCCCCTGGGCCGGGGCAGCACGTTATGCAGAAACCCGGGTTTTGGGACTTACCGGGTTTTATAAAAAAGAGCGCTCGCAGGAAGTACAAACCCGTAATTATTTCTCCATCCTCATGGATCACCCCTGGGCTGCCCATCTGGCGAACGGACTTTTCGGATGGGTTGACTGGCCTGACTCCCCCGACTTCGAACGCCCTTCCGGTGGCGCGACCTTTGCCACATCAAATTTCGGCGGTGGTAACGGCTGGAGCAACGGCGAACGCCTGAACATGGGGCAAATCGGTCACTTTCTCGCCAGCGGTTGGCGCAGGGCACTGGACTTAGGACATATGACCGCCCTGCATACGATCGGAATCGACACCGAGCACTCAGGCGGCGAAATGCCACTCGGCACCTCTCATCGCCATCATCAGGCCCACTGGTCCTCCGGTGGCGAAGCACGCCAAGGCGCCTGGCGGGCCTGGTACAGCTTATACTGGCTAACTGGTAACAATGAAATCCTCCGACAGCTAAAAGAAATGCATTATTTTCCCTTGGGAATGAATGCCTATTCGGGTACTGCGATCTGGCCATGGCACGTCAGCTCGCCACCGGAAAAAATTATGGCCGGCGGCGATAAACAGTTTCTATGCGCCGCTGATTGCTCTCCATATCACTACATGAATCTGTTGCGCTGGATCACCACTGGCGAAAAACAATTCGTCGATCACCTGGAATTAGTTATGGACGTTGTTCGCAGTAACGACACGGTGAACGGTGAATACGGACATGGTATTCCCATCGGAAGGGAGGTCATCGTTTCACAAAACAGATTCGACCCGCCACTTCCACAATTCAATCACAATCCCGACTCCCCGGTTCGGCCCGTCTATAATGTCTACCGGTGGGCGACCTATGGCGGTGATGATCTGGCCTCAGAATGGGCGCAGTTGACGGGATCGGCGAAGGCCACCGACATCATTCTTCATTTCGGAGACTACGGCGCCGCCGATGGCACACCGGCAGCGGATCGCATCGACATGCAGACGTCTCCAACGCGGCCCGCCGGAATTGAGGAGAAACAACTCTACCAGGCTCCGGAAGGGATTATTCCGCCCTACTATCTGTTGCGGAAAACCTCACACCCTGCGCGGGCAGCACGCTGGAAAAAAGCTATGTCCGATCGCCTTTTCTATTACTCGTGGGCATCACCAAAGGTCCTGACACCCGGGGCCACACCGCTCCTGAACCCCATGGAACACACCGCTATGTCCTACGAGGCGACCGGCGTTAAGCCTTGGGGTTCAAATGGCCCGAAGATCACCATTGCGCACGGCATGGAGGCACTTTATACGCTGTGGCTTTTGGATCACTAGCAGGCAGTGATCAAACACTGAATGTGGTCAAACCGTAAGCGAACGCATCATCGCATGTTCAAAGTAGCGATTGCTGCAGACAGCTGGAATCGACCGCCAAAGTATGCGACGAACTTCCGCCCGTGAAACCTTAGCCGACCCGACATCGACCAGGTCGATGGGGTTTTTTCGCAAAAGACCCAACGTCGACCCGGCGAGCAGTAACGGGAAAACACAAAAGAATCGAACGGCCAGAACAGACCGGGGCAAAGCCTGCAGATATTCCATGGACCCGATCACCCCGGATTCGGCGAAATCGATGAGTTCCTTCAAAGCTGCCTGAGTGTGATGTAGATAGCGAGGATCAAACATGTTCTCATGAGAACTTCCGTGTTTTGTGAGAAGGTCTTCCGGTATGAAGATCGTGTCGTTTTGCCGAAAATCTGCCGTGGTATCTTTCAAAATGTTAACTGACTGCAGAGCTTCACCAAAGGACGCGCTGCTTTCCCGCAGACGCAGAAACTGCCCATAGGACATCCGGTCATAGGCCCGGGTCCAGAGTTCGGTCAGAAGATGACCGACTGTTCCGGCCACAAAAAAACAATACCTCCGGTATTCGTCGAAGGTCCTGATGCGGATGCCGCCGGGGTGAGCCTGCGAAACTTCACGCATTCCGGAAATCATATGGCCCAGCCACTCGCGCATAATTCCCCGGGTCGCCACTGGCAGGTGCCTGAATACTTCAAAGACCAACCTCGTCTTCGCCATGAGTTCGACATAATCCTTGCCAGCCTCACCTTCAGATAAAGCGAATGTCTCCCGCAGCCCCCGAGCCGGATCGGCCAGACAGGCGTTGAGTGTCGCCAGCATTTCATCCTTATGGTCTTTGGCGAGGCGTGGGCTGTCCTCAATTGTGTCGGCGATTCGCGCAATAAGGTAGGCACACATCACAGGCAGACCGAGCTGCTTCGGCAGGCGCTCAATACCAATTGCAAACGTGCGTGACACACGCGGAAGGACCTGCCAGCAAAATGCCTCGGCCAGCTTTAAATTAAGCGCTCCCAGAGTCTTGACCACGGTCCCCCCCCACAAAATCATATAGTAATTGCTTATGACCGAATCGGAGTGATAAACGACACACTCGGTCATGTTTTGTGACTTTACGTTTTTTAGATGTTTTTTCAAGGGCGCTTTCATGCAAGATCGAACACAACAAGGCGATATCCCTACCAATAAATCTTCGGGTACCGGTGCTATTTCAGCCATCATTCGCCAGCGGATTCAAAAAAGCGGCTCGAAATTTTTCGCCAACGACAATATCTCGGCGTTTATCCACCCCGGAGAGCTCGATCAGCTTCAGGCTGAGGTTACGGACAAATTCCGCGCCCTGTTGGACAGCCTCGTGATTGACACTGAGCACGACCACAATACGCAGGATACCGCTCGCCGCGTCGCCAAGATGTATCTCAATGAAATTTTTCGCGGACGCTATCATGCAGCGCCGGCGGTAACGGAGTTCCCCAACGTTTCGCATCTCAGCGAATTGCTGTTGGTTGGTCCGATTACGGTGCGCAGCGCCTGTTCACATCATTTCTGCCCAATCATAGGCAAAGTATGGATTGGTGTGATGCCCAACGGGCACTCCAATCTGATCGGACTTTCCAAATACGCCCGGCTCACCGACTGGGTCATGAGCCGTCCACAGATCCAGGAAGAGGCGATCACGGAACTGGCAGACCTGCTGATGGACAAGATCAGACCAGACGGCCTCGCTGTCGTTATGGAAGCAGATCATTTCTGTATGCATTGGCGCGGAGTCAAGGATATGGAATCCAAAATGACGAATTCGGTCATGCGGGGATCATTTTTGAAAAACAATGCGCTTCGCCTGGAATTCTTGTCATTGTTCCCGAAAAAACTTTAAATCAGGAGTCCTCTCGATGCTTGTTCGTTTGCTCTACGCCAGCCGCGCCCCCAAAGACATCGACAGCTCTCTGGTAGAAGCCATTATCGATCAGTCATCCCGCCATAACTCCTCGGCTGGAGTGACGGGAATCCTGTGCTATAGCGGCAGGACCTTTACACAAGTCCTCGAAGGGGGACGCAAAGAGGTCTCGTCGCTGTACGGAAGCATCGCCGGCGATGCCCGACACATGGATGTCGAATTGCTGCTCTTCCAGGAAATAACTGAACGACGCTTTTCATCATGGACCATGGGGCAGGTAAACCTCGATAAAGTGAATCCATCCATTTTGCTGAAGTACTCGGAAAAGCCGGTCTTTGATCCCTTTTCCATGGGGGGGACCGCCTCCATTGCACTTCTTGAAGAACTGATCGCTTCCGGGGCGATTGCCGTTCGGGGGTAGGGAGCATTCCCGCCCCGTCGGCACGACATAACCGCCGAAACATACGCCGCATAATTCCGCTGGTTATTATTTCCTCAAGTTTCCCGGCCTATCTGCCGATATGGGAAGAACCTGACAATTTAATTAGTGAAACGGGAGCAACATGCACAAGAACCTCTTGATCGCATTATTGTCGTTTAGTTCTTTTGGCTGCGCCTCGCAGCAAACAGGAATAACTGATGGGCAAAAATCTACTAAGGGAACCAAAAACGACAGAGCCTCACTGCAGTCCCGCGGCGCAGGAACCACAAACAGCGACGATGCCGCAGCGGGCAAAACCGGAATCAATTCCGGCGGCGATTCAACATCTTCAGTTGATGATGCCAATGCAGTCGGCCAAACTGGAGGGGTCCCACATTCACTTCAGTGTCGTTTTGCGGACAAAAACTACAAGGAACAAATCACAAATGGTCCGGGAGTCCCCCTGAATCCATTCGACTTTCCGGGTGGGACATGGGAAGGCGAAACCTACCTTTTTGAATTCGAGGCCTGGCAGGATTTCACTAGTGCAACTGGCAAAGTACGAGTCACAGACGGGGCCATTGTTGATGCCGTGCATTTAAAAGCCCTCGCCAGAGTCTCAGGCCTCAATGGTGGATGGTCACTTTCCGCCCCATCAGCCAATTGGGGAATTCAGCATAAGTATCGCGGCGTCCTTTCTTCCGGGCGAACTCAGGATTGCCAGATTCAGTTGACCGAAAATGACGTCCCGTTTTTTGATCGCCCTAACGATGGATGTTTTGCACTGTCAACCAGTATCCTGATGGCTGACGGCAAGCAAAAGCCAATCTACCTCATCAAAACCGGCGAAAAAGTATTTACCCGAAAAGGCCCCGCAACCGTCGCTAAAATCCTTGAGGGACCGGAAGGCAAGACGGGTATGATTAGGGTCACGACGACCAGATCAGATCTCCTGGTAACCGAAAACCATCCATTTGCAGATCCTGTCGAGCACGTTGTTCGCGCTAAGGATCTTTTTCCCGGGATGCAGGTGCAGTCATCTGATGGTGAGTGGACTCGCATTATAAAAGTCGAGAGGATGCCGATCGACGCCAGCCAAAAAGTTCGAAATTTAGTGATCAATCCCGACTCAAAGCAAATAGGTGATCACATGATCGTGGCGAATGGCGTGGTGACCGGTGATTTTATGATGCAAACTGCCAACCTGGAGACATCTTGGCTTAGTGCCGTACTTGATTGGCGGAAAACAGCATCGAATTCAGCTGCACCAGTCGTACCGGGTCCTTGGAGATCACACCATCATACTGGAGCGTTTCTGCATCGGTAAATATTCCGTCCGAAGCAAGAAAGATAGGAGCACCGTGCCTTGACTTAAACAGTCCGGCAAAAGTATGCCCGTCGATATCGTTTTCCGACCGGAAGTCAAAATCCGTTACAATGCAATGCAGATGCTCCATTGCGTCAGGATCTGTCTCCAGAGCAGTCAGAAACTCCGTCGGGGATTTGTAGGTCCTGACTTCAGCGTCAACAGACAAGGTTTTTTGCCAAGCCTCTCGTACAAACACGTCATCATCAACCACAGCGACCAGAGGTCGGCTTGCATCAGGGTCTGATTTTTTTTCGACATATTTAAACGAGTCCGAAATGTCGTCAGCCCAATCGCCGACGTGATTATTGCGATCCTCTGCTGCCGGCAAAGTAAAGACGAACTCCGTCCCCGCATCCTTGGAGGATCGGCAAAATATCGATCCTCGATGGGCCGCGACGATGCTTTGCGCGATCACCAGGCCCAAACCGGTGCCATTGACTTTTCCTTCAGTATAGAAAGCCTTGAACAGCCGCGAGCGGCGTTCTTCGGATATGAAGGACCCCGAGTTGCCGATAGTAACCTCGACAAATTTCTCACCTTCGACCATCAGGTCGCGCGTCTTGATCCAGATGCGTCCTCGCATGTCATTAGCATGCAGAGCATTATCGAAAATGTTGTCGAGAACCCGCTGCACTCGCCCCATATCGACCATGACCATTCCTTGATGCTCCAACCCCCACTCAAGAGTCAGGTGTTTCGCCGGCTTCAGCTTAAGAGAGTCGGCGACTGTCGTTTGCAAAAGCTCAGCCGGACAGGCTGGCTGGAGACATAGCCTGGCAGGCGCGCCTACCGCCATAATGTCGCGAAAGAGCGACGTAACAGCCTGGAGGGCACTATCAACCTGATGGCTCACCTGCCGGGAGATTTTCTGGATCCGGACTGGATCAGTCTCATGGTCAATGAGGGACAATCCCATTTTCAGAAGAGAAAATGGCTTGCGAACATCGTGAGCGATCAGCTGGGTCGTCTTCCCAATTGCTGCCAGCTCGGCCTGTTCCCGCTGCATACGCTCACTTGCGGCCAATTTCGTCCCGAGATCGTGAAACTGTCCATACACCTCGCGAATCTCATCGAACTCATGGGTGCTATCCTGTGGCATGCAGGCAGCCGCCCCCTCGGGTTGAAAAGACCGCACGTACTCGGCTAGTCTCTGAATCGGCCGGGCGACGGCTTTAGCCGATCGTCGGGCCTCGCGCCGAACTAGATTTGCCAATAAAAAATAGAAGGCCATTGAAACCGTGAGGACCATGAATGGTGGCAACAGAGAAAGATCGGCCACCAGAGAAAGAGCCACCGGACGTCCTCGATAGGATACGGCCAATGGAATGGTGTTAGCGATCCGGACCGCCCGCTGTCCTCGGTCAAAACTCAAATCAAGATTTGTGTGCCGCGCCTCGGCAGCCGGAACGTCGCCACCAGTTAATATGGATTTATCGTCCCCAACATACCGGATTGCATAGCCGGAAAAGCTGCCAGCACGAACCAGAGAATTCATATAGCGTGAAAGCTCAAAAAGATCCTGAACATGGACTAATTGTTCCACGTACCCGGTGATACCTGTGGCCATCGATCGGATCCGTGTGACGACACCATGTGCGTAAAAACAGGCAGACACTACAAAAGCAAACACGCATGCCAGCACGCCGATCTTTACCGACACACAGCGCATCCGATCGGAAATCGCATCAACAATTTTCTGACTGCGCCCCAGCATCATTCTCCCGTGCGTACCGTGTCGAAATCACGATCAAACTTACACCCCTGCTTAATAAACACCTGACGATAGTCGATATACTGTTCGCCGGCCATGCTGACGGCGAATCCATCGAGACATGCGTGCCGGTAGCTTATGTGACGTGGATACGAAAGATTGAGGGTGACCGAATAGTCCGAGAGCTCCCTATCGATAGCCTGAAACAACACCATCTTTTTCAAACGATCCTGTTCGATGCGCGCCGCTCTCAGATTTGCATCGATCGTCGGCGATGAATAATTTGCCAGATTGAATCCATGACCGGATTCAAAGGTGTTAACAAAATATTCCACATCAGGAAGATCGAGTGACATCCCCAAAAAAGAGAGCTCCGCCTCGCGGCTTTCTATTCGCTGAATCAACCGGCCGAAATCCAGCGGGTTGCATTTGATCCGGATGCCCTTTTCCGACCAGGTCTGCGACCATGATGTGCACATTGCTGCGCCATCGGTCATGACATCCGGGTAATCAAGCGTCAATTCAAGACCGCTGAACCCCTGACAATCCTCTGCCGTTACGGGACGCGACTTGTAGTCGACGGTCGTGGTGTCCGTGGACCCCAGAAGTGTCGGTGGAATATAGCCACTTGCAATCGTATGGTCGGGAATGAACTTTCCGTGGAACTCCTCCCGTTTGAAAGTCGCCACAAGACAGTTGCGCAACAGACGGTCTGACGTTGGTGGCTTGGAGTTGTTAAACGCAATAAGCCACGTCTGCGCTGCGGGAGAGTTCGTTTCGACGACCCGTGGCGCACTTTTCAGTAGTCCCGACCGCGATGGCAGCAGCGCGCTGTCGTGAATCACGCCTTTTTCAAGCCCCGCCATGGCTTCGTTTTCCGACAAGTGCACCAGCTCGATGCGCTGGATATATGACTGGTCCGGGTGAGACGGCACCGCCTCAAGGCGCAGGACACGGTGACCGTCGCTGTCTTTTTCAATCTTTCCGAATGCATATTTGCCGCTACCCATAAAATAGGGCGAGCCCGGTACCTCTTTGGAAACTTTCGCGAACGGAGCCGCCATCAGTGCTAAAAACGAAGGGAAGGGCTCCCGCAAAGAAATAACCAGCTGATCATCGGCAATGGCTTTGATCGAGGCGATTCTTTTGAAATGAGTGTTTGCCGGGTGAGTCTCCTCAAGGAGCTTTGACATGGAAGCGCGCACGGCTTCCGCCGTAACGGGTGTTCCGTCGTGGAATTTGCGGTCGCGCCGCAAAAAGAACTTATAGTCACGCCCATCCGGTGAAAGTTCGAAAAGCTCCGCCAGAACCGGCTTCAATTCAAGCTGTGCATCGATGGAATAGAGCCCCTCGTACATTAAGTTAGCGATGGTGTGCTCAGCGGTCGACACGCCGCGGGCTGGGTCAAATTTTTCAGGAATGTCGTAGGTCGCTTTCCGGTAGATCCCGATGATCCCTTTACGTTCCAGAGCACTCTCTTTTTTACTGAATGCAACGTAGACCGCTGTGATCGCGGCAACTGCGACGAATCCGGATACCCAAACAAGTGTTCTGTTTGACGCCATTTTTAAAAAACCCCCGGAATAAGACGTGCGGACGTCGACGATGCGTATTGCAGATAAACTGGATCCGCCGAAAGCAAACGCTCTTCGCGAAGCAGCCGCATGACGGTCAACCCCGCGAATGAGATCAATATCGTCACATTGCGGGCACTGGGGTGACCGAAGGTCCAGGCTACTGCTGTGAGCAGGTAACCAGCATAAATCGGATGCCGCACGCGTGAATAAACGCCCATGCTTTTTATCCCGCGATGTCCCGGCAACACTCCAAACGAATCCCAGAGTGACAGAAGTCCGGCACCAGCCAACCCCAGCCCCAAAAGCCCGACTAAGGCCGAAAATCCGGATACGAATGCACCTGTGCGATCGCTCAGCTCCCAGAACGCTGACGCTGAGAAAAAGAACGGCAGGATGCAATGAGACACAGTCAGAACCTGGGTTCTGAGGTTTAAATCTTCGGCGGTCGCCTGCCTGCGGCAAACAGTCACACAGATCATCACTCCGTAGAGGACTATTCGCGGCCATTCATACACGCCCGGCCGGAATTCCGTGGCTATAACCTCAAAAGCCGCCATGGCGCTAAACAGCAGGACCAATGCAGCGCGAATCGTTGTGTGACGCTGTGCGGGTGACCATATTGCTGGATGGCTCATTCATCGCACCTTTTATGAATGGGTGCTTTTGATAAATTCTTTGACCAGGCTGTTAAAAACTTCCGGAGCATCGACAAAGGGGAAATGACCTGCGCCACCAAGTACGTGGGCTCCCCGAATGTTTTTGAGACGCGCGACGCCAGTGGCGACATGATTGGTGGAGACCACGCGATCCGCACCTCCGGTGACACTAAGGACCGGAAGGCTCAGACCTGCCAATGTCTCCGCGAGTTCAAAGTCACCCAGATATTCGCCAAAAATCGCCTCACTGAGGCTTTTGTTATAGCGAATGCCCGCCAACACATCGCGCCCCTTCGTGATGACAGCCGGCGGGAAATAAAGCTCCGCATCCGCAAGGACGGCGGCGCGCATTCGTTCATTTGGTGGCAGTGATGCGTCAACCACTGGCTCAGAGTAGCTGGGATTGTTCGCCATGAACTCCGCCAGAAAGCCTGCGCTGTGGACCCACGAGACCAAAGCCAGTCCTTTGAGATCCGATTCTCCGTGGGATTTGACATACTCAAGGGCAAGAGCGCCGCCAAAGGAATGCCCGAGAAGGAAGACGTCCTGCCCTCGAGCCGTTTCCTGTTGAACGGCGTTTCGAACCTGCTCAACCAGCCCAATTATATTTAGCTGACCGTCCACCCCCGGATCGAGCGGGACCAGGCTTGCAGGCCCGGCAAGCGCATTTAGAAAGGGGCGAAAATAACCGGAATCCATTCCCGGTCCCCCGGGAATGAGAATCAGGCTGGTTGGAGCAGCATTTAGATGCATGGGCAGGCGAGCTTAATCTGAGCAGGAGCGTCCTTTTCCTGAGCGGCTACCCGGGAACCGGCAACGAGTTGATAGACCTGATGGCCAACCGCGCTGACAACCACAATGGCGAAAACAATGGCGATGAGTTTACGCATGAGACCTTCCCCCTAACGAAATGGATTAAAAATTAAGCAAACTTGGTCTGATTCCGCCGCGATTTAGCACAATTCGTACCAGCATGTTTGCGATAATTCGTGTTAAATATTAATAAAAAGTGTTAATGTCAACGGCATACAACTAACTATTTATTATTGTAGGCGTTGATAAGTAGTTAATAGATGCCTAATAGGTAATTGCCTGAATGTTGTTTGATGGCAATTTTAACGGACATGTCCGAAAACTGGACCACTCGTGGTTAAAATTCCGTCCCTTCCAAACCTTTCGGCTCCCTCAGTCTTCACGGCCGTCGCAACGGGACTGCCCCTTTTGGCCTGGACCGGCTATGCCATGTGGTCTGCGGGAACATCGACGTTAACCGCCGCAGAATTGATGCAGTTTGGCGGCCTGACCGGAGACCTCCTTTGGAACCAGGGTCAGATATGGCGCGTTGGCACAGCGCTGCTCCTTCACGGGCACCCCTGGCACCTGGCCATGACGCTGACAGTTCTGTTTGCTGCCTGGGCCCGAATCAGGGAAGGACGGGTATTTCTCGGCACCTTCCTTACGGGAGGGCTCCTCGGTCTTGTCGTGAGCGCCAGCCTCGACACAGCCTGGCACATCGGAGCTTCCGGTGGAATTTTTGCGCTGGCTACCTATTGTGCCCTGCCGCGCCGCCTGCTTTGGTGGATTTTTATCCTGGCCAATCTTGCTCCTGCGCTTTGGAGGTCCAGCGGTCTTCCGGACCATACCGCTCACTTTGCCGGGATCCTGGTTGGGGCGGCCTATTGGGTCTTGACGCCGCCCCCGCCCCCCAAGTAATCAAGAGAACCTATGAGCCAAACGACGAATATCCCGGAATTTATTCTTTCCTACCCAATGGGACCTGCCCTTAGAAAATGGATCGGTATTCCGGACTCATCATATAAAGGAACAGATGCGGGCATCCCTACGGGGGACCAGGAAGCCGCCATGGGGACCTGGTTGCAGCATTTTGCGTCCGAATCCCCCCTGCAGAGCCCAACTCAATTTACTGATATTATTGAAGAATTGGTCGGCATGCATCTGGCTGTCCCTGCCCTGCAGTTAATCGGTTACTTCCCGGACCTCGTGGACGCAGATGACTTTCGGACCCAGTTCCAGGTGGGTAACGCGGCGATGATTGGCGGAGATCTCTCCCTCGCCGAAGCCGCCTTCGAACGTGCCCAACATCTCCTGCCAGAGGAAACAGCCCCCTATATCAATCTGGCTCAGATTTATTTCCACGATCATCGCGATGCGGATGCCAAGACCTGGTGCCTCGCGGGGCTCGAAGTCGACAAAAACAATTTCAAACTTTGGGAAACCCTCGCCGCCATCCTCGGTGCGGAAGTCGGAGCAGACTCCCTGGGCAAGGAGATTTTAGCGCTCGCCGAGAAAAAATCCTCCTGGGCCGGCCTGTCGCTGGGTGCGGAAATAGTCAGCCCGGACGTTCCGGAAGTTAAACTGGGATATCTCGAATCCCTTTACCACCAGGGCTTGCGTGAGACTAATTTTCTGATTGAACTCACGGCGGTCATGGGTGCTGCCGGTCATCTGGACCGGATTCCTCCGGTTGTTTGGCAGGCGGACAAGTTGGGTGGTGGTGCCTTGCCGTGGCAACTTTGGATACACGCAGCCCAGGCTCAGCTTGGGCTGGGCAAAAATGACCTATGCCGTGAATACCTCGAAAAAGTCCGACGCTATCCGCAACTCCCCGACAGCGTTCCGGCGATTTTGGATCAGCTCCAGCAGGAAGCCTCAGACTCCGCTCCCTCCCATAGCCATTAAACTCCCCACTTCGTGATTGCCTCCAGGTCACTGTTGGTTAAGAGTAAAGCGTCATAGCTTGAACTTTTTTCAATCAGTTTCACTCAAGAGGTAGACCCATCATGGCGAAGAAACAAATTCAGACGTCACAGGCACCGGCAGCTATAGGCCCCTACAGCCAAGGGATTCAGGCTGGAAATCTGATTTTCGTTTCCGGACAGATCCCCCTGGATCCGAAATCCGGTGAGCTTGTAACAGGGTCCATCGAAGACCAGACCCGCAGAGTTCTCGATAACCTCAAGGCCATTCTCGAAGCGGCCGGTGCGTCGATGGACGGGGTTGTGCGAACCACAATTTTTCTGAAAGACATGGGCAATTTTGCTCGCGTCAATGAAGTATACGGATCCTATTTCAAAGCACCTTTTCCGGCGCGAGCCACCGTCGAAGTGGCGCGACTTCCTAAAGATGTCGGAGTGGAAATCGACTGCATCGCTCAAGTCTGATGCGAACCCACCGAAGAACTCAGCGGGCTACTGATTTCGAAAAAAATCAAGCCCGCCATTTGCCTGTAGTGTTGTCAAGTGGCGTATGATAAAATATTCTTACAATCTCACACTTGTTATATGAAAGCGGTCAAGAGTTGCAGCTGTCCTTGTCGAAATCCCGTAAGCCGAACGCAGCGCTGTGGCGCGCCGTCCGCTTTTTGCCTTTGCTACTGTTGCTGATTCCGGTGGCCTCCACCGAAAAATCACCCGCTGGATTCTCCGCTCAGGTCGTGCGTGCGCACGTTGAAATCGACGGCGTGGAATACGGTGCTTTCGACCAGGTCGAAGGCCTCGTCGGAAATCCAGAGCTTCAATCATCGGACACGCTCGGAGCCGTTCGTCACCGCAAGGTGACACTCCAGAGAGATTTTGTGACCAATCCTTCATTGTATCTTTGGGCCAAAAGCGTCATGGAAGAACGCTCTGGGCTTAAAGATGTGCAGCTGGTCCTGGAAAACCGCGATGGTGAAGTCCTGAGCCGGTATGTACTTAAACTCTGCCAGCCCCTATCATGGAGTCTGGAAGCAGCAAATCCAGCTTTAGGCGGGTTCCATGAAAAAGTGGATCTGGCAGTTCAGGACATTTCTCTCCAATAGTCGCGCACTCCCCTCCCCGCTTTGGTGTATCGCCGGAGCGGTGGTCATGCTCACGGCATTTGTAAGCTGCCGTCTCCATCAACAGGAAAAACCAGAAGACGCCAACGATTCGCCCGGCAACGCGAGCCCCATTGCCGCGTTCGCTGCATCCATTTTCGCTCCTGCGGAACCTGAATTTATCAGGGTGATCGGCAGCGAAGACGGCGGTCATGGCCTTGTCGCAGAAGTTGCGGTTGAATCTTGCGATGAAAATCTCCCCCGGGAATCCTCTGGTCCACAAACCGAAAAATCCGCAAAAAAATGGACTATAAAAGTCAATTTGCAGTCGGTGTTCGGCCAGGAACCCCTCCTGTTTGACTTAGGCACGGGCCCCACTGGCAACGGATTAGGTCGGATTGGCGACAAATCCGCCACCTTTCAGCACCGCTGGTCGCCGGATCAGAAATGGGTGAGTAAGGTCTGCGGTGTAAGTAAGGAAGACACCCCCGCACGGAAGATCACTGGTGACAGAGAGTTCGTCGCGCATGTTTCCGAATGGATTGCCCAGGTCGCACCCGATTGTGAGCTGAAGGAAATTCATGAAAACGGCTGGCGTTGCCAGCTTCCGGTTGTTTCACCTGAACTTGCCTCCCGGGAGATCGAACAACTCAAACGAGTGATGGTATCGACCTGGAGTCGACAGCCCTACGTCATCACCCGGCGAGCGACGGTCAGTCTATCTCTGGCGAAGGCACTGAATGCATCCCCGGGACAAAAAGAACTGGCACTCGATCGTGTCTGCAAAGTGATCTCTCATTCTCAAAATGCTGAGTTACCTCTCGTAATGACCAGCGATACATGGAGGACTGCCGCCTGTGAACGCAGAAGTCCCGATCGGTTCGAGGCAGCCACCATTGGCCTGACGAAGGCTCTGAACGAACTCGAATTGTTGCGTCGCCTTTTTGAAAGTTCGAGCAAACTGGGAGTCCTGACAGTACGCATCCCGCGCGCAGAGGCCCCGTCGACAAAGTTCATAGTGAGCCTCAAACCCGAAGAAGACGTCACGGCGAATCTTGCCAAAGAGACTTCTAACATCTGGATTCAGCGTGGTGCCTCGGGAGCACAGCCCCCTCGCGCATGCTGGCATCCGATCTTTGCGCAAACTCCTGAAATGTTATTTCTGGCACAGCAGCTTGACCTGGCGGGAGACGCGCCGCGATCGACCTGCTCCGCAAAATCTCCGGCGACCAAAAAAACTCAGCCGGAATCTCATGACGAGATGCTCTCAAAATACCTCGCAGAAAGCGTCACCAGCGACACCGAATTTTTGCTTATCAATGGGCAGGCAAAGATGCTGCGCTTGCCCACCGGATCTTATGCCTACACCATTCATGCGGCACCAGACCATGTGGCGGAATTCAGCATAACCGACGCGCCAGCGCCGGAGGCGGGAGAAGAAAGTGACGAGCAGGCACCGGTGGTTGAAGAGCAATCCGCCGTACAAGGCCCCAGCACGTCTGGAAAAATACAATGGGAGACCCGTCGTCCTCGTCCCATGATCAAAAACTGGTAACCACCTGAGCATAGATAGTGGTTCATGACCCCGCCCCCCATCAGAGGAGCTGAGATGGAATTAACATTAAACGGCGCCCAGTCTTTCGCGAAATGGATCTGGTTTGCCGTCGTGGGGGTTGGCTTTTTTGCGGGGATCGCTCATAAGGCCTCTGCCGAGGAAAAGGAGCGCGAGCGGCGGCGCGATGCCAGGTTGAATTTTAAAACGTACAGCTATTCGATGTCTCAGCAAAAAACGAAAGCAAAAGTCACACGCAAATCGGGGAGCGGCACTTCCGTCGCGGAGACCACAAGTGAGCCAACCACAAAAGAAGACCGCTGGAATTTTTACAGCTCCCTACCAGCCATCGGCGGGACGTTTTACGCTCATGGTGTCGTGATCGATACCAGCATTTTTGGATTGCTTGGATACGTCGGCGGTGCAACGTCTATTGGCAAAGAGCTCTCTCCCACCATGCACGCCGGTCTCTATTCGAACATAAATTATCGTGTAACCAAAACCTCCCAGTCCGTCGACAGCGCGTCGCTTAAATCCCACGACAGCAGCCGCTCCCTGGCCATGGGACCCTACGTTCAGCTGACGAGCGTTGTCGATAAGTCGGCGCTGGAGGTGAAGTTCATCCTCGCTTACCTGCATGAGGGCAACACCGACACCTCTTCAGGATACGACACCGATGAAAAAACGGGGCTGGGGCTTGAAACCTCGTTTGAGTATATCAAGCCCTTGAGCCGGACGCTGTCCTACACCGGAGGAATGGGAGTGACCTACCATTCCTACAACAAAGGGGAGGACGTCGACGAATCGGGAACGACGACCTCCACCACCAAAATCTCATCCGATACGACGACGACCGTCACCCTCTCCCTCCTTGGAGTACGGCTAGCCCTTTAGCGCTCCTTTATTGTCTATTGATTACGGACACTTAAGCAGCGAGCACTCACCCGCTACTGCCGCTGGTGCGCTCATGGCTATTGCAGTGCACCTATATTAAGGATATAGGCTCGATCTTCATCGATGTACCAGCTGTAAACCCAGCCACCGGGGATATTGGAATGCTTGACGTGTTATCAGATGGGTTTCGCCAGGCCAAAGAGCGCCTGAAGGGCAAGGCAACCTTAACAGAAGAGAATGTCGCCGACGCAATCTCCGCAATCCGCACGAGCCTTCTGGAGGCGGACGTTGAATATGGTGTCGCGAAATCATTTTTACAGAGAGTCCAGGATCAGGCCCTCGGTAAATCCGTTGACCTGAAAGCCGGCAAGGGCGCGTCGAAGATGCGGGTCGCCCCCGGCGACCATTTCGTCCAGATCTGCCACGACCAACTCGAAAACCTCATGGGTCCCGTCGATACGACACTGAATCTACCGTCGAATCGCCCCGCCACAATTATGATGGTGGGCTTACAGGGCAGCGGCAAAACCACGACCACAGGAAAACTAACCCGCTACCTGCAGCGTAAAAAACATAAGCCACTGCTGGTGGCAGCTGACATCTATCGCCCTGCGGCGGTGGAGCAGTTAAAAGTCCTGGGCCAAAGGACAGGCGCACCGGTCTTTCATATCGAAGGCGCGTCACCGGTCGAGATCTGCAAACAAGCGACGGCAAAAGCCTGGGAGCTCGGTTGCGATACGATCCTTTTCGACACCGCCGGTCGCCTGACCATCGACGATGCCTTGATGCAGGAACTCGCCGATATCAAGGCTTCGACTAATCCTGACAATATACTCCTCGTCTGCGACGCCATGATGGGGCAGGACGCCGTGACGACAGCCCAGGCCTTTAACGAACGCCTGAACCTCAGTGGTGTTGTGATCACAAAACTCGATGGTGATGCCCGGGGAGGCGCAGCCCTCAGCATCAAGGAAGTCACCGGCACTCCCATAAAATTTCTCGGGATGGGCGAGGATCTTGACCGACTGGAAGAGTTCCGTCCAGAGGGGCTTGCCAGCAGAATCCTCGGCATGGGTGACGTTGTTGGCCTGATGCAGGACTTTGAGCGTGTGTCTGATGGCGACCGCACTGCCGACGCCATGAAAATGCTGCAGGGACAATTCAGTTTCAAGGATTTCTACGAGCAGCTATCGATGATTCAGAAGATGGGATCCCTGAAAGATCTGATGGCGAAGCTGCCCATCCAGGGAATGATCCCCAAGGAAGTCAACGTCGATGACCGCGAGCTGACGAAAATTAAAGCGATGATCGATTCGATGACCGAAGAGGAGCGAATCAATCCCAAGGTATTTAACGATAGCCGTGCCCGCCGTGTCGCCCGGGGATCCGGCCGCTCACCTTCCGACGTCCAGGAGCTGGTGAAGCGATTTGTCGCGATGCGAAAAATGATGGGCAATATGGGTAAGATGATGGGAGGCCTGGGGGGGCTTGGCGGTGCACTCGGCAAAATTCCGGGCATGAATCAACTGTCACAGCTCAATAGCCTCCGCAAAATGGCGCAGAATATGGGCAGTATGGGACCCATGGGCGGCGGCGCAGCCGGTGGCGTTCCCGACCTTGCCGGGATGATGGGAGCATTTGGCGGTGGCGGCGATGGCCCCAAAAAGTCGCCGGTTGATCGTGATAAATTGAAAAAGCTTAGAAAACAAGCCAAGTCGGCGCGAAAGAAAAACCGCCGCTGAGTCAAAACGGAGACTTTTAAACATGGAAAACGGCACGGACCAGCAAATAACTGAGACCCCAGCGCCGCAGCCCCGGAAGGTTCATATCGAAACCTGGGGGTGTCAAATGAATGTTGCCGACAGCGAGCGCATGCTTTCATTGCTGCAAGAGCGCAACTACACGCTGACAAACGACGTCAATGAGGCTGATCTTGTCCTTCTCAACACCTGCCATATCCGCGAGAAAGCCAAGCAAAAAATCCTCAGTCGCCTCGGAGTCCTGCGCGAGCTGAAGGAACAGCGTCCGGGCATGAAGATAGCCGTCTCTGGCTGTGTAGCCCAGGCCGAGGGCGCAAAACTGATCAAATCAGCGCCTCAGATCGATGTCCTGCTGGGACCGGGAAAGATTGACGACCTCACAAAACTTCTCGACGAGCAGCAAACCACCGGACGCAGCGCTTACTCTGTCGGATTCAAATCGGATCGCGGCGAAGCAACCACAAATCGCGAAGAGGCCACACGCCGCGACACGCCCACCCTTACCGGAAAAAACGAGGTGACCCGCTTCGTCAATATTATTCAGGGGTGCGACAATTTCTGCACCTTTTGTGTGGTTCCATTCACTCGCGGAAGAGAAATCTCCCGCCCCGCGACACTCATTCTTGATGAAGCCAAAAATCTCGTAGCCCAGGGCGCGCGGGAAATCATGCTTCTAGGCCAGAACGTTAACTCCTACGGACACGATCTGATTCGCAGGGGTCTGTTGACAGAAACCTCTGACGGACCGTTTGTCGACCTGCTCCGCAAGGTCGCGGATATTCCGGGACTTGATCGGCTAAGGTTTACGACAAGCAACCCGCACGACTTTTCCCCAAGTATTGCCAAATTATTCAAAGACCACCCTAAACTCGGGCGGTATATTCACTTTGCATTACAAAGTGGCAACGACCGTATCCTGGCGGAGATGAGACGCAAAGTAACTGCGGCCGAATTCCTTGAGCGGGTGTCCTGGCTGCGAGCGGCTATCCCGGACATGGCGATCAGTACAGACCTGATTGTCGGATTCCCCGGGGAAACTGAAGCTGAATTTGAGGATACGCTGGCTATCGTCGAAAAAGTTCAGTTCAGCTTTGCGTATTCGTTCATGTACAGCCCACGAAAGGGAACGGCGGCAGCAAGATTTGCCGATCAGGTCCCAGAGGACGTCAAAGAGCGGCGTCTGGCCAGACTTAACAAGCTGCTGGATTCGATCACCATCGCCCAGCATCAGGCAGAAATCGGCCAGGTTCGTGAAGTTCTGTTCCTTTACGAAAGCAGAAAGGAACCGGGATGTTTTTATGGAAGAACGGAGCATTTCCGGCTGGTGCGGGCATTTTCTTCCGAAAATATCATCGGTAAAACGCTGGCGGTTCAGATCGATGGTGCAAACAAAACGGCGCTTACCGGGAAACTCTGCTCGCAGATTCTTTAATTGAAGCAGCGGCGTTACCGCTTGCCTTCGTTATTGCGGGTCGTGGGGAGCCGAGCGGGCGTACCAGCATGTCGCTGCAATCAGCACCACAATGCACCCGATATAGATCGCCATAAACATCATCTGGTCCCTATCGGAAGAATGCGTAGAAGTCTATGGTGAGCTGCTTTTGCTGAGGGTCCGTGGTCTCCAAAAAGACCTTCCCGTGAACCGC
>Ga0154020_10002729_pt1 | contig 21486 bp, 21 predicted proteins | sample Klosneuvirus_201_FD_109709 | JGI IMG/M metagenome (GOLD analysis project Ga0154020, IMG submission 109709) | Active sludge microbial communities from wastewater, Klosterneuburg, Austria - Klosneuvirus_20160825_MG | ecosystem: Engineered > WWTP > Aerobic digester > Activated sludge | place... | reverse complement strand
AGAACGGCTGCTGATGGCTACCCTCATACCCTGGGCCAGTAAGGTTTTGGCAATACCATATCCAATGCCTTTGCTGCCACCGGTGATATAAGCCACTTTATTGTTGATATTATTTGTCATGTCGTGTTTTTTAATTGTTTAAATAAGTTCGCCGGTAAAGGTACTGACAAAGCCGGGACAGTGTTAACCCTGTTGAAGCTAGTGATATCAATCATTTCAATACCTGAAATTAATCAGTATAACCGGCCGCCAAAGACAAATAATTGTAATTACATTTATTATATTCGTTCATACAACTTTTCACTCAACTCCAACAAATATGAAATCAGATTATGAAATAGCCCAGGAAAAAACCCCGCAACCAATAACTGCCATTGCAGCCAAAATGGGATTACCTGCTGATATGCTGGTGCCTTACGGACACTATAAAGCGAAGATCAATATCAACAAATTCGACAATGCCCGGATCGCAGCGGCAAAACTGATCCTGGTAACAGCCATCACGCCCACCAAGGCGGGCATTGGCAAAACAACCACTTCGGTTGGGCTTGCCGACGGGTTGAATAAACTGAATAAAAAAGTGGTGCTGGCCCTGCGGGAACCCTCACTGGGCCCCTGCTTTGGAATGAAAGGCGGTGCTGCCGGCGGCGGGTATTCACAGGTGGTACCGATGGAAGAGATCAACCTGCATTTCACCGGCGACTTTCATGCAATAACCGCAGCCAACAATACCCTGACTGCCTTACTGGAAAATTTCCGTTTTTATAACCGTGGTAAACCCGAAGGCATAAAAACGGTACTGATGAAACGCTGCCTGGATGTAAATGACCGGGTGTTGCGCAAGATAGTAACGGGACTGGATACACCGAGTAACGGTATTCCTTCCGAAACCGGTTTTGTCATTACACCGGCCAGCGAGATCATGGCCCTGCTCTGCATGTCGGAAGGGTTGGAAGAACTGCGTCAAAGGATCGATGATATGTTGCTGGGCTTCACTTTTGCCGGCGAGCCGTTTTTAACCCGGGACCTGGGTGTTACCGGCGCCATTACCGCCCTGTTAAAAGATGCCATACAGCCTAACCTGGTACAAACACTTGAAGGTACACCGGCCATGATACATGGCGGGCCTTTTGCAAATATTGCCCATGGCTGCAATTCCATTATGGCCACAAAAACAGCCCTGCAGTATGGCGACTATGTAGTAACAGAGGCCGGTTTTGCCACCGACCTGGGAGCAGAAAAATTCTTCAACATCAAATGCCGCAAAGCCGGGTTACAGCCTGCCATGAGTGTGCTGGTGGCAACTTCGCAGGCTTTGAAACTCAGCGGCGGTGCCGATGAAAAAACGATGATGCTGCCCAATGATGCTGCTCTCAGTAAAGGCGTGCGCAATCTTGAAAAACACATTTCCATACTCAAATCATTTAAACAGAAAGTGCTGGTTGTGCTTAACCGTTATCATTTTGATACCGCAGAAGAAATTGCGTGGCTGCGTAACTGGTGCCTGGAAAAAGAAGTTGCATTTGCTGTGAATGATTCTTTCAGGCTGGGCGGTGAAGGTGCGCTGGAAATGGCACAGGCGGTGGTGGATATCTGTAATGAACCTTCGCAACCCATACAACACACGTATGAACTCAGCGATGATGTGGAAACCAAGATCCGGAAAATTGTAACCACCATTTATGGCGGTACAGATGTGGTGCTGTATAAAAAGGCGAAGGATATGATCAAAAAAATAAAAGCGCTGGGCCTGGAACATTTGCCGGTATGTATGGCCAAAACACAATATTCATTTACACACAATGCAGCCATCAGCGGGCTGGATGGTGATTTTAAAATTGATGTGGATGACCTGGTCATCAGCCGCGGTGCAGGGTTTATTGTAGCCGTATGCGGCGAAATGGTAAGGATGCCCGGCCTGCCCAAAATACCGCAGGCAAATTTCATAGATGTGGTGGATGGAAAAATAACCGGCGTGAGCTGAGCCGGTTTTACAAAAGCAGGCAACCCGCAGGTATAATTTTTTCAGTTTATTATTTTGTATTAAAGCAGAAAACATAATTTTAAAGAAATCCTGTTTGTTTTTACAACATATAAAAAGCTGATATGACCACTGCCATCTGTGTCGTTTTTGTTTTAGGTTATGCCGCCATTGCCTTTGAGCATCCCTTAAAGATCAACAAGGCGGCAACGGCACTGGTTACAGCTGCATTGTGCTGGTCCATCTTTGCACTTTTCTCAACCGATGGGCACGGCGTATCCGAACACCTCACCGGGCACCTGGGCGGGGTAGCGGGTATCCTGTTTTTCCTGATGGGCGCCATGACGATCGTTGAGCTGATAGATGCGCATGATGGGTTTTACCTGATCACCAGCAGGATAAACACCACGAATAAACGAAAACTGGTATGGCTGCTGGCATTTATCACTTTCTTTTTATCCGCGGTACTGGATAACCTTACAACAACCATTGTGCTGGTTTCGCTGTTGCGTAAAATAATCAATGACCGGGAAGAAAAGCTCATGTTTACCGGCCTCGTGGTTATTGCTGCCAATGCCGGTGGCGCATGGTCGCCGATCGGTGATGTTACCACAACCATGTTGTGGATCGGCGGACAGATATCCGCACAATCGATCATCATAAATACCTTTGTACCCAGTTTGGTTTGCATGATCATACCTGCTGCATTGATTAGCTGGAAAATGAAAGGCAACCTCAAATTATCCCCGGATACAGCAGCACAGGATGTAAATTTCAATACCAATGCTTTTGAAAGAAACCTCGTGTTCTGGCTGGGTATCGCCAGCCTGTTATTTGTGCCGGTCTTTAAAACCATTACTCATTTGCCCCCTTACATGGGCATCTTATTTGGCCTTGGTGTGATGTGGATCATAACCGAGATCATTCACAGCGAAAGAGACGACCTGGAAAAAGGGCATTTATCCGTAAACCATGCGTTACGAAAAATTGATACCCCCAGCATTTTGTTCTTCCTCGGTATTTTATTAAGCATCGGTGCCCTGCAGGCAACAGGGGTTTTAGGCAACCTGGCCCTGGCCCTTGATGCGCAGGTTGGAAATATTACATCGATCACTTTGATCATCGGTTTGCTTTCAGCCATCGTAGACAATGTGCCATTGGTAGCTGCGGCACAAGGCATGTATTCATTGGCTGATTATCCAAAAGGGCATTATTTCTGGGAGTTTTTAGCATATTGTGCAGGTACCGGCGGCAGTGTCCTGATCATTGGATCGGCTGCAGGTGTAGCAGCAATGGGTATTGAAAAAATAGAATTTTTCTGGTATGTAAAAAAGATCAGCCTGCTGGCCATCATCGGTTATTTTGCCGGGGCAGCGGTTTTTATCCTGCAACATTTCTTATTCAGTTGATATTTTGTGATATTTTATTCCGGCACCCTGCTTTATTGTACCAATAACATTATTATCAGAAAAGTATTTGCCTGTTATGTACATTGAATAGTCCGGATCAGTGTTATGAAAAAAGTATTGCAATTTTTTCAAAATTTTGTGAACTGTTAAAAATTTAATTTTTAAAAGATTGAGAACGAGCGAATAATTTATTATACAGACTTAAGTGAAACACAGATCCGGAAACTTTTTTATGCGGGCCATTTTCAAATATTTTTCCACGAATTTATTTTTGGCATGATTTTTTTACCGATGTTGGTAAAACTGATTTTTTATGATTATTTATATTAAGAACATGATCTGCCTCCGTTGCAAAATCGTAGTAAATAACATACTGGAAAGTTTCGGCATCGAAGCTGCCGAGATCAGGATCGGTGCAATTACGCTCCGGGAAAAATTAACTGCTTTCAGGCTCAGGCAACTGGACCAGGCACTGAAAGAGACAGGACTTGAAATGATCTTTGATAAAAAGTTGTTGTTGGTTCAAAAAATAAAAACCATCATCATCGAGATCATTCATTTTTCCAATGAGCCGCAGCTCCTGAAATTTTCGTGTTACCTCAGCAAAAGGCTGAATTATAATTATACCTATTTATCCAACCTCTTTAAAAAATTAACCGGCAACACCATCGAGCATTATATTATACAGCAAAAGATAGAAAAAACAAAGGCCATGCTTATTGAGGATGACCTGTCATTAAGTGAGATCGCATTTCGGTTGAATTACAGCAGTGTGGGCCACCTCTCAGCCCAGTTTAAAAAGATCACCGGGTATTGTGCCCGGGAATATAAACTGGCCTGCCAGGATGCATATACCGGCATGATCAGCAGGATAGCCGTTTAACAGCTATAAAACATATTTACAAATAATACCGGTCAGTGTAACAAACCGACAGCCCACCCGGATTATAAAAGGTATTCAAAATGTACGAATAATTTCGTTAATTTGAATTCGATATTAAAACCCCAGTCATGATCAATACACTGATACTTTGCTGTTGCATGTTCTTAATTGGATGTGCCGGTGCAACAAAAAAAGATAATGCTGCTGATACGCTCTCACAAAAAATGGATGCTTTTCTTAACGGGCTGGTACAAAATAACCATTTCAGCGGGTCTGTGCTGGTGATGAAAGACGGGGAGGAAATTTTAAAGAAGGGTTATGGTTTGGCAGACCGGGAAAACAAGATCCCTTATACCCCCGAAACTATTTCAACAGTAGGGTCCGTTACCAAACAGTTTACCGGTACCGCCATCCTGAAACTGGAAATGATGGGCAAACTAACAGTACAGGATGAACTGGAAAAATATTTCCCGGGTGCACCAGCCGATAAAAAGAAGATTACCCTGCACCAGTTACTCACGCATACAGCCGGGTTAAAGCCGGCCATCGGGGATGACTATGAACCGTTGACCAGGGATGCATTTATGGAACGGGCCATGGCAACCCCGCTGAATACCGCACCCGGTGAACAGTACGATTATTCCAATGTGGGTTACAGCATACTGGCAGCCATTGTTGAATTAACAGGCGGTATGGGTTACGAGCAATTCCTCCACAAATATCTTTTTGAACCCGCAGGCATGAAACACACCGGTTATGTGATACCAGACTGGAAGGGACAAACGCTGGCAACAGGTTACCGCGGCAAAGAACGCTGGGGCAGATCAAATGAAAAACCCTGGGCCGCCGACGGGCCTTACTGGAACCTGAAAGGCAATGGCGGCATCTTGAGCAATACCGCAGACATGTACCGCTGGCACGAAGCATTGCTTACCGATAAGATACTGGACACGGCTTCCAAAGCTAAATTGTATGGCCGCCATGTACAGGAAGGGCCCGGTGCCGAAACATTTTACGGTTACGGATGGGCGATATTCCCCACCCGGAGGAAAACCTGGCTGATCACCCATAATGGCGGCAACGGTATTTATTTCTGTGATGTACTCCGCTTCCTGGATGAAAAGCTGGTGATCATTTACCAGACCAATGCAGCACAGCGTGGCCTGGGCGACCTGGCTTTTTTACTGGCACGCATGGTCTTTAACCCCGATTTAGTGCCTGGAATAAAACCCGCTGCGGCCATGCAGGAATTTAAAACCATGGCCGGATCGCCACAAGGAAAATTATTGGAGGAGTTAACGGCCGTTATGATAAAAGGGGATGAAGAAGCGTTGAAAAAATTCATCAGTGAAAATTTTTCAGCCCGGTTCAGGGATGCCGTGCCATTAACAGAACGATTGCCCCGGCTTAAACGGATAGGCAGCCGTATCAAAGATGCTTCGGTTGAAAAACTGCTTTACGATGGCGAAAAAACAGATATACATTTTAAAACACCTGAAGGCATGTTGATCTTTGGAGTCCTGGTAACAGATGGAAAGATCAGCGGAATTATGGTACAGGAGTAACACCTGTTTTTTCAAAGCTTTTATCCCAACTGCTCCTGCATCAGCAATGCGGCACAGGCATTGGCCAGTAAAAATTTTCGTTCTGCCGGTAAAGGCTGCAGGTAAACGGTGCCTTTGTTCAGCAGGGATACAGCAGCTACCGGGTGGCCCGCCTTATCCCTGAATTCGAAACCAACCATACCCATTAAAATATTGGAAGCCTTACCGTCTTTACCCTCCATTTTGTATACGGGGTGTATGCTGTAATATTCTTCCCTGCTGAAACTGAGGTAACCGGTATAGGAACGTGGCCTGCTTTGCGACTGTATATTATCGATCAGCATTTCCCATGGCCTTTCCTGTTCCTTAGTGTACAATTGCACATAGTACATGCTGTTGGTATATCCTGCTGCAAAGCCTGCAATATCAAGGCCAATATTGCCGATACTGTTGGGCCGGTTACCGATGGTAAGGTCCTTTGTATTGAACCGGGAAACACAATACACTTCCGAGAGGTTGTTGTTGCCGTCTGTCATGGAAAACCGGATGGTTTGTTTCTTTTTAATATAATCGAGCGAAATGATATTGGTGTAATCATAACCGTTGCCAGTTTCGGTGCCCAGCCCAAAACGGCCCGATGACCCTTTTATCCAGGAGCGTTTAACCGAAGTGGTATGGTACTCACCGAAATGCATGTTCTCTTTGGTAAAAAGCCCCCGTTTGCCGTTTACAGCAAGGATCTCCCTGTTTTGCCAGCCGGGTGTATCCAGGGCCATTTTAGCCGGACTGCACGACACAAATAAAACAGCAGCGCTACATAAAAGGAATAAAAACTTCATGGCATGTATTTTTGTGCAAACATCCGTGTTAAAAGGGTATTGTAAAAAGCTTACCTGTACAGATTGTTATAAAAGCTGTATTAACTGCAGTTTTTTTTATACCGGCAGGGAAACTGTTGCTGTAATAATTGCACGGGATACGGTTCATGCATGAATACTATTTCCGGGACGGACCCTGTGGCTTACACACATTGCCTCAGCAGAGAACAGCCAGATAAGAAAAACTGCTGTTATATGAACATAGGTTCGTGGAAACACGAACCTATGCAATTCAAAACCAAAACTATCCGGATATTAATTTTTACCCGGAAATTTTTCTGTGACCCTGCTAAACAATTTCTTACTGTCTGTTTTCAGGTCGCCCAGTTTTTCTTTCGCTTTTACAGCGAGATCACTTTCTTTCATTTTGTTTTTCAGCCTTGTTGTTTTTTCTTCTACTTTTTCCAAAACGTTCTCAAAAACGTCCCCGGCTTTTTTGTTCAGGGTGTCTTTTGTGCCCTGGGTCACTTTTATCTGTTGTCGCATAAAATAGAAATTTAATTGTTATCAATGCAGTAAAAGTAAACACATACAGCTGCTGCTGCAATGATTGCGGTTCTGCATATTGCTGATTGTTGTTACCGGGAAAACGGGCAGGCTTTAAAAAAAGATCCCGAAAAACCAGGACAGTATTATTTACGGGAAGCCTGTTTTTTCTTCTTGAATAACCGGTAGATCCCTTTCACATCTGTTTCCCATACCGGCAACAGGTAAACGAGTATGATCTCTTCAATTAACTCAAGCATCGTGACCAATACTGCTGTATAGAACAGGATCATATTGGGTTCACCGGTAAAGAAAACAAGCAGCAGGAAAACTCCCTGGAAAATGGCTGCAGCCTTGGCCAGCCAGGTGTGAAAACTGGTCATTTTTCCATAACGTATAAAAGCATAAATGGTCTGCACCAGGAACAGTGCCAAAAGAATAATGAATGCGATCTTTTCCTGTTTAATGAATTCCGGCTTCATTACAAACAGCCCGGTCATGGCAACAAGTATGGTGAGGTCATCACCAATGGAATCAAGCCTGGTGCCGGCCACGCTGGTCACTTTGAATTTCCGCGCAAGAAATCCATCTATAAGGTCTGTAAAAAAACTGAGGCCCAGCAGCCATTTGAACAGTTCATACCTGCCGGTAAAAAGCAATACCAGTAAAAAAGGGGCAGCGATCACCCTGTACAGCGTAATGCCGTTGATCACGTACCATGCTTTTTTATGTGTACTCATTTCAATGATTCATTAAACTGTAAGTTTTTACCATGTTTTTATTATCTGCATGTATAATTTTAGTCAGTTGGTTTCCAGGTGTGCGACTGCCGTTTTATCAACCGGGTAGCGCATAAAACAAAGCAGTTGAAGATTTCGGCCTGTTTATTTTCTAAAAATATCACACCTGTTGGTTGCAGGCCGGGCCGGGTAAAAGTAAAGAAACTCAGGTGCCGGTGATATGCTGTTATTCTGTATCGGCCCTGCTGTATCCATTATTTTCCTCATCTTCTGCCCCCGTTTCTTCAGCCTCATCATCCAGTTCTGAACCGGGTATATCCAGGTCTTCCCCTGTTAAATTAAAACTGTTTTCATTTACCGGGTCACCATCTGCATCGACGCTATCCAGTGCCGATCTTCTTAAATTGTTGTTATCAACAGACACGCTGTTATCCAGGCTTTCATCCAGCAGCAGTCTTTCTGCAGCACTGATTTCTGCATCCATACCGGCTTCATCGGCCTGTGTTATTTTTTTACCTGTATTCATGTGGTATATTTTAAGATAAAGTTACTGATCAAAACCCGTATGGCAGCGGCGTTATGATATTAAAACACAACGGGAGTAAATGATAACCGGCTATCAGATAATTTCTGCCACATGCCGGTGAATATTTTTTGCCAGCAGGGCCGTAGGCACATCATTCTCATCACCGCCAAAAGGATCTTCAATCTCTTCGGCGATCAGCTCGAGGCTGGCCAGCACATAAAACACGAAGGCCACCACGGGCACCACATAAAAACCCAGCTGGAACACATAACCGAAGGGTAGCGTCATCACATAAAAGAAAATGAATTTTTTAATGAACACACTGTACGAATAGGGTATGGGTGTGTTCTTGATCCGTTCGCAGGCGCCACAGATATCGGTGAATGATTGCAATTCGTTATTTATAAATAATAACTGTTCGCCACTGATCATTTTTTGTGTATGCAACCGGTGAACCTGCCGGTACATAAGCTGTGCCACCTGGTTGGGAATATGCTTGGCGTGGTCAATTTCCCCAAAAATATGTTTGTGCTCATCTGTTTCAAAAAGTTCAACCCTTGTTTGTTCCTTGTGCAGGTGATTGTGCAGGGCATAGGCATATGCCGGGATTATTTTTCGAAAAAAACTTCGCATTTCTGTATCTTCAGCAGGCAACATGGTATCCAGCTTCATGGCAAAATTGCGGCTGTTGTTAACCAGGCTTCCCCAGAGTTTACGCCCTTCCCACCAGCGGTCATAGGCGGTGTTGGTGCGAAACACCAGCAGCATGGAAATGGCAAAACCAAGCAGCCCGTGCATGAGCGGAATATTTTTTACATGGTTGCTTTCCGACAGTTTCCAGTAATCGAGTTCCAGCCAGGTAATGATGCCTGAATATATGCTAACAGCTACCATTAGTGGAAATAATTTCCGGAAAGTATCTGCCTTATGAAATTTAAAAATAAAAGTGAACCAGTCCTTGGTGTTGTAAGAGATCATGAAGCGCCAGTTTGCTCAAAAATAAGCAATCAGCTCAAGATTTGTGCAGGGGGCAGGTTTTGTAAAGGCCGTTCCGGGGATGTTAACGGCTACTGGGCAAGAAACCATTGTGTCCCGGCCAGGACCGGGACGCAATGGATCATACATTCAATAGATACTAATTAAATTTTTCTGCAAAAAATTCCACCAGCCTTTCATCACTCATGCGGTTGGCCGTTGATTCTGTTGTTTCCAGGTTTTTAAACTGGGGTGTTTCTGCCAGGTAATGAAGGAACTGCTCCTGTACCTGCCCGGTACCTGTTGCATGCAGGTGCGTTGCATTCTGCAGGTGCGTGGCAATTTCCTTAAAAAATTTAGCCTGTAACATGATCTTTTGATTGTTCAGATTTTTGTTACCGGAACCGGGGGAAGTTTCTTCACCTTTTATATGAGCCAGCACTGTCAGCGACCCTGTTTCAGAATTATCACTTCCTACTACTGTGGCATTTAGTGTATCCATCCACACGCCGAATTGTTTTTGATTGTTCATGTTGTTTTTTTAATGTATTGTATTGTTGTCAATAACCGTACCCCAAATGGGGAAACATGTTTTGGTGACAGTATTACTTAGTTTTTTGTATGGTGCCGCCCCATTTCTATATCATAACTGATGCCGGCCAGTAAGAACTGCTGGTTGTGATGCCCCCAGGCAAAACTGTATTCAATATGCGGGCTCCAGTTTCCCAGTCCCCATGAAATGCCTGCACCGGTATTGAGCGACCAGAACGATTCATAATGGCTGATACCCTTGCTGCCAACAAGTTCCCTGTCGCTGGTATGGCTGATACCGGTAATGGGATAAATGTTTAGTTTTTTATATACGCCGATGAGGTAATGAAAATTCAGTTCAATATCCCAGGCAGATACCTGCAGTTCTTCATCTGCTGATTTATGGGTAACCGGGAAAAAACGGTTTACCTCCACACCCCCGGCCAGGTGTTTATTGAAAAAATAAAAGCTGCTGACATTAAGTCCGTTTATGGGCTTTTGCGTATTGCGGATCGTAGCCATGTCAAAGCTGATGATATGTTGGGATTTGCCGGGTACTGCAACCAGCAGCAGGAAAATAACGGCAGTAGTAATTTTTTTCATGATACAAAGTGAAAAAAAGGCTGGCACAGAATTACTGACCGGTATCCGGTGAAAAAGTGATTATTGTCATAATTCGTGAAAAGAAACGACGGCCCGGGATTCAATGGCGAAAAAAATGCATAGGTACCCGCAGCAAAAATTAAAGGAACAGGTTTTATACCTGCCCTGCATAGCAACAGGTCAGCTGATCAGCTATTCAGGCGCGGCCTCATCCAGCTTATTATCTGATACAAACTTGTTTTTGGAGGCAGTAAACTCTTCCATTACCACGCTGATCTCTGCAATGCCTTCATCAACTTTGCCGTGGATATCAGGCAGGCGTTTTTCCAGCACAGGGTTGCCCAGGTTGATGTTCTCTGCTTCCAGCTGCGAAATTTTTTTGAGCAGCGAGGTCTGGCTGTTCAGGATGTCTTCCAGTTCCCGCAGCATTTTTTCCATCATCTTTTTCTTTTCCATTTTATCCATGGGGTTGCATTTTAGTTTTTAAAATATACAGCATAATCCGGGTTTTATTAGGGATTATTTATGCACAGGTGTGATAATATGGTCTATGTTGCTATACAAATTTTACTACCTATATTAAAACGGGAGAAATGAATTTTTAGTTTTACCACTGCCCTGGGTTTGTGTCTTCAAGAACCATTTTTTGTTGCTTATTTCGATTCGTGAAGACATGAACCGAAGCTGAGTAAAATCTGTTTCATAAGCTTTCAGTCATTCATTGTTTTTTTTCTTTTTTGCCCAAAAAAGTAAACAAATAATCCCGATTTCGGGAAGAAGCTATGTGCGCCATTTGTGCTACTGTGACTTCGACATTTGTAACTCTACTCATAGAATCAGACGCTTCAATGCATTTCAAACTCTAAATGTATAAAACATAGTGAAGCATACTACACTGGTTTACTGTTTTGAATTTAAGAGTAAAGAACTACAGCTAAAGCTACAGTAGTACTAAAGATGAGTAAAGCTATACGGCAGGAACGGGCTGTAATCGTTCCTGCCTTGATTTTTTGCCTGCCTGCCGGTAGGCAGGTTTCTCCTGAGCGTAGCCGAAGGATGTATCAAGACAAAAGAAAATAAAAGAAAAACAATTTTCATCATTTTTTTATGTAAAAAATTGCTTAAAAAAATATCTAACTTTAATCTCATGAAAAAAATCTTCCTTTTATTTTATTTATTCCCCATTTTATGCCTTTCAGCTCAGCAAAAACAACCCTTTAAGATCATCGCCTACTACACCGGCAACGGCGAAGCCATCAAACAATGGCCGGTTGATAAACTCTCGCATATCATTTTCAGTTTTCTTAAAATACAAAACGATACGCTCACTTTTCATAATCAAAACCAGGAAAAAAGCCTTCAGCAGCTGGTTGCATTAAAAAAAGAATACCCGCGTTTAAAGATCATGGTGTCAGTTGGCGGATGGGGTGGCTGTTCTTTCTGCAGCGGCCTGTTTGCCAGTAATGTGCACCGTCAGCATTTTGCCAAAACAACGGTTGCGCTTTTTAAACAGTATGGTATCGACGGTATTGACCTTGACTGGGAATACCCGGCCATTGAAGGTTACCCTGGTCATGCCTATGCTGCAGCGGATAAGAATAATTTTACCGAACTGGTTAAAGCACTCAGGCAGGAAATGGGCAATGAATACCTGCTGACTTTTGCTGCCGGTGGTTTTGTAAAATACCTTGAACAGTCCATTGATTGGGATGCCGTAATGCCCCTGGTTGATTTTGTGAACCTGATGACCTACGACCTTGTTGGTGGCTATGCCATTGTAACCGGCCACCATACCCCATTGTATGATTACAGGCCCTGGCAGGAGTCAACGGCCAAATGTGTGAACTGGCTGCTTGATAAAAAAGTGGCGGCAAACAAACTCATCATTGGTGCGGCTATGTATGCCCGCGTGTGGGAACAGGTACCCGCAAACGGGAATGGTTTGTACCAGGCAGGAATTTTTAAACGGGGAGTTGCCTATGCCGATTTTTCAAATTACTTCAGTGATACATCCGGCTTTACTTATTACTGGGATAAAAAAGCAATGGCGCCTTACCGGTATAATGCATCGCAACAATTATTTGCCACATTTGATGATACGCGGTCCATCCGGGCAAAAACAAAATTCATACGCAGTAAGAAACTGGGAGGTATCATGTTTTGGGAGCTGGGGCAGGATCTGAAGAGGGATGGTTTGGTGGATGAAATGTATAAAAGACTTCGCTAATTTTTATTTTTCTTTTTTGCTTCTCCAAATCCTTCGACTACGCTCAGGAGAAACAAAAAAGGAGCCCCGAAATCGAATACATCCCGACCTGCCTGCCGGCAGGCAGGTTCTACTCTTAGAAATAATGAGTTCACTGTATTGCAGAATTCTTACTCTGCAAACAGAGAAGGAAGACAAATTATATAGTTTACTGCATTGAAATTAAGAGTAAAGATTTAAGGCTGAAGTACAGTAGTACAAAAATTGAGTAAAGCTATTCGGCAGGAACAGCCTGTCCCGTTAAAGTCGGGAGGCTGTAATCGTTCCTGCCTTGATTTTTTGTTTCTCCAGAGCGTAGCCGAAGGATGTATCACCTGTCCCGATTTTTATCGGGAAGACAAAAGAAAGTAAAAAAAATATTAAAACAAATATTTTTAAGATTTGACATGATCAGCGGAATAAAACCATGCTGAAACTTATTCTGGTGCTGCAGTAAAAGCCTGTTTTGTATGCTTTGTATTATAAGATTCATTCCTTGTTTTCAATATGTATATTTTCATACAATTCTGCATGTATAACAGGCTGAATGGGTTGCTCCAGGTACTCACCCCATACTTTTGTAAAAGCTGCCCCGTAGTAAAAAATAAGCGAAGCATAAAAAACAAACAACAGTAATAATACAACTGAAGCCGATGCCCCGTACACAACACCAATATTACTGTTGAGTAAAAGGAATTTTAAAACAAACGCCCCAATATTGTATAGAATACTGGTCAATAATCCACCTGTGAGGGCAACCCTCCATTTGGGTTTGCCATCAGGCAGGTATCGGAACAAAACCGTAAACCAGGTACAAACAATGGCTATGGAAACCAGGGTGGAAAGGGTTCCATTTGAATATACCCCGCTGCCCGGAATTTTATCATCGAGGAAATTGCCAAAAATAAGTTTTAAGCTTCCTGCTGCAAGCGATGCCATAAACAATAGGCCCGTGAAGATGATGAGCCCGGTGGATTTTAACCGGGTGACCATGGCCATTTTAAATCTTTTATCACCTGTTTTCTGTATCATCCAAAGCTGGTTAAGCGAACTTTGTATAACCCTGAATAAGGTGGTGGCAACGAATAATAAAAAGAAGAATCCCACAATGGCCATTGGCCAGTTGATCGCCAGTCCCCGAAATCCCCGCAGGGTTTCTACCAGTTGCCGTACACCGTCATCGCCAAGAATGCTGCCCAGTTCTGTGAACAATTCCTGGCTAACCGCTTTCCTGTTAAAAAGTAAACTCAGTAATTGTATCAGCAGCAGTAAAATTGGCGGAAGCGCAAAACTGGTAAAGAAAGCGGTTGCCCCTGCCAGCCGCAGCGGATCATTTTTCAACAATAACCTGTAGGCGTTAACCAGTTGGCGGCCTGTATTTTTTATTTGTATCAGAAATTTCATTCAATGAGGATAGCTGATCTTGATAAATTACAATGTCAAGGTAAGGAAATTGTAAATGGCAAAAGATCCGGGAGTTGGGTTTTAATTTAAGTAAGTATGGATTGTGAGGGCAGGAACCAGGGTAAAATGAGCGCCACCTTGCGATGAGGAAAATTATTATAGCAACAATACCTGTATTTTATTTACCTTACCGTTGGCGAATATCTATTATCCTTTTAAATACCATCCTGCTTTCAACTTTTTCTTCCATTCCCTTCCATTGATTTTTAACTTCAAAACAACTATAATTATGAAAAAATGGATGATCGTTTGTACAGCTGCTGCTTTTTTATTTGCGGCCTGTAATGATGAAAAAAAAGAAACAGGAACAGCCAGTGAAGAACCGGCTGCAAAAAAAACAGTAACCCTTCCCTACACGGCAACTTATTCCTCCGCATTTGAAATGGGTAACCCGGAGTACACAGCAACTATATTGCAGGGAAGCTGGAAAGACTGGGAAGAAAACAAACTGGACAATATGAAAAACTGGATGGCCGATTCCATTGTTGCTTTTCACAGCGATAACAAAATGGTGATGGGTTTAGACAGCATGATGGCCCGGTGGAAAAGGGGACGTGCTGAATACAGTTCCGTAGCAGATACCATCCATGCCGCAATTTCGGTGTACAGCACCGACAAAAAAGAGAACTGGGTATTGGTATGGGCACAGGAGATCGGCACAAAACCCGACGGTAAAAAAGATACGGTAGCGCTTATGGAATCCTGGCGGATGAATAAAGATGGCAAGGCTGATATGCTCTTGCAGTTCGACAGGGCCACGCGGAAAAAATAAAGGCTTAATAAATATCGAACAAGGAACAAGGAATGTCGAATGCTGAACGGAAAGAGCTCTACTTCATAATTCAATATTCCTTGTTCCTTGTTCTTCATTCCAGTGGGCTGTGCCGGGCTCGAACCAGCGACCCTCACGTTGTCGACGTGATGCTCTAAACCAACTGAGCTAACAGCCCGGGAAAAAAATCAAAGATCAAAAATCAAATGGCTGCATTGATGAGGAAGAACATAAACCTGTATAATTTCTGACCGGGCAGGCTCATAATTTTTTGTTTTGAATTTTTATTTTTGAATTAAAATTCTGCGCTTTTCGGGTACCGCGGGAAAGGGATCACATCCCTGATATTACCCATACCCGTTACAAATTGTACCAGCCGCTCAAAACCAAGCCCAAAGCCGGCATGCGGGCAGGCGCCAAATTTCCGGGTATCCAGGTACCACCACAATTCATCAGCCGGCACATGCATTTCTTTCATGCGTTCGGTGAGCTTATCCAGCCTTTCTTCTCTTTGAGATCCGCCAACAATTTCGCCAATACCCGGCGCTAAAATATCCATGGCGGCCACCGTTTTTCCGTCATCATTCTGCCGCATGTAAAAACTTTTTATTTCTTTAGGATAATCCGTGAGGATCACCGGTTTTTTAAAATGCTTTTCTACCAGGTATCTTTCATGTTCGCTCTGCAGGTCTGTACCCCATCCCTCGATCAGGTATTGAAATTTCTTTTTCTTATTGTGATTGCTTTCTTTTAAAATGTTGATGGCTTCGGTGTAGGTAAGCCTTTCAAAATCGTTCTCAACCACAAATGCCAGTTTTTCCAAAAGGCCCATTTCACTTCTTTCTGTCTGGGGCTTTTGTTTTTCCTCTTCTTCCAGGCGCTGTGCTAAAAAATCAAGATCGTCTTTATTGTTGTCCATGGCATATTTGATCACGTATTTAATGAATTCCTCTGCCAGGTTCATATTGTCTTCCAGGTCATAAAAGGCCATTTCCGGTTCAATCATCCAGAATTCGGCCAGGTGCCTGGTGGTATTGCTGTTCTCGGCCCGGAATGTGGGACCAAAAGTATAGATATCACTGAAAGCCATAGCCGCAAGTTCTCCCTCGAGTTGCCCGCTAACGGTAAGGTTTGTGCTACGCCCGAAAAAATCTTCCTTAAAATTGATGTTTCCTTCCTCATTTTTAGGTGCTGTTCCATCCAAAGGGAGCGTGGTTACTTTAAACATCTCACCGGCCCCTTCTGCATCGCTTGCGGTAATGATGGGCGTATGCAGGTATATAAATCCTTTGTCATTGAAAAATTTATGTATAGCAAAAGCCAGGGCATGGCGTACCCGAAATACCGATCCAAAGGTGTTGGTGCGAAAACGCAGGTGGGCGATCTCCCTCAAAAATTCGAGGCTGTGTTTTTTGGGTTGCAGCGGAAATTTTTCAGCATCACTGTCACCAAGTATTTCTATGGATGCTGCTTTCAGTTCTACTTTTTGTCCCTTGCCCAAAGAAGCGATCACTTCCCCGCTTGCTTTGATACAGGCTCCGGTAGTAAGGCGCTTTAAAAGGGCATCATCAAACTGGCCCAGTGTGGCAACTACCTGCAGGTTATTATTGGTACTGCCATCATTAAGCGCAATGAACTGGTTGTTGCGGAAAGTACGTACCCATCCCATTACCGTTGTTTCGTAATTGGCTTTATCACTTGCCAGCAGGTCCTTGATCCTTATTCTTTTGTTAAACATATAAAATATTAATTGGTGGCAAAGATAAGGATAGAACACGCATGACGTGGCCGGAGCGCTATTCCGAAGGTATAAATCCCCGGCTGATCATAAGTGCGGGTGTTTTTATCCGTTCAGCCCTTATAATACCTGTTCTATCCTAAAAAAATCCGTTTTTTTTAAAAAAACACCGTAATATTGCAATGAATCAGACTGAGAGGAGACATATCAAGCATTCACTTCATCAGCAGTTCGGATCCATCAATATAAATTCTCAATCACTATTTCAGACTTAAGACCGGATTTTTTGAAAATCATTTTTCACTTTTTATGTACGACATTACACAACTGAACGACCTGCTCGTTCCTGAGTTGCAGGACATTGCTGAACAATTTGACATCTCCAATGCAAAAAAACTCGTTAAACAGGACTTAATCAATAAGATCCTCGAAAACCAATCTATTATGAACACCGATAAGAAGAAAGACGGCGAGAAGCCAAAACGCAAACGGATCATTAAATCAACAGGAGAGGAATCCGCAGCGCCTGTAATTTCTGTTAAAGCCAAAAAACCGGAAGCTGAAAAAAAGCCGGAGCAAAGCTCCCCACGGGTTAAAAAACAGGTGGAAATTGAAGAAGATGATGAGCAGGATGTACAGCCCATCACCGACCAGGAAAGTACCATCCCCGCAGCCATTGCACAAATGCTGGCCGAAGAAGACAGCCAGGAACAGGAACCGGAAACAGATATGGATGACGAGGAATCAGTACAGGCACCTGCCAAACAATACAACCAGACAAGACAGCAACCTGCTTTTAATATAGAATTCGACGGCGTTATCCTGGGCGAAGGCGTATTGGAAATGATGGCCGATGGATATGGTTTTTTAAGAAGCAGTGATTATAATTATTTATCATCTCCCGATGATATTTATGTTTCTCCAAGCCAGATCAAATTGTTTGGATTAAAAACAGGCGATACGGTTTATGGAAGTGTTCGCCCTCCCAAAGAAGGTGAAAAATATTTTGCCCTGTTGAAAGTGGAGACCATCAATGGCAAATCGCCTGAAGAAGTCAGGGACCGTGTGCCTTTTGATTATTTAACACCACTTTTCCCTTTCGAAAAATTAAATCTTACCACAAAGTCCGATAATTACAGTACCCGTATCATGGACCTGTTTACACCTATTGGTAAAGGTCAGCGTGGATTGATCGTTGCCCAGCCAAAAACGGGTAAGACCATGTTGCTGAAAGAACTGGCCAATGCCATTGCCGAAAATCACCCCGATTGTTACCTGATGATCGTACTGGTTGATGAAAGGCCGGAAGAGGTTACCGATATGGAACGCAGTGTTAAAGCAGAAGTAATTGCATCAACCTTTGATGAACCTGCAGAAAAACACGTTCGGGTAAGTACCATGGCTTTGCAAAAAGCAAAACGTTTGGTTGAATGCGGACACGATGTGGTGATATTGCTGGATTCCATCACCCGTTTGGCAAGGGCACACAATACGGTTGCCCCATCAAGCGGTAAGGTTTTGAGCGGCGGTGTGGAAGCAAATGCCATGCAGAAACCCAAACAGTTCTTTGGTGCGGCACGTAAAATAGAGAACGGCGGATCACTGACCATCATTGCCACTGCACTGGTTGATACCGGCAGTAAAATGGATGAGGTGATCTTTGAGGAATTTAAAGGAACCGGTAACATGGAACTGCAGCTGGAACGTAAACTTTCTAACAGGCGGATCTATCCTGCCATTGATATTGTTGCTTCTTCTACCAGGCGTGATGACCTGTTGCTGGATAAAGATACCTTCCAGCGTATGTGGGTATTGCGTAAGCACATGGCCGATATGAATCCTGAAGAAGCTATTAATACTTTGCTGAAGAATATGAAAGGAACAAAAGATAATGCGGAGTTCCTGACATCTATGAATGGATAACTTAAAGAAGAAGAAATAGGCTAAGAGGACAAAGAAGGAAATGAGGTAAAAGAGAAAAGTAAAAAATATTTAAGAATTTAAAGGAGAAAAAAGAGATTGTATAAACTCTTTTTTCTCCTTTTCTCTTTTGTCCTCTTAGCTAATTTGTATTTACCCTGATTATTAAATTGATTTAACTTAGCAAAGTGCCGGTACAGAAAATAACCATAGAAGAATTTTTAAAACTCGCAAAGCAATACCCGGTCCTGGATGTACGCAGTCCCGGTGAATATACACATGCACATATCCCATCTGCCATCAGCCTGCCCTTATTTAATGATGAAGAAAGAAAACAGGTTGGCACCACATACAAACAGCAAAGCCGTGAAGCGGCCATTAAGATAGGGTTGGATTATTTTGGGGTGAAGATGAAGGCAATGGTGGAAGATGCAGAGTCTTTAGTTCAGAGTCATGAGTCAGGAGTAAGGAAAGCTCATAACTCCGAACTCCGAACTCCGAACTCAGTCCTCGTTCACTGCTGGCGTGGCGGTATGCGCAGCGCTGCCGTTGCCTGGTTGCTGGATATGTATGGTTTTAAAGTGTATTTACTGGCCGGCGGTTACAAGGCTTACCGAAATTGGGTACTGGCGCAGTTTGAGAAAGAGTACCATTTTAATATTATCGGCGGCTATACCGGCAGTGGAAAGTCACTGCTGCTGCATGAGTTGGAAAAGCAGGGTAAAACCATCATTGACCTGGAAGGCCTGGCCAAACACAAAGGCTCGGCTTTTGGTGCCATAGAAGGAATACCACAACCGGGGCAGGAGATGTTTGAGAACCTCCTCGCACAGGGCCTGGCAGATACTGGATGCTTGATACTGGATAAGAACATCAAGTATCAAACACCCGGCATCGAGTATCCAGCATCGAGTATCCAGCATCCAGCATCCAGTATCCAGCATCCGGCATCGGTCATTTACCTTGAAGACGAATCTCAACGCATCGGCAACCTTCAAATACCGATGCCCCTTTGGAATACCATGCGCAGGTCACCCGTTTTTTTTATGGATATTCCATTTGAAAAACGCCTGGATCATATTACAGAAGATTATGGCAAACTGAAAAAGGAGACATTGCATGATGCCATTTTGCGTATTCAAAAACGCCTGGGCGGACTGGAAACAAAAAATGCCCTCCGGTTTTTAGCGGAGAATGATCACCGGGAGTGTTTCCGCATATTACTCAGTTATTACGATAAATGGTATTATAAGGGCCTGGTGAACCGGGATAATATTTCATCCCTTTTAAATAAAATACCATGTACCGGCGTTGATACAGAAACCAATATCCAAAAACTATTGTCATGCCATATTGTAAGCGTTTGATCCTGTTTTGCCTGGTATCATTTTGTACCCTGCAAATGTTTGCCCAATCCGAACCGGATATCACCGGGTTATGGAAAGGAACCATGTACAACGATACCACGAAACAGTTCTTAAAATATGAGATCGCCATCAGCGAAAATAAAGGAAAGCTCAGCGGCTACACCCATACTTATTTTATTTTGGATGATAAGGAATATCACGGTGTTAAAAAGGCAAAGATCAAAAGAAAGGATGGAAAGATCATTGTTGAGGATGTGGAACTGATCGCCAATAATTACCCGGTGCCGCCTGCTAAAGGGGTAAGGCAACTGGATGTGCTGACCCTGGAAATTAAAGACGGGGTTATGATTTTAAGCGGCCCTTTTTCCACCAACAGAACCAAAGTCTATCATTCGCTTACCGGGGTTATTAATGTACAGCGTAAAACTAATTTCAAACAGTCGGCACTGGTACCGCACCTCGAAGAACTGGGACTTGCAGAAAACCTTTCATTTGTACAGGAAGAAAAAATGAAGGAATCCATTGCGTTTGTAAAAACAGGGGCAGTTGAAAATAAAAAACCGGCTGAAACAGTAAAGACTGAAGCTCCGGTTACACAACCTGCAGCTAATAAAAATCAAGTGAAGACAGTTGTTAAAACGCAGCAGGATAATAAGGCTCCCGAAACAGGTATAGAAAAAAAATCTGCAACAGCAACTACAAAAACCGAACCGGCTAAAACCAAACCTGTTGTAAATGCGGCAGCAGATATTGTAAACCGGACCATTGAAACCATACAATCGGTATATTATAAAACCGACAGCCTTGAACTTACCTTATATGATAATGGAGAAGTAGACGGAGATACGGTGAGTGTATTAATGAATGGTGAAGTAATTATGCCAAGGGTAGGGTTGAGTACAAATGTTGTTCGAAAAAAAGTAAGTACCGTAAATTCAGGCGATAGTATTGTACTGGTTATGTATGCCGAAAACCTGGGCACCCTTCCGCCCAATACCGGTTTATTGATCGTGTATGACGGGCAAACAAGGCATGAAATAAGATTTAGCGGTAATTTGCAAAAAAACGCTGCTATTGTTTTCAGGCGCAGGCAGGATTAATATGGAAAATATAAACGGAATAAAACTTACACAATTTTCAAGAGGCGCAGGATGTGGATGCAAGATCGCACCCAATGTGCTGGATGAGATTTTAAAGACAAATAGTACAGGCCCTGCAAACAGTAACCTGCCTGCCGGACAGGCAGGACTACTGGTTGGCAACAGCAGTAAAGACGATGCGGCTGTTTATGACCTGGGTAACGGCACGGCATTGATCTCCACCACCGATTTTTTTATGCCCATTGTTGATGATGCTTTTGATTTTGGCCGCATAGCCAGCGCCAATGCCATCAGTGATATTTATGCCATGGGCGGCAAGCCGTT
>Ga0154020_10002728_pt1 | contig 21487 bp, 17 predicted proteins | sample Klosneuvirus_201_FD_109709 | JGI IMG/M metagenome (GOLD analysis project Ga0154020, IMG submission 109709) | Active sludge microbial communities from wastewater, Klosterneuburg, Austria - Klosneuvirus_20160825_MG | ecosystem: Engineered > WWTP > Aerobic digester > Activated sludge | place... | reverse complement strand
TGCAGGGGCGCATCACCTATGTCAATCCGGCGTTCTGTCACATGGTGGGTTTTCGCTCCGAGGAGCTGCTGGGTCATGGCAGCCCGGCGCCCTATTGGCCGCCCGAGTTCGTCGGCGAGTACCAGCAGCGCCAGGCGATTCGGCTGGCCGGCGGCTTGCCGCCGCGCGAGGGCTACGAGTCGGTCTTCATGCGCAAGGACGGCACGCGTTTTCCGGTGCTCATCATCGAGGCGCCGCTGATCAACGCGCAGGGCAGGCAGACCGGTTGGATGAGCGCGTTCCTGGACATCAGTGAGCAGCGCCGCATCGAGGAGCTGTCGCGCACCAGCCAGGACCGGCTGCAAGCCACCGCCAGGCTGGCCACCGTGGGCGAGATGGCGTCCCTGCTGAGCCATGAGTTGAACCAGCCGCTGGCGGCGATTTCCAGCTACGCCACCGGCTCGCTCAATTTGCTGGAACAGGCCGAGGCGGCCGCGCCCACGCTGCGCCCCGACCTGATGGTGGCGATGCAGCGCATCGCGCAGCAGGCCGAGCGCGCCGGCAAGGTGATCAAGAGCGTGTACGACTTCGTGCGCCGGCGCGACCAGGCGCGCGCACCGATCGCGGCGCAAGCCCTGCTTGACGACATCCTCCCGCTGATCAACCTGCAAGCGCGCAAACTCGGCGTGCGCGTGCAGATCGAGCTGGAGCCGGCGCTGCCGCCGGTGCTGTGCGACGGCACCATGATCGAGCAGGTGCTGCTCAATCTGGCGCGCAATGCCATGCAGGCCATGGACGATGTGACGCTCACCGAGCGCATGCTGAGCATCCGGGTAGGCCGGGTGCGCGGCGCTGGTGCCGCTCGCTGGGTCGAGTTCTCGGTTGCCGATCTTGGGCTGGGAATTGCGCCCGCCGTGCAGCAGCAGTTGTTCACGCCCTTTTTCACCACCAAGGACGAGGGCATGGGCCTGGGGCTGAGCCTGTGCCGCACGGTGGTCGAGCAGCACGGCGGTGCGCTGGTGTTCGAGCCCAACCAGCCACGCGGCATGGTGTTCAGGTTCACCTTGCCGATCGCCCAGCAGGAGCCCTAGGCGCGTTGGCCGCGCCTAGAATGAGCCCATGCAACCGGTCAAAGATGCTGTGGTGTATGTGGTCGATGACGACGTGGGCGTGCGCGATGCGCTGGCCTGGCTGCTGCGTTCGCGGCACCTGACCAGCGAGGTGTTCGACAGCGCCAGGGCGCTGCAGCAGGCCCTGCTGCGGGCGCCGACCAGCCAGGCCTGCTGCTTGCTGCTTGACGTGCGCATGCCCGACATGAGTGGCCTGGAGCTGTTCGACTGGCTGGTGCAGCGCGGGCTGCACCAGTCCATGCCGGTGATCTTCCTCACCGGGCATGCCGATGTGCCGACCGCCGTGGATGCCGTCAAGCGCGGCGCACTTGACTTCTGCGAGAAGCCCTTCTCCGACAACGCCCTGGTCGATCGCGTCGAGCAGGCCCTGGCGCAATCCCAAGCCTGCTTGGCGGCGCGGCTGGGCCGCGACCAGTTGCGCGAGCGCCTGGCCGAGTTGACCGAGCGCGAGCGCGCCGTCATGCGCTGCGTGGCCGAGGGTCTGCCCAACAAGCTGATTGCCGATCAGCTGGACATCAGCGTTCGCACCGTGGAGGTGCACCGCGCCCGGGTGTTTGAAAAGATGGCCGTTAAATCGGCGGTGGAATTGGTCAATGTGCTACGAAATCAATAGCGATGCGGGTCTTGTGGAGGGCCAACCGGGTGATCCGGCGCGCGCGGCTCCGGCCGGTTCAATCCGACTTGGGCGCTGACGACCGGCTGGGCGGCTCGCCGTTCTTGCGGCCCGAGAACATGGTCCACCACACGATCAGCAGCAGCAGCAGCAGGGCGCCCAAGGCTTCAAGCAGAATCAGCACCATGAAACGACTCCTGTGCAAAGTGGTGAGTGGCGCGATTGTAGGAATATTGGCGGGCTGTGGCAGCGCGCCGCTGTATGGCCCGGCCGAACGGGCCGCGCCGGCGCCGCTGCGCGCCCCGGCGGCCAGCACGGATGCCGCGCTGGCGCACTTGCCGGCGTTGGTGCAGGGCCGAAGCCGTTGGGTGGCGGTGCCGTGGACCCAGTTGCCCGGCTTTGGTCAGGACGCCTTGCATGAAGCCTGGAACGCCTGGCTCAGGAGTTGCGAGCGTCCGGCGGCGGCCTTTGCAGCCTTGTGCCCGGAAGTGCGGCGCCTGAGCATCGGCAGCGCCGATGAGCAACTGAACTGGCTGACCACGCGCCTGCAGCCCTACCGCGTGGAGGCGCTGGCCGATGAGGGGCCAGGCCTGTTGACCGGCTACTTCGAGCCGATGTTTGAAGCCTCGCGCGTGCCCAAGCCGGGCTACGGTGTGCCGCTGTATCAGCTACCCGCTGCGCTGGCGCAGCGCAAGCCCTGGTACACACGCCAGGAGATTGACACGCTGCCTGCCGCGCAGGCCGCGCTCAAGGGGCGCGAGATTGCTTTCCTGGCCGACCCGGTGGACGCGCTGATCCTGCAGATCCAGGGTTCGGGGCGGCTGCGCGTGACCGAAGCCGACGGGCAAGTGCGGCTGCTGCGCGTGGCCTACGCCGGCAGCAACGAGCAACCCTACCGCAGCGTGGGCCGCTGGCTGCTTGACCAGGGCGCGCTGCGCGATGCGTCCTGGCCCGGTATCCGTGCCTGGATTGCGCAGAATCCGCAGCGCGTGCAGGAGATGCTGTGGAGCAACCCGCGCATGGTGTTCTTCCGCGAAGAGCCGCTCAGCGAGCTGGAGGCGGGCTTTGGCCCGCGCGGCGCGCAGGGCGTGGCGCTGACACCGGGGCGCTCGATTGCCGTCGACCCCAGCAGCATTCCCTACGGCACGCCGGTGTGGCTGGCCTCCAATGGCCCGGCCGTCAATCTGGAGAAACTGGTGCTGGCGCAGGACACCGGCAGCGCCATTGTCGGCGCCGTGCGCGCCGACTACTTCGCTGGCTGGGGGCCCCAGGCCGGCGAGCTGGCGGGCCGGCTCAAGCAGCCGCTGCGGCTGTGGGTGCTGTGGCCACGCGCGCAGTAGCGCCGCGAGCCCGCGCTGCCGCGCTAGGCTTGGCGTGGCGCCAGCGGGGTCAGATGGCCCAGCGGCAATGCGCTGCTGGCCTTCACTTCGCCCATTGAGAAACTGGTGTGCATGTCCTTCACATTGGGCAGGTTGATCAGCACCGAGCGCGCGAGTTCCGAGAATGAATCAAGATCGCGCGACACCACTTGCAGCTCGAAGGTGCCCGCGCCGCTGATGTAGTGGCATGACACCACTTCCGGGATCTTCTGAATCGCTTCTTCCAGCTCGCGGGTGACCACGCCGGAGTGGCGATCGGCATCCAGGCGCACAAAGGCGAGCACGCCCAGACCGATCTTGTGACGGTCGATTTCGGCGCGATAGCCCTTGATGTAGCCGGCTTCTTCCAGTGCGCGCACCCGGCGCCAGCACGGCGCGGCGCTCAGGCCGATGCGGCTGCTCAGTTCAGCGTTGCTGAGGCGCCCATCGGTTTGAAGTTCATGCAGGATGGCCAGATCAAACTTGTCCAAAGTTTCCATATCGTTTACGTTTGAGAAAGATTATTGCTTAAACAAGCGGCCGTGCGGCAAACAACGCAAACACCTATCAGACCACAGGACATACACTTTCGCGTCACCCCCAACGCGCCCTGGCCCACACAATCACTTTGGTGAAGTGTCCGCTTCAGGGCACACCGGGTCGCCGGAACTTCCGCGACCCTGGCCTATACGCAGGAGACCGCCGCCATGAACGCACCGCTGCCCGAGCACATCCGCCAAGCCCTGGAAACCGTCACGCTGGACGATAAGTACGCGCTGGACCATGGCCCCGCTTTCATGAGCGGCGTGCACGCGTTGGTCAAGTTGCCCATGTTGCAGCAGTTGCGCGACCAACGCATCGGCAAGAACACCGCGGGCTTCATCAGTGGCTACCGTGGCTCGCCCCTGGGCGGCTACGACCAGGCGCTGGCCAAGGCGCAGAAGTTCCTGCAGGCGCGCAACATCGTGTTTCAGCCCGGCGTCAACGAGGAACTGGCGGCGACCGCCCTGTGGGGCACCCAGCAGATGGGCTTTGCACCGCCGGGCAGCAACAAGTTCGACGGCGTGTTCGGCATCTGGTACGGCAAGGGCCCGGGTGTGGACCGCTGTTCGGACGTCTTCAAGCACGCCAACATGGCTGGCACCACGCCCTGGGGTGGGGTGATCGCGGTGGCGGGCGACGATCACGTGGCCAAGAGTTCCACCGCGGTGCACCAGAGCGACCATATCTTCAAGGCTTGCGGCACGCCGGTGTTCTTCCCCTCGACGGTGCAGGAGATCCTGGACCTGGGTGTGCACGCCTTTGCCATGAGCCGCTTCGCCGGGGTCTGGGCCGGCATGAAGACGATTCAGGAAATCGTCGAGTCCAGCGCCACGGTGATGATCGACCCGGATCGGGTGCAGGTCAGGATTCCGACGGATTTCCAGATGCCGCCCGGTGGCGTGCACATTCGCTGGCCTGACCATGCGCTGGACCAGGAAGCGCGGCTGTTCGACTTCAAGTGGTACGCCGCGCTGGCCTACATTCGCGCCAACCGCCTGAATTACAACGCCATCGAAGGTCCGCATGACCGGCTCGGTCTGATTGCCAGCGGCAAGGCCTTCAATGACACGCGCCAGGCGCTGATCGACCTGGGGCTGGACGATGCCACTTGCCAGCGCCTGGGTATTCGCTTGCACAAGGTGAGCGTGGTGTGGCCGCTGGAGGCGCAGTCCACCCGCGAATTTGCGGCGGGCCTGCAGGAAATCCTGGTCATCGAGGAGAAGCGCCAGGTGATTGAGTACCAGGTCAAGGAGCAGCTGTACAACTGGCGCAGCGATGTGCGCCCGCTGGTGCTGGGCAAGTTCGATGAGATCGAGGGCGACTTCAGCGGCGGCGAGTGGTCGGTGCCGAATCCCGCGGCGCACACGCTGCTGCGCGCCAACGCCGACCTGTCGCCGGCCCTGATTGCGCGGGCCCTGGCGCAACGCCTGATTCGCCTGGGCGTTGACAGTGACACCACGGCGCGCATGCAGGCTCGCCTCGCCGTGCTGCAGGCCAAGGAAAGCGCCATGCAGGTGCTGGAGGTCAAGGCCGATCGCCAGCCCTGGTTCTGTTCGGGTTGCCCGCACAACACCTCCACCAAGGTGCCCGAGGGTTCGCGTGCCATGGCCGGCATTGGTTGCCACTTCATGTCGATCTGGATGGACCGCGCCACGGTCGGTTTCACGCAGATGGGGGGCGAGGGCGTGCCCTGGGTCGGGCAGCAGCCTTTTTCCAACGAGCAGCACGTGTTCGCCAACCTGGGTGATGGCACCTATTTCCACAGTGGCTCGCTGGCGGTGCGCCAGAGCATTGCCTCCGGCGTCAACATCACCTACAAGATTCTCTACAACGACGCGGTGGCCATGACCGGCGGGCAGCAGATCGGCGAGCGGCCCGAGGGCCACTCGGTGGTGCAGATTGCGCAGGCTATGCGCGCGGAAGGCGTGGTCAAGTGCGTGGTGGTGACCGACGAGCCCGAGAAGTACGACCGCATTGAACTGGCCCCCGGGGTCAGTGTGCACCACCGCGATGAGCTCGACCGCATCCAGCGCGAGTTCCGTGAGATCAAGGGCACCACGGTCATCATCTACGACCAAACCTGCGCCACGGAGAAACGCCGGCGCCGCAAGCGCGGCAGCCTGGTCGATCCGGCGGTGCGCGTGGTCATCAACGAGCTGGTGTGCGAAGGCTGTGGCGACTGCAGCGTGCAGTCCAACTGCCTGTCGGTCGAACCGCTGGAGACCGAGTTTGGCCGCAAGCGGCAGATCAACCAGTCGACCTGCAACAAGGACCTGTCCTGCGTCAAGGGTTTCTGCCCAAGCTTTGTCACGGTGGAAGGCGGACAACTGAAGAAGAAGACCAAGGGCAGCCAGTCCGTGGCCTCACCGGCGGATCTGGGGCCGCTGCCCGAGCCGGTGTTGCCGGGTCTGGGTGGTGCGCAGCAGGATGTGTGGGGCATTGTGGTGGCGGGCGTGGGCGGCACCGGGGTCATCACCATCGGGCAACTGTTGGGTGTGGCGGCGCACCTCGACGGCAAGGGCATCGTCACGCAGGACTCCGGTGGCCTGGCGCAAAAGGGTGGCGCCACCTGGAGCCACGTGCTGATCGGCGCGACGCAGCAGGCGATTCGCACCACGCGTGTCAGCATGGCCGCGGCCGACCTGATCATGGGCTGCGACCCGATCGTCACGGCCGGCAAGGAGACCGTGTTGCGCATGGCCAGCGGGCGCACGCGCGTGGCGCTCAATGTGCACAGCACGCCCACGGCGGGTTTCGTCAAGGACGGCAATTGGCAGAACCCGGCGCAGGCCTGCGCCCAGGAGATTGCCAAGGCGGTGGGGGAGGCGGCGGTGGGGTCGTTCAACGCCGACGCGGCGGCCGTCAAGCTGCTGGGTGACAGCCTGTACACCAACCCTATGATGCTGGGCTATGCCTGGCAAAAGGGCTGGATACCCTTGTCGCGCGCATCGCTGCTGCGTGCCATGGAGCTCAATGCCGTGGCGGTGGCACAGAACCAGACTGCCTTTGAATGGGGTCGCCATGCGGCGCACGACTGGGGCGCGGTGGCGAAACTGCTCGACCCGGGTCAGGTTATCGAGTTCCGCCGACCGCCAGCACTGGACGAGGTGATCAGCCAACGGGTTGCGTTCCTGACCGCCTACCAGAACGCTGCCTATGCCCAGGACTACCTGGCGTGCGTGAACAAGGTGCGCCAAGCCGAATCGACGGGCGGCGCCAGCCTCAGTCTGAGCGAGGCGGTGGCCCGCAACCTGTTCAAGCTGATGGCCTACAAGGACGAGTACGAGGTGGCCCGGCTGCATGCGGATGCGGCGTTTCACCGTCGCATTGGCGACATGTTCGAAGGGGACTTCAGCCTGCACTACCACCTGGCGCCGCCGCTGCTGGCCAAGAAGAACGACAAGGGGGAATTGCAGAAGCAGAAGTTCGGACCGGCCACGCTCAAGCTGTTCAAGTTGCTGGCCGCGCTCAAGGGCCTGCGCGGCACGGCACTGGACGTATTCGGTCGCAGCGAGGAGCGGCGCCAGGAGCGCGCGCTGATCGTCGAGTACAAGGCCTGCGTCGAGGAATTGCTGCGCGGTCTGGGCGACTTCTCGGATGCCGGTCAGCTCAGGCTGGCCCTGGACATCGCGCGCGTGCCGGAGCAGATCAAGGGCTTCGGGCATGTCAAGGCGCGCAATCTGGCGGCTGCCAGGCAGAACTGGCAGGCGCTGGTGGCGCGCTTTCGTGCCACGGCGCCGGCACGCCTTGCCGCCTGAGCCAGCCGGTGGCGGCGCGGGTCCGTTGCAGCGCGCGGGTCGGCTTTCTGACGGTTCGGGTGCGCACGCACCGGCACCCCGCATACAATGAAAGGTTGACTGCCTGGGTTTCGCGTTGAGCGCGCGCCTGGCCCGGCGTGCCTGTTTGTTCCCTTTCAATGTGGAGTTGTCCGTGTTTATTTCTTCCGCTTTCGCCCAAACTGCACCGGCTGCCGCCGGTGGCGATACGCAATCGACCCTGATGAGCGTGCTGCCGCTGATCTTGATGTTTGTGGTGCTTTACTTTGTCATGATCCGCCCCCAGATGAAGAAGCAGAAGGAACATCGCACCATGATCGATGCCTTGGCCAAGGGCGACGAGGTGGTCATTGCCGGCGGGTTGCTTGGCAGGATCAGCAAGCTCGGCGACAGCCTGCTTGGCGTGGAGATTGCCAGCGGCGTAGAGGTGCAGGTGCAGCGCAGTGCCGTGGTGCAGGTGTTGCCCAAGGGCAGCATCAAGTAAACCCTGCCCAGGGCGTTCTGGTTCCTTGTCATTTTGAGTAGGGCGGTATGAATCGTTACCCGATGTGGAAGTACGCGATCATCTTGGTCGCGCTGGTGGTGGGGGCGCTGTTCACCCTGCCGAACTTTTTTGGCGAAGCGCCGGCGGTACAGGTGTCGGCGGCCAAGTCGTCTGTCAAGCTGGACAGTTCGACGCAGGCGCGCGTCGAGGAAGCCCTGAAGGCCGGCGGCATCACGCCTGATCTGGTGACCATCGATGGCACCTCGCTCAAGGTCCGGCTGGACGGCACCGATGCCCAGCTCAAGGCCAAGGACCTGATCCAGAAGGCGTTGAACCCGGATGCGGGCAACCCCGGCTACGTGGTGGCGCTGAACCTGCTGTCGCGCAGCCCGGCGTGGCTGCGCTCGCTCAATGCGGCGCCCATGTATCTGGGGCTGGACCTGCGCGGCGGGGTGCACTTCATGCTGCAAGTCGACATGCAGGCGGCCCTGACCAAGAAGGCCGAATCGCTGACCGGCGACATTCGCAGCAGCTTGCGTGAGAAGAACGTGCGCCATAGCGGCATCGCGCGCAACCTGCAGCAGATCGAGATCCAGTTCCGTGACACCGCGACGCTGAATGCCGCCAAGGCGCTGATCCAGGATCAGTTCGCCGACCTGCAGCTCAGCTCGGCACCGGATGGCGAGCAGTTCAAGTTGACTGCGGTCATCAAGCCCGAGGCGGCGCGCCGGGTGCAGGACCAGGCGCTGAAGCAGAACATCACGACCTTGCACAACCGCATCAACGAATTGGGCGTGGCCGAGCCGGTGATCCAGCAGCAGGGCCTGGACCGTATCGTGGTGCAGTTGCCTGGCGTGCAGGATACCGCCAAGGCGAAGGACATTCTGGGCCGCACCGCGACGCTGGAGTTGCGCATGGTCGACGACAGCGCCGAGGCCCAGGCGGCGGTGACGGGCTCGGGCGTGGTGCCGTTTGGCACCGAGCGATTTCTGGAGCGTGACGGCCGCGCCGTGATCGTCAAGAAGCAGGTGATTCTCACCGGGGACAGCCTGACCGATGCGCAGCCCGGCCTCGACTCACAGAGCCAGCAGCCCAAGGTGGACCTGACGGTGGACGCCAAGGGCGGGCGCATCATGCGCGATGTCAGCCGCGAGAACCTGAAGAAGCGCATGGCCATCGTGCTGTTCGAGAAGGGCAAGGGCGAGGTGCTGACCGCGCCGGTGATCCAGGGCGAACTGGGCAACCGTTTCCAGATCTCGGGCTCGATGAGCATCAGCGAAGCCAATGACCTGGCGCTGCTGCTGCGCGCCGGCTCGCTGGCCGCGCCGATGGAGATCATCGAAGAGCGCACCATCGGCCCCAGCCTGGGCGCCGAGAACATTGCCAAGGGTTTCAACAGTGTGACCTGGGGTTTCCTGGCGGTGGCCGTGTTCATGTGCGTCTACTACATGCTGTTTGGCATGATCTCCAGCATCTCGCTGGCGGTCAACCTGTTGCTGCTGGTGGCAGTGCTGTCGATGCTGCAGGCCACGCTGACGCTACCAGGCATGGCGGCGATGGCGCTGGTGCTGGGTATGGCGATCGACTCGAATGTGCTGATCAACGAGCGCGTGCGCGAGGAACTGCGCAACGGCGCCTCGCCGCAGGCGGCGATCCACGCTGGTTACGACCGTGCTTGGGCCACCATCCTGGACTCCAATGTGACCACGCTGATCGCCGGCGTGGCCCTGTTGGCGTTTGGCTCGGGGCCGGTGCGTGGTTTTGCCGTGGTGCATTGCCTGGGTATTCTCACCAGCATGTTCTCCGGCGTGTTCTTCTCGCGTGGCTTGGTCAATTTGTGGTACGGTAGGCAAAACAAGCTTAAAAGCGTGTCTATTGGTACGGTTTGGCGGCCCGAGTCGCAAGCCCAAGTCAAGACGAATTGAGGGTAGGGCAGCATGGAATTTTTCAAAATCCGACGCGACATTCCGTTCATGCGGCATGCGCTGATCTTCAATCTGGTCTCGCTGGCGACCTTCCTGGCGGCAGTGTTCTTCCTGTTCACGCGTCCCTTGCATCTGTCGGTCGAATTCACCGGTGGCACGCTCATGGAGGTGAGCTACGCGCAGCCGGCCGATCTGGCGCGGGTACGCGATGCCGTGGCCAAGCTCGGACTGGCCGACGTGCAGGTGCAGAACTTCGGCACTTCGCGCGACGTGTTGATTCGCCTGCCAGTGCAAAAAGGCGTGTCCTCCGCCCAGCAGAGCGAGCAGGTCATGGCCGCGCTCAAGGACGCCGACAAGTCAGCCGAGTTGCGGCGCAATGAATTTGTGGGACCTCAGGTTGGTGACGAACTGGCGGTCGACGGCCTCAAGGCACTGGCCTTCGTGGTGGCCGGCATCATGATCTATCTGGCGGTGCGCTTCGAATGGAAGTTCGCGGTGGCGGCCATCATCGCCAATCTGCATGACGTGGTGATCATCCTTGGCTTCTTCGCCTTCTTCCAGTGGGAGTTCTCGTTGCCGGTGCTGGCCGCGGTGCTGGCGGTGCTGGGCTATTCGGTCAACGAGTCGGTGGTGATCTTTGACCGGATCCGGGAGAACTTCCGGCGCTATCGCAAGATGAACTCGCACGAAATCATTGACAACGCCATCACCTCCACCATCAGCCGCACCATCATTACCCACGGCTGCACCCAGCTGATGGTGTTGTCTATGCTGCTGTTTGGTGGCGCCACGCTGCACTATTTCGCGCTGGCCCTCACGATCGGCATCTTGTTCGGCATCTACTCATCGGTCTTCGTGGCTGCGGCGATCGCCATGTGGCTGGGCATTAGCCGTGAGGATCTGGTCAAGGGCGGCGTCAAGAAGGAAGAAGACCCGGGCGACCCGAATGCGGGTGCCACGGTCTAGCCGTTGAATAGCGAACCATGGCGGCCCCTGCCTCCCTCTCCCAACGCGCGCAACTGGCGCTGGAGACGCGCAAGCGCTTCGTCGCCGAGGCGACGCGCGCCGTGGTGGAGCTGGGCACGCTGGTGCAGGAGCGCCTGACCTCGCTGATGAATGAGGCCGCCTCGTCGCGCGACATGCAGACCCGCCGCGATGCCTGGAGCTATTTCCAGAAGTCGCGCCCGGCTTGGCTCGACGGTACGCTGAAGGTCTGGCAGGCGGCCCTGCAGCCGAGCAAGGCGGCACCCAAGAGGAACCCGCTGGACGACGACTCGGACGGCGCCTTCGAGCTGGTGGGCACGGACGTCGTCGAGAACAAGATCCTCGCCTCCCGGCTGGTGCTCGGCGTCACCGAGAAGGTCTCCAGCCAGCTCAACGACTTGCAGGTGCGCATGCGCGTGCTGACAGGCCTGGACGAGTTCGATAAGGACGACATCCTGCGCCCCGACGTGCTGGTCCTGAAGTTGGTGGAGCAGTGGGGCTCCTGCGGCATGCCGCGAGATTCCTGGCCGCTGGTCAATGATGTGGTGCAAGCGCACCTGTCGGAGCGGCTCAAGGTGGCCTACACCAATGCCAACGATCTGCTGATCAAGCAGGGCGTGCTGCCAACCATTGACCTCAAGGACCGGGTCAAACGCGGTGCGCCGGTGCGCGCCAGCGCGCCGGGACCGCGGCCGACTCCACCAGCTGGGCTGGATAGCAGCGTGCCGCCGGAGTCGTCGCGCGGGGGCTATTACCGGGACACTGGTGGCCAAGGCAACTACGGCGATCCGGCTGCCGGCCGACCTGACCCGCGTGCCGCGGCACGGGCGCCAGCGCCTCAACGTCCGGCCCCAGCCGGGGCCGGTCGGGCCTTCGGTGGGCGCTTGGGCTGGGGTGACGACACCGGTGGTGCGAGCGGCGCGGGCGCCTCGGTGCCACCGAATTCGGGGGGTGGGCAGCCGCACAGCGGGCCGGCCCGAGCGCCCGGTCCGGCGGATCAGGCGCACTGGGCCACCTCGGACGAGACGCGTCTGATGACCGCCACGACGCCGCTGGCGCGCGCCAAGATGCGTGCGCAAGGAGTCATGGGGCAGCTCAAGCGCTTGTTGGTGGGACGTGGCGGCGCGGACTTCGAGGCCACCTCGTTCCAACCGGCCTCGCCCGCGCTGGCGGCGGCCATCGCGGTGCGGCCGCCGCGCGATTCCGGTGCCTATGCCAGCGGTGGCACGGTGGTGGAGGACTACAGCCCGGCGGGTGTACAGCGGGTTGCCGTGCGCCTGCGGGACCAGACCAGCGAGCTGAAGAAGAAGGCCGAGACCAAGACCGAGAAGGCCACCATCGAGATCGTAGCCTTGATGTTCCAGGCGATCCTGCAGGAGGAACGCATTCCGCCCGGTATCCGGGTCTGGTTTGCGCGGCTGCAGATGCCGGTGCTGCGGGTGGCCCTGGAAGAGCCGGACTTCTTCGGCACCCTCAATCACCCGGCGCGCCAACTGATCGACCGCATGGGCTCCTGCGTCATGGGTTTCGATGCCAGCGGCATCCACGGCGGTGCGCTGGAGGCCGAGATCAAGCGGGTGGTGCAGGTCATTGAACAGTACCCCGAAACCGGCAAGCGGGTCTACCAACTGGTCTACGAGGAGTTCCAGAAGTTTCTCGCCAAGTTCCTGACCGAGCGCGGTGCCACCCAGAAGGTGGTGAGCGTCGCGCAGCAAGTCGAGCAGAAGGAAACGCTGACGATCCAGTACACGATCGAGATGCGCAACCTGCTCAAGGACATGCCGGTGCGCGACGAGATCCGCGAATTCCTGTTCAAGGTGTGGGCCGAGGTGCTGGCCGTGGCCGCCGTTCGCAAGGGGCCGCAGCATCCGGAGACGCTGGCGCTCAAGAAGTCCGCCACCGATTTGCTGTGGGCGGCCAGCGCCAAGCCCAATCGCAGCGACCGGGCGCGCGTGATCCAGGACTTGCCGAATTTGCTGCAGCGTTTGCGCGCGGGCATGTCGATGCTGGGGGTCGCCCCGTCGGACCAGGAGGCCCACATCAAGACCGTGAGCGACACGCTGGCCGACGCCTTCCTGTCCAAGACCCAGGCGGTGCCGCAGGCACAGATCGAGGCGATGGCGCAGCGCCTGGCCAATCTGGAGGACTTTGTCTCCGAGGACGGCATGGGCGACCTGCCGCTGGACTCCGAAAGCATCGAGATGATGCTGGGGATAGACGCCGCCTCGATCGACGTGGTGGCCGACGGTGGCTCCAAGCCGACCGCCGCGATGCTGGCGTGGGCGCAGGAGTTGCAGTTGGGTTCCTGGTTCACGCTGGACCACAACAACCATGTCAAGCAGGTGCAGTTTGCCTGGCGCAGCGAGCGCAAGCACCTCAACCTGTTTGCCTCCATCGATGGGCACAGCTACCTGATTCAGGCCGGCCGACTGGCCGCCTATTTGCAGGCCGGCCTGCTGTTGCCGCAGGAAGAAGAGACCCTGACGGTGCGCGCTACCCGCGACGCCCTGGCCAAGCTCGAAGCCAATCCAGAGCGCTTGCTCGACTGATGTCCTGAGTCCGGCCAGAGGGGGTTAGTGCGCCACCCGTGTCGCCGTGTTGTCGCACAGCTCATCTAGCAGCAGTGCGTCGGGTTCCTCGCCAAAACTCCAGTAGACCATCAGCACGATGATCTTCAGGTCGTCGAGCGACACCGGATCGCCCGGCGTGGCCAGCGCCCGGTCCAACACGATTTCTCGCATCGGGACTGACAAGACGCCAAGCCCTTCCAGAAAGCTGATGAATCCCAGGCATTCTGAACCCAGGTGGGATTGCTCCTTGACCGAGTAGACCCGCATGCTGTCGCCCGCAGGCTGACGCCAGGCCGGCTCGGGCAAGGTAACGCTGCGGTGTTCGACGCTGCGCGCCGACTGTTCGCAACCCAAAGTGGCGGTCTTCAGGTCGGTCAGCCAGGCCAGCGCCTCCTGGATTTCCTCCTCGTCGAACCCTACCGCGCTGAGCTTTCGCTCCAGCGAGTCCCATTCCGGGCACGCATCGCCGCGCCAATAGTTTTCGTAGACATAGACCAGCACTTCAAACATGGCCTCAATATAGCCCAGAACAACCGGGCCAGGATCGAGTCCGGGGAACAGTGCCGCTTTTCTCGCGCTTAACCGCTCACGATGCGTTGAAACAGACCGCCAGCCAGGCGTGCGACGTGACCGTCGAGCTCCATGGTCATCAGTCTGGCCTGCAGCGTGGCGGTCTCCAGCCCGCAGCGCGCCTGCAGCGCGTCCAGACCCACCGGATCGAAGCCGAGCGCCTTGAGCAAGGCCTGATCCGGGTCGCGGCTGTCGGCGCCGGCCGCCGCAGAGCTGGCGTCGCCGTCGGAGTCCGCCAAGGTCTGCGCACGCGCAGGGCGCTGCAGCTCCTCCATCACATCCTGCGCCGACTCCACCAGTTTGGCGCCCTCCCGGATCAGGGCGTGGCAACCGCGCGCCTGCGTGGAGTGGATCGAACCCGGAATCGCGAATACCTCCTTGCCCTGGTCCGCGGCCAGCCGTGCCGTGATCAGGGAGCCCGATTTGAGCGCCGCTTCCACCACCAGCGTGCCTTGCGACAACCCGGCAATGATGCGGTTGCGCTTTGGGAAATTGGCCGCCAGCGGGGGCGTTCCCAAGGGATACTCGCTGACGATCAGTCCGTTGGCGGCGATGCGGTGTGCCAGTTCGCGGTGTTCCCTGGGATAGACCCGGTCCAGGCCGGTGCCCACCACTGCGATGGTCACCAGCCGCGGCGCGTTCTTGCCCAAACTGTCCAGCGCGCCTTCATGGGCCGCACCGTCGACACCGTGCGCCAGGCCCGACACGATGGTCAGGCCGGCGCTGGCCAGGGCCTGCCCGAAATTGCGGGCATTGGCGGCGCCCTGTGGCGTGGGGTTGCGGCTGCCAACAATGGCCACGCAGTCGCGCAAGCCATCGGCCAGCCAGCGCGCTGGCGCAGCCTGCTGGTCCTGGGCCTGTGCATGCGGTTCCTGCAGCGGCGCCGGGCCGCCCATCATGTAGAGCATCAGAGGCGGGTCGTCCATTGTCAGCAGGGACGAAGGGTAGTTGGCCGCACCCAGCACGGCGATCTGGCGGTATACCGGGCTGTGCTCACAGAGCCAGGACCAACTGGTGTCCAGCAGCGCCTGCAGGCTTGCCGGTTCCTGGCCGATGGTGCTCGCCTGCGACGCGTTGACCACTTGGCGCAGGGCGTCCGCTGTTTGGCAAAAGATCGCCTGTGGACTTCCAAAGGCGGCCAGCAGCTTGCGTGCCGTGCCATTGCCGACACCGTCAGTCAGGCTCAGGCGTAACCACGCCTTCAGTTCGGAACGATCCATCTATCGCTTGCACGGGCGACCGCCCGATCGAGGTTTGACCATGGGCCGGCGCCGTGGCGACGCGAGCCGCCGGCGCGCCAGCACGCTCAGCGTGGTTGTACCAGGCGGTCGCCGATGCGCACGCCATCCTTGATGTCCAGAATCAGGGCGTAGGAGACCTTCTCGAAGGTGCGAAACACCATCAACAAGCCGTTGCGCTCGTCGGGCAGCTTGATTTGGGGCCAGGCCGGGTCGGTCTTGTCGACCATGCGCGCGCCGGCCTTGAGCACCGCCAGCACGTGACCGCTCTCAATGCCATGCTTGCTGCCGAGATTGATGGCCACTACCTGGTTCTGGCCGGCATTGACCACGGCATTGCCGTAGACCGACACGATGCGGCCGTCCACCGTGCCCGATGGGGCCCTGGGCACGTAGCTCAGCAATTGGCGCTCCGGCTCCGGCACCAGACGGTCGCCGACCTGCATCTCCTCCTTGGCGGCGACGATGTCGATCGCCGCCGGCACGATATCCGAACTGGTCTTGCCGTCCTTGTCGGCGGTGCCTTGCGTGGTCTCGCTGTGTGCCAGCAAAGCCTTGCCGGCATATTCCGCTTCGTAGCCGAGGATCTCCCCGGTGACGGGGTCCTTCAGGGGTGTGGCGTTGTGGAACACGCGGTAGACCTGCTGCTTGCCGCCGGCATCGATCAGGGGTTTGCCGCTTGGTCCGCGCGCATAGGCCCGATCACCGCGCGTCAGCAGCACGCGGTTTTCCTGGGTCGCCACGATGCGCGGCGCACTGTCGAGCTCATCCTTGTCGACCACCATGGGCTCGGCCAGGAATGGCTCGATCAGGTTGGGCTTGAGGGTTGGTATCGCGCTGTCGGCCAGGCTTTCGTAGCGGGTGCGCGGGGACACCCGTACCGTGCCGTCCGGCGGTGTGCCGCTGGCCGCGGACGGGCTGGTGCGAAGCGTTGCCCGCCCATCCTTTTTCTCAAGGTACAGCTTCTGGCCGGGGTAAATGCGGTGCGGGTTCTTGATTTCCTGCAGGTTCATGCCCCACAGCTCTGGCCAGCGCCAGGGCCGCTTAAGGTACAGGCCGGAGATCGCCCACAGTGTGTCGCCGCGTTTGATGGTGTATTCGTCGGGCGCGTCGGCGGCCAGTTCGCTCAGTGGCACGCCGGCCTGCGCGACCTGTTCGGCCGTGGCCTTCTGGCCGGGTGTCACCGTGAGGTTCTGCGCGAGGGCCGGGGACGCCAGCATCGCGCCAGCAAGCGCGCTTGCGGTGAGCAGCGCGCTCAGCGTTAGTTTCGGTGTCGCCATCATGTGTTGAGTCATGTCTTGCTGCATTATGGAGGCCTCACGGCAGTTTGAGATTGCTGGGTTGGACACAGCGCTCCCAGGGAAAATCTTGACAATTCACGCGCGATTTTGCTCCCAAGCCATTGATTCGGCAACGTTTTCCGCCCGTCGCCAAGCACTCGACATTGAAAAGTAGGGAAAATAACGACATCTCGAAGAATTGGCATGATCGACGGTTGCACCGCTGCGGCCGCGTCGGGCCGCCCCCTTGACCCATCATTTCCCATGGCGCTACTACCCATTCTCTGTTTTCCCGATCCCCGACTGCACACCGTGGCCAAGCCGGTGCTGGCGGTGGACGCGCGCATCAAGACGCTGATCGTCGACATGCTCGAAACCATGTACCACGCCAAGGGAATAGGCCTGGCAGCGACCCAGATCGACGTGCATGAGCGCCTGATCGTGATCGATGTGTCCGAAGAGCGCGATGAGCCGCTGGTGCTGATCAATCCGCAACTGGTCTGGACCAGTCCCGAACGTCACCTGAACGAGGAGGGCTGCCTCTCGGTGCCCGGCATCTACGATGGCGTGGAGCGCTTCGACGAGGTCAAGGTCAGCGCGCTCGATGGCGAGGGCGCCAGCCGGATCATCGAGGCCGACGGTCTGCTGGCGGTGTGCATCCAGCATGAAATGGACCACTTGATGGGCAAGGTGTTCGTCGAGTACCTGTCGCCGCTCAAGCGCAACCGCATTAAGAAGAAGATGCTGAAGGCGCAGCGGGAGGAGCAGCGTTGAGGTTGATCTTTGCCGGCACACCGGAGTTTGCCCGCGTCGCGCTGTTGCGTCTGGTCGACGCCGGACACGAGATCGCGCTGGTCTTGACGCAGCCAGACCGGCCCGCCGGACGCGGCATGAAGTTGCAGGCCTCCGCGGTCAAGCAGGCAGCGCTGGATCTGCAACTGCCCGTCCTGCAACCGCGCAGCCTGCGCCTGGACGGCAAGTTCCCGCAGGACGCCGCACAGGCGCGCCTGGCGATTGAGCAGGCGCAGGCGCAGGCCATGGTGGTCGCCGCCTATGGGCTGATTCTGCCGCAGTGGGTACTCGATACCATGGGTCGCGCGGGTGCCGATGCGCCTGCCATGGCCAAGTTCGGCTGCCTGAACATTCATGCATCGTTGTTGCCGCGCTGGCGCGGCGCGGCACCGATTCACCGCGCCGTCGAGGCCGGTGATACCCACACCGGTGTCACTATCATGCAGATGGATGCGGGCCTGGACACCGGTGACATGCTGCTGTGGCAGAGCTCGGCGATCAGCCCCGACGACACCACCGCCTTGCTGCATGATCGCCTGGCGGACATGGGCGGTGCGCTGATCGTGCGGGCGCTGGCTCTGGCAGAACACGGGGAACTGCAGGCCACCGTGCAGCCGCAGCAAGGTGTGACCTACGCGGCCAAGCTCGACAAGAGCGAGGCGTGGATCGATTGGGGCCAGCGCGCGGAGGTGATCGTGCGGCGCGTGCATGCCTTCAATCCTTTTCCGGTGGCGGCGACCCACCTCGGTGGGGAGGCGCTGAAGGTCTGGGACGCCCAGGTCGATGCGCGCGGCGCGGACACAAGGGCCGTGCCGGGCACGATTCTGGAAGTCAGCGCTGACGGCGTTGCGGTGGCGGCGCTGGACTCGGTGGTGCGCCTCACAGCACTGCAGCGCCCCGGTGGGCGGCGCTTGGCCTTGGCCGACTGCCTGCGCGGCATGGACATCGCGGCCGGCATGCAGTTCAGTGGCGCGACCAGTGGCGTGGCCTCTGGCCCTGATGCGTCCTGAGGTCCCGGCCGTCGCGACCTGATCCCCTTGCCATGTTCTTTCTTTCCGAGAATTGCCGTCACCCCGAGTTCCGCCAGGGTTTGCGCGACCAATTTGCGGTGGCGCCGGGCATCGCTGCCTGGGGCCTGATGACCGGCGTGGCGATGGTCAAGTCGGGCCTGAGCATGGTCGAGGCCTTGCTGATGAGTGTGCTGGTGTTCGCCGGCAGCGCCCAGTTGGCGGCGGTGCCGCTGATGAGTTCCGGCGCGCCGATGTGGGTGATCCTGGCCACTGCGTTTTGTGTCAATCTGCGCTTTGTGGTGTTCAGCGCCCATATGCGGCCCTACGTCATGCACCTGCCCTTGTCGCAGCGCCTGGTGTGCGGCTACCTGACCGGCGACCTGAGCTACGTGTTGTTTGTCAAGCGTTTCCCCAAGCATGGCGGCGACGCCGCACAGCTGCGCGCGCAACAGGCCTACCTGGCCGGCAACAGCGGGCTGAACTGGTTTGCCTGGGTTGGGGCCAGCGTGCTCGGCGTGGTGCTGTCGAGCCTGGTGCCCACCAGCTGGGGCCTGGGTTTTGCGGGCATTCTGGCTTTGATCGGCATCACCTGCTCACTGGCCTCCAGCCGCTTGCGCGTGGTGGCCGCGGGGGTCGCGGCGACGGCCGCCGTCGCCGCCTTTGCCCTGCCGCTGAAGCTCAACATTCTGGTCGCCATCGCGGCGGCGGTGGCAATGTGTCTGGTGCTGGAGAAGACACCGCTGGCCTACCGGAGTCAATCGTGAACGGCACGGACTTGTGGACCCTGGCCACCATCGCCGGGCTGACCGTGGTGACGGTGCTGGCGCGCTCGTTCTTCTTTATCTCCAGCCGCGACTGGGCACTGCCGCATTGGGCGCAGCGCGGACTGCAGTACGCACCCATCGCCGCCCTGGCGGCCGTGATCATGCCCGAAATCGTCATGGCGCAGGGGGCGCTGATCGAAACCTGGCGCGATGCTCGCTTGTTCGCCGCGGCTGCCGGCGCTGGCTACTTCTTCTGGTGCCGTGGCGCCGGCCAGGCGGTGCTGGGCACCATCGTGGCGGGCATGGTGGTTTATCTGCCCTTGCACCTGGGCCTGGGCTGGTAGGGGCCAGCACATCAAGTGCGCGGCCCCAAAGTGGCGCGCTTCTACAATCCGAGTTTGCCGTTTTTCATTCTCGGGAGTCTCATGAAGGTCATTCGTTTTTCGGATCTGTGCAGCCAAGGTCAAGTCAAGGGCCAGCGCGTCTTCATCCGCGCCGATCTCAATGTGCCGCAGGACGATGCCGGGCAGATCACCGAGGACACGCGCGTCCGGGCCTCGATTCCCTGCATTCAGATGGCGCTGGACGCCGGCGCTGCCGTGATGGTGACCTCGCATCTGGGGCGCCCCACCGAAGGGCAATTCAAAGCTGCCGATTCACTGGCGCCGGTGGCGCGCCGACTGGCCGAATTGATGCAGCGCGAGGTGCCTCTGGTGGCGGACTGGCTCGACGGCGTGAGCGTGCAGCCGGGCCAACTGGTGCTGCTGGAGAACTGCCGCGTCAATCCGGGCGAGAAGAAGAACAACGAAGAACTGGCCAGGAAGATGGCCGCCTTGTGCGACATCTTCGTGCACGATGCTTTCGGCACGGCGCACCGCGCCGAGGCCTCCACCTATGGCATCGCGCAGTTTGCCAAGGTGGCGTGCGCGGGCCCCTTGCTGGCGGCCGAGATGGACGCCATCACCAAGGCGCTGGCGCAGCCGAAGCGCCCGCTGGTGGCGATTGTTGCCGGCTCCAAGGTGTCGACCAAGCTGACCATTCTGCAGAGCCTGGCCGGCAAGGTCGATCAGCTGATCGTTGGCGGAGGCATTGCCAACACCTTCATGCTGGCCGCCGGGCTGAAGATCGGCAAGAGCCTGGCCGAGCCCGACCTGCTGGCCGAGGCCGAGGCCGTCATCAAGGCCATGAAGGCGCGTGGCGCCGCCGTGCCGATTCCGGTCGATGTGGTGACGGCCAAGACCTTTGCGGCGGATGCGGTGGCGACCGTCAAGGCCGCGCAGGACGTGGCGGACGATGACCTGATCCTCGACATCGGTCCGCAGACCGCCGCATCGCTGGCGGCACAACTCAGGCTGGCTGGCACCATCGTGTGGAATGGCCCGGTGGGTGTGTTCGAGTTTGCCGCCTTCGAGAACGGCACCCGGGTGATCGCCCACGCCATTGCAGAGTCCAGCGCCTTCTCGATTGCGGGTGGGGGCGACACCCTGGCGGCCATCGACAAGTATGGAATCGAGAAGCGGATCGGCTACATCTCCACCGGCGGCGGCGCGTTTCTGGAAGTTCTCGAGGGCAAGACTTTGCCGGCGTTCGAGATCCTGGGCAAGCGGGCGGTCTAAGGCAGGCAGGCGCGCGTGACCGCGGCGGTACCGGGCAGGTAACTCAAACCGTGTCAGAATTGGAATTTAGTTACCAGGAGATCCCTTGATGCATCGCCGCGCCACCAAGATTGTTGCCACCCTCGGGCCCGCTTCGAGTGACCCGGCGTTGCTGGAGCAGATGATCCGCGCGGGGGTCAACGTGGTGCGGCTCAACTTCAGCCACGGCAAGGCGCAGGACCATATCGACCGCGCCGCCCTGGTGCGCCAGGCGGCGCAGCGCGCCGGCCGCGAGGTGGCCATCATGGCCGATCTGCAGGGCCCGAAGATCCGGGTTGGGCGTTTCGCCGAGGGGCGCGTCATCCTGGAGCCGGGACAGAAGTTCGTTCTTGATGCCGCGCGGGTCGAGCTTGGCAACGTCGAGGCGGTCGGCCTGGACTACAAGGCGCTGCCGCGCGAAGTCAAGGCGGGCGACGTGCTGCTGCTCAATGACGGGCTGATCGTCATTACCGTCGACGCCGTCATCGGCGAGGCCGTGCACACCACGGTCAAGCTTGGCGGTGAACTCTCCAACAACAAGGGCATCAACAAGCAGGGCGGCGGGCTGACCGCGCCAGCGCTCACTGGCAAGGACATGGAGGACATTCGCACCGCGATGAGTTTCCAGGCCGACTACGTGGCCGTGAGTTTCCCGAAGAATGCCACCGACATGGAGATGGCGCGGCAACTGTGCAACGTGGCCGCCGCTGAGTACGATCACAAGCCGGGCCTGATCGCCAAGATCGAACGCGCCGAGGCGATCCCCAAGCTGGAAGAGATCCTGCGCGCCAGCGACGGCATCATGGTGGCGCGCGGCGATCTGGCGGTGGAGGTTGG
>Ga0154020_10002727_pt1 | contig 21487 bp, 20 predicted proteins | sample Klosneuvirus_201_FD_109709 | JGI IMG/M metagenome (GOLD analysis project Ga0154020, IMG submission 109709) | Active sludge microbial communities from wastewater, Klosterneuburg, Austria - Klosneuvirus_20160825_MG | ecosystem: Engineered > WWTP > Aerobic digester > Activated sludge | place... | reverse complement strand
CGGCCGGCGGCGCCGAGAAGATGGACAAGGACAACCAGGTCAAGCTGGCGGTGATGTTCGAGGACAACAAGGTCGAGCGCGCCAACCTCTCCGGCTGCTGGGAAACCTGCCACCAGGACGCGCGCACCATGCCGGACGCCAAGGACGACAAGAAGACCAAATATGTCAAGGACGGCGACGTCAAGGCCGGCAAGTTCTACGACCTGATCCAGTGGACCAGCAAGGGCGCCAAGCACGACGGCTACGTCGCGGACAAGCGCGTCATGGAAGGCGGCAAGGGCCTGGTCGAGGCCAAGGGCGAGAAGAAGGGCGACGAGTGGGTCGTCGTTTTCACCCGCAAGCTGGCCGGCGGCGGCGAGGGCGACATCGCCATGGCGGCCGGCAAGACCTACAACTTCGGCTTTGCCATCCACGACGACCATACCAGCGGCCGCTTCCACCACGTCTCGCTCGGCTACACCCTGGGCATCGACGCCAAGGCCGACATCACGGCGGCCAAGCAGTAATCGGTTCATCCCGGGAACTCGCCGGGCGCAGGTCGGACAAACGGGGAGCGGAGGCTCCCCGTTGTTTTTTCAGGAGGCGCGAATGGGACGGAACAGCAGCATCGCCGTGTTGTGGGGACTGACTTTTTTCGCCGGCCAGGCGCTGGCGCAGACGATGGAGGTCGGCATCAAGGACTACAAGTTCGAGCCCGCCGAACTCAAAATCAAGGCAGGCACGACGGTCAAGTGGGTGAACAACGAAAAACGCACCACCCATTCGGTGCTGTTCACCGGGCCGGGCGGCTTCGAATCGGAGCGCTTTTTCCCGGGCGAATCGTGGCAGCGCGCCTTCGACAAGCCCGGGGTTTATCCTTACTCTTGCGGGCCCCACCCGGAAATGAAGGGCATGATCGAAGTCGGGGAATAGAGGTATCATTCCCCGCGCATTCATGCTCTGGGGCGGCTGCATCTCGCTCCGGCGATTCCAGGAGGGAGGCTGTGAGCACTGAGCAAGAAATCATTCCGGACCCCAAGTACGCACCGCCCTATCCGCAATCGTTCTATCCTTTTTGGCCCAGGCATGCCTTCAGGGCCGGTGCGCTGATCGCCGGCGTTTTACTCGGACTCCTTATCCTGTCCTTCGCCATCCGCGTGCCCATGGATCCGGCCATGCCGCCCCTGCCCGATGCGGGGATGTATGTGCCTTCGCCGGAATGGTATCTATTCCTGCTCTTCCAGCCGTTCTGGTATCTGACCGGAGATCATGCGCGATGGTTGCCCCTGGCAACCTTCTGGCTTCCCATGCTGCTGCTGGCCTTCCTGTTTCTAGTGCCGGTTGTGTTTCGAAGGCGGCAATCCGATACCCAAGTGAGCATGGGCGCGAGTGCCAAGGCCAAACTGCTTGCCGTCGTCGCGGCAGTCTGGGCGGTTTTCATGGTGGCCGTGGTCGGCAGCGGGGCGCCGGCCAAGACCTTGGGCTGCCCGTCCTGCCATAACCCGACGATGGGCACGCGGCAGGCGCTGCCGCCCGCCAACGTCGGCGAGTACTTCAGGATTTCGCGCCAGCAGCAGATCGATGTCGGCCGCTACAATATCGGCAGCGAGGGTCATGCCGGTGCGGAGGGCGGATCCTACAAGGATGCGAACTGGCAACTCCGACATTTCTACGAACCCACGATGACATGGTGACGACGAACTCTCAAGTTGCAGGAGCGCACGCGGCGGACGGCGGCTTGACTTCTTCTCTTCGCCGCAGGATCCGCCCCTATCTGTTGTGCGGAATCATGGCGGGGTATGGCGCGGCCTTCGCGGCGGACGGCCATGACCACGATCACGGCAAGGCGCCGGGGCAGGGCAAGGCGAGCGGACCGGTGCGCGAGCTGCCCCTGCCCGAGGATCATGCATCGGCGCAGTCCATCGCCATCGATCCGGCCGGGCGCATCTGGTTCTCCGAGAAGGTGGGCAAGAAGCTGGCGATGTACGATCCGGAGAAAAAGACGTTCTCCAGTTATCCGCTTCCGGCCTCGTGGGGCAGCGTCGGTTTTTCGCAGATCACGGCGGGACCCGACGGGGTGATCTGGTTTACCGTGAATCGCTGGGCCGAGGGTTCCGATGAACCCCACATGCTGGGGCGCTTCACCCCGGCGGACGGCTATTTCACCAAGTTCGCCGTCCCCAACAAGGCCATTCCGCAGGAACTGATGGTCGATGGCGCCGGCGTGTTGTGGTTCTTCGCCGCCAACAAGAACCATCTCTATCGCATCGACCCGCGCAGCTTCTCTCTGAAAGGCTATCCCATACCGACGGCCAACGGCCATCCCAGGAGCCTGGCGGCTGCCCAGAACGGGCACATCTGGTTCGTCGAGGCCAACACCAACAAGATCGGCGAGTTCATCCCCGAACGCGAGACATTCAAGGAATACGATGTGCTCACCTCGTTTTCGAATCCCGGGAAGATATCGATCGATAAGCAGGGAAGAATCTGGTTCGTCCAGGTGACGGCCAACCGGCTCGGCGTGTTCACCCCGGAGAAGAACCGGTTCGACGAGATGATCGTGCCGACGCCGGGCAGCGCCCCCGTTGCCCTCGCCAGCGACGACCGCGGAAATATCTGGTTCCTGCAATACAAGGGCAACAAAGTGGGCGTCTTGAATCCCGAGTCGGCGGTGTTTCGCGAGTACGAGATTCCGACCTACGGCAGCCTGCCGGCCGAAATGGTATTGGATCGAGGGCGATCCATGCTCTGGTTTACGCAGAGCGCCACCGATGCAAAGCGGTTGGGCATGCTTTCCATCGATGAGGCATTGGCCTCCAGTGGCGGGCAGGACGCCACCTCTCCGGGCATGCAGACGGCACAGCGGCCCGACGAGCCCGCGGCCAAGTGGCCTGTCTTTCTCGCCATCCTGATTGCCCTCCTCATCCTCGGCGGATGGCGGGCCAGGTCGGTTCTCAGGCGCCGCCAGTCGCAGGCGGGTTGAGTCCGGGAGAAAGTTCCATTGGCCATGAGAAACGCTGCAAGGTGTGCGCTTGCGTGCGGGGCCTTTCTGGGCTGCCTGCAGGCATTGCCGCTCTGGGCAGGCGAGGCGTTCAAGTCGTTCCCCGTTCCGACGCGGCATGCCTTCCCCACCCGGATCGCGCTCGATAAATCGGACACGGTCTGGTTCATCCAGTCCAACTTCCACCGCATCGGCAGTTTCCGGCCGGGGAACAATGCGTTTGCCGAGCACACCATTCCCACTCCCGGCAGCTTCCCTTCGGATCTGGCTGTCAGTCCCGCTGGCAAGATCTGGATCGTCGAGTCCAACGCCAACCAGATCGGCGTCTTCGATCCCGCTTCGGGGTCATGGAAGGAATTCGACGTTCCCACCATCGAGAGCATGCCCTCTCGAATCGCCATCGATGGCCAGGGCAATGTCTGGTTTACCGAGTTCTACGGCAACAAGGTGGGGATGTTCGATCCGCGCCGCGAGGTGTTCAGGGAATACCCGATTCCCACGCCGGCGAGCCGGCCGGCCGGCATCGTTGCGGATCGGAAGGGCCGGGTCTGGTTCCTGGAAACACAAGGGAACAAGCTGGTCAGGCTGAATCCCAGGGACGGCTCGATGCGCGAGTTCGAATTGCCCAAGGCGTTCGAATCGCCGCGCGAACTGGCCATCGACAGAAGCGGCATGCTTTGGTTCGGCGGGCATATCGGACGCAACTTGATGCGTTTCGATCCGACGTCGGCGAAATTCGCCTCTTTCCCGCTGCCGCGCGGCGGGGTGATCGAGAACCTGGCCTCCGGCAGTGACGGCAAGATCTTCTTCACCCTGCGGACGAGCAGCCGAATCGGCGTCTTCAATCCGCACTCGGGCGATTTTCTGGAGATGGATGCCGAGGTCGGCAAGAGCCGGCCAGGGGGCATCGGCATCGATGCAAAGGGGCATGTCTGGTTTGCCGATACGGAAAAGAACGCCTTGTACAGGCTGGATGCCGAGGCTGTGGAGAAGCTATGGATGAAACAGTGATCTTCTGCGGTGCCGGCGCGCCGGGGCGGGCATGAGGGTGCGGGCCGCATGAAGAAATTCTTCCGGATCGCCGGCGTCATCGTCGCGGTTGTTCTTGTCGCCCTAGGCCTGCTCGCGATACCCAATCCCTTGGGGACCAGGCTGCTGGCGGAAGCGAAGTATCGCGGCCTTGTAGCGTATACCCCGGACGAAGCGATCGCCCTGGCCTATGGCCGTTGCTCGAGCTGCCATAACGCCGAGAAGATGCTGAAGTACTGTGCTCGCTGTGGGCCGCCTTTCATCGTGGTGGTGCACTCCATGAAAAAATACGTGGAGCTGACCAACCAGAAAAAGGAGACCTTCAGGCCATTTTCCGATGCCGAGGCGGTTGCCATCGCCCAGGCTTGGAATGCCCTGGTCGGAAACTGGGAATCGGGATGGGGCGAAAAGAATTTGAAAAAATTGCTGCAGAGCGATACCGAGTTGATCCGCCTGGTTGAGACACCCGTCGAGCTTAGGCCGATAGAAACGGCCTTGAAGAATCGCCGGGCGCCGGGGGCTTACAAGGAATAACAATAACGAAAGCTGGCACGGCCAAAGACTGGGTCATGTTCCGCCCAATCGAAGATTTATTTGCTGCGCCGCAATATCGTGAAGACAATGACATTGATTAATGTTGCGCTGCAAGCCGCCTTTTCCGGGGCAAACTCCGCGGATAAAAACCATAACCGCATGATTGACTTTATTAGGAATCATAAGAAATAATCGCTGAATTAATGCGGCTGCAATTTAAATAAAAAGCGGTTATCTCCAATTCACGGAATGAGGAAGGAACGCAAAATGAGGGTGTTTGCAGTTGTAGTTTCATTGGCGGCATCGTCTCTGGTTGTCGCGCCAATGTCGGTACAAGCGGCGGGGGGCGATGCGTTATTCAAGAAGAACTGCGCCAACTGTCATTACACGGATGGGCCCGCCAAGGAAAAGACCATTGCCGACCAGATGGCGAAGAAGGGGCCGGAACTGTGGTATGCCGGCAGCAAGTTCCAGAAAGCCTGGCTCACCGACTGGCTGCAGAACCCGAAGCCAATCCGTCCCCTGAAATACAACTCGATCAGCGCCAAGAATGCGGGCGACCATCCCAAGTCCTCCGCCGCCGATGCGGGGGCGCTGACGGAATACCTGATGGGTCTGACGGTGGCGGAAGTGAAAGCGGGATCGCTCAAGCCCAATCCGTCCGTGCAGGGCAGGGCGATCTTCACCAAGAAGATGCCCTGCGGCGGCTGTCACACCTACTCTGTCAAGGGCGAGACCCAGGGCGGCCTGAGCGGCCCCTCTCTGGTCGGTTCCAGCAAGCGGCTGAATCCGGACTGGATTCTCGCCTATCTGGCCAACACCAAATACTTCAAGCCGGTGCGGGACATGCCTGACTTCGCGGGCATACTCAACCCGAAGGACATGGAGAACGTGGCGGCGTACGTTGCCACGTTCGAGTGATGCTGCATAACAATCAACGGGGGGATGGAACCGTGTCGAGATTAGCGATTGCGACTGTCATGGCGCTCGGTCTGGGGCTGGGCGCGAGTGGTGCGGCGCAGGCGGATGCGAAAGAGACGTTCAATTTTTACTGCGCCCAGTGCCATGGCACGGCGGGTGACGGAAAGGGCATCAACGTCACCAAGGACTTTGCCACGGACCCGCGCAACTTCACCAATAAAGAGGACATGGAGAAGCGCTCGGACGAGGATATCCGCAGCGTCATCAAGGACGGTGGACCGGCGATCAGCAAGTCGCCGCTGATGCCGCCTTGGGGTGCGACGCTGTCCTCGGCGCAGGTCGAGGAACTGCTCGGCTACGTCCGCAAGCTGTGCAATTGCAAGGGGAAAGCCAAGTAGAGGCATGATCGGGATGAAATTCCTGAGCAGGGAGTATCTTGCCGACGGCGTGATTTTTTCGGGATTGCTGGTGAATGTGCTGTTCATTTGCCTGATCCTGTATTTCTACGTTCTATAAACCGGCACTCTCCGTCACGCGTGACCGAAGCGCGTGACGGGGCGGCCGCGCAGGATCCGATGGGAACGCACGTTTCGGTCGGGAGCAGAAAAATAAGGCGAGAAGCCGCGAGAGCAATAAGGGGGGAGTATGAGCGGTAGCGACAACGACGATTCCTGCGACTGCGGGACAACGCGATTTCCTTGGGCGGGGCCGGCCATCTTTGGCCTCGTCACGCTTGCGTTGGCTGTCTTCTTCGTGTGGTTCCTGGGGGCCTGACCATGAATACCCGTCTCATGCCGTTCCTTGCGGCCTTCGTCGTTTTCGCGCTGGTTTTTCTTGCCCTGGATTTCACCATCATGAAGCTCCATGGGCTGACGCTCATCTATAGCCACTGAGGCTTTATCGTCGTTCGCGCGGGCATCGCAGTTCAAGGCAGGGCACCTCAGGGTGCATAAGGGGGAGTGGATCGTGCTCAGAAGGTACATCGGGATCATCTGCGGGGCGTTCTTGCTGGCTGCCGTCTCCGGACTCATGACGCCGACGCTCGCGCACTCGGCCGATGCGCCCGCACCGGCCGCAACGGCAGCCGCCCCTGCCGCAACAGACGCCAAAGCGCCTGCCTCGGATGCCAAGGCGCCTGCCGCCGAAGCAAAAGCCGCAGCGTTTCCGCCGGCGCCGAAACTGAAAGCCGAGGACTATCCGACGATCAAGGGCGTCAACCCGCGGGTGGCGGTATGGCTGATCGCCCAGTTGCACCTGTGGTTCGGCGCCTTCGTGGTGGCCGTGCCGATGTTCGTTTTCATGATCGAGGCCATCGGCATGTGGACGCGCGATAAGCGCTACGACAACATGGCCTATGAATTCATCAAGGTCAGCATCACGGCGTATTCGTTGACGGCCATTCTCGGCGGCCTGCTCTGCTTCAGCCTGATCTTGTTCTACCCGCAGCTGTTCAACTATCTCTCCCTGATCTTCAAGGAGAGCATGTTCGCCTACGCGCTGCTGTTCTTCGCCGAGAGCGCGGTCTTGTACATCTACTACTACGGCTGGCACTGGCTGCAGGGCGGCAACAAGAAATGGATCCATCTGACCTTCGGCCTGCTGCTCAACGCCGTGGGCCTGCAACTGATGTTCCTCGCCAATGCCTGGACCACCTTCATGATGAGCCCGGCCGCTGTGGATGCCTCGGGCGTGTTCAACGGCGATACCTGGGCGGCAATCCACAACTACCTCTGGAACCCGATCAACATCCACCGCGTGGTCGCCAACGTGGCGTACGGCGGCTCGGTCGTCGGCGCCTACGCTGCCTTCAAGTTTCTCAGTGCGCAGAAGCAGGAAGAGCGCGCCCACTACGACTGGATGGGCTACAACGCCAACTTCATCGCTATCGCCGCGCTGCTGCCGCTGCCTTTCGCCGGCTACTATCTGACCGCCGAGATCTACGCCTACAGCCAGCAGATGGGGATCACCCTGATGGGCGGGGTGTTCGCCTGGCTGTTCATCATCCAGGCGGTGCTGATCGGCGCCCTGTTCCTGTCCGCCAATTATTACCTGTGGTGTGGCATGGGACGCAGCGAGGGCGCGTATCGCTACAACCCGAAGATCAAGTACATCGCCATCGTGCTGGTCGGCGCCTTCCTGGTGTGGTTCACGCCCCACACCCTGGTGCTCACCAATTCAGAACTGAAGGGCCTCGGCGGGCCCTACCACAAGTATTTGGGCGCCCTCGGCATCATGCCGGCGAAAAACACCGCGGTGAATTTCCTCATCGTGTTCACCTACCTGAGCTTCCTTTTCTATCGCCGCTCCAACAAGATCGCCACGGTATCCTGGGCGGCGGCGGGCAATGCGGCCCAGATCGCGCTATTCGCTGCGGGTCTTATCAACATCACCATCCTCGGTGTCTACTACGGCTATTTCACCAACACGGTCTACAAGGTCGCGGCCTCGGTTCCCCAGGTGTTGACGACGCTGGTCATCATCATCATCAGCACCGTCATCGATGCCTTCATGTATCGGGGCGCGAAAGAGGTCGCGCCGCTGCGCTGGGGCCGTATGCCGGACCGCTCGCAGTACGCGCTGTTCCTGCTCGCGGTTTCCTTCACCTGGCTGATGGGCCTGATGGGGTATGTCCGCTCCGGCATCCGCCAGCACTGGCACATATCGAATATCTTCCGTGACAGTTCCCCGGATGCCTTCACGCCGGGCCTGGGCTACGCGGCCAGCGTCGTTTCGTTCGGCACGATCCTGTTCATGGCCATGGTGATTTTCGTCTTCTGGTTGAGCACCATCAGCGGCCGCCATCCCACCGTCAAGGGCTATTGGAAGGAGCAGGCGGCATGATCAACTTTCTCAAGGTGGCCGTCTTCAGCCTGCTCGTGATCGCCGGATTCTGGGGGTTCTCCAATTTCGGCATTCCGCAAATCAAGCCTGAGCCGCCGCCCGTCGAGGCCAAGCTGGACCTCGGCTCCATGACCATGGAACAGTTCGTCGCCCTGGGCGGGAAGATCTTCAACGGCAAGGGCACCTGTACGCTCTGCCATAACGCGATGGGCAGGGCGCCGATGCTGGACAAGGTCGCCGCCGTCTCGGCGGAGCGGCTGAAGGATGCCCGCTACAAGGGCACGGCGAAGACCGTCGAGGAGTACCTGCTCGAATCGCTGGTGAAGCCGTCGGCCTTCGTCGTGTCGGGATTCGGCAAGTCAGGCACCAACGATACCGAGAGCCCGATGCCGGATGTTTCCGGCGGCGGCATTGGGCTCAACGAATCCGAGCTGAAGTCGGTGATTGCATATCTGCAGGACTCGAGCGGCGGCGAGGTAACGGTGGAGATTCCCAAGATGGAAGCGCCGGCAGCCGAGGGCGCGCCGAAGACGGAGGAGGCAGCACTGAAAACGCCCGAGGCGATCATCGCCAAGCACGCCTGCGGCGCTTGCCACGTGATCGGCGACCAGGCGGGGACGATCGGCCCCAGCCTGGCGAAAATCGGTGCCACGCGCAGCAAGGACTACTTGCGGCAGGCGATTCTCGATCCGGATGCCGTGGTGGCCAAGGGTTTCGCTGCCGGCATGATGCCGAAGACCTACGGCGAGCAGTTGAAAGCCACGGAACTTGAAATCCTGGTGAACTACCTGGCGGGGTTGAAGAAATGAACACGACTCGCAAAAGGGGCCTGCCCCGCTTGCTGCTGCTGGTGCTGGTGGTGCTCGGGGTGTACTTCGGGTTCATCCTGGTCTTCGACGTCCTATTGGGACAATTGATCCCGAAGAGCCTGCTCACCATGTACATGGTCTTTGTGGTGGCCGGCGCGCTGATGGCGTTCACCTTCACCGAGGAGGGCGCGCAGGAACTGGTCGGCCCGATCAAGGCGCTGGTCGAGGACCCGTCGAAGAAATGGATCCGCAACGCGGTCTTCGTCATCGTGCCGCTGCTGGCCGGCTATTACGTATACGCGAGCATGCTGCCCAGCTACGAGGCGCCGGTGGAACTGCGTACCATCCATCCTGCGCCGCCGGGCAAATTCAAGGCCTATGGCAAGAGCTTCAACCTGACGACCCTGGAGAACCCCTTCCGCAAATACGAGAAGGAAGATCCGGATAAGTTTAAAAAGCTCGTCAGCGAGGGCGGCAACATCTATATCAGGAACTGCCAGTATTGCCACGGTGACAAGCTCGACGGCAAGGGGCCGTATGCCGCCGGATTGAACCCGACGCCGCTGAATTTCCAGGACGTCGGCACCATTGCGCAGCTGCAGGAATCGTTCCTGTTCTGGCGCATTGCCACGGGCGGGCCGGGCTTGCCGGGAGAGGCCGCGCCCTGGATTTCGTCGATGCCGGTCTGGCAGGACTTTCTTAGCGAAGACGAGATCTGGAAGGTGATCCTGTTCTTGTACAACTATACGGGCAGACAGCCGAGGTCGTGGGGACATGAATAATCGGCGTTCGGAGAAAACAATGACCTTCCTGCATCGGCTTGCGCTCCTTGCCGTCTGCTCGACGCTGTTGGTCGCCGGTCCGGCGGCTGCGAAACCCGGCACGGCGGAAAAGGGCAAGGAGATCTACGACAAGCGCTGCACCTGGTGCCATGGCGCGGAAGGCGACGGCGCGGGCGCTTCCAAGGACTTGCTCAATCCGCCGCCGCGCGACTTCACTTCCGGCAATTACAAGATCAAGAGCTCGGCTTTCGAGGACATGGTGCCGAGCGACGACGACGTGTTCCGCATGATTCGCGACGGCATGCCCGGCACGGCCATGCCCGGCTGGAGCGACCTGCTGAGCGAACAGGACATGTGGGATCTGGTGGCCTACGTGAAGTCCTTTGCGCAATACGACAAGCCGCCCGCCAAGATGGTCGATTACGGCAGTCAGGTTTCGAGTTCTGCGGAAAGCATTGAAAAGGGCAAGAAGCTGTTCGAGGAGGGCGACCGCTGCGTCGAATGCCATGGCAAATCGGGCAAGGGCACCTTGTCAAAGCGGCTGAAGGGGGATGCCGGCGAGCGCACCTGGCCGCGCAACCTGACCAAGCCATGGACCTACCGCGGCAGCAGCGACCCGAAGGACATCTTCACGCGCATCGCCACGGGCATTCCCGGCACCGAGATGCCTTCCTTCGCCGATCCCAAGAGCAACAAGAAGTTGAGCGTCGAGGAAATCTGGCATGTCGCCAACTACGTCGCGTCCCTGGCCAAGACCGGCAAGCAGGTTTCCGCCGAGGATACCGTGATCAAGGCCGACAAGGTGGAGGGTGAATTGCCAAGCGCGCCCGAAGACGCGCGCTGGAACCAGGCGGCGCCGACCACGTTCTATCTGGTGCCGCAGATCATCGGCAAGGAACGCTATTTCACGCCGTCGAACGACACCATCAGCGTGCGCGCGATGTACAACGACAAGGCCATCGCTTTGCTGATCGAGTGGGACGACCGCACCAAGAGCATCCCCGGCGACCCCGATGCAGAAAAAATTGCCGACCCGCCGCTCGCCGAGGACGGCGTGGCGATTCAGTGGCCCGTGGTCATTCCCTCGGACATGCAGAAACCCTATTTCGGCATGGGCGACGCGGCGAGTCCGGTGAATATCTGGCACTGGAAGAGCGGCAGCAAGGGTGCGCCGGAGAGTATCGGACTCATGAACAGTCGCGGCTTCAAGGAAATCGAGAAGCGGGATGCCGCGGCGGTCGGCTTGACCGCCAAGGGAAGCTACGAGGAAGGAACGTGGAAGGTGCTGATGGTGCGTCCCCTCGCAGCGGCCGAGACGGAAAAGGACATCCGGTTCGTCGAGGGGAAATTCATTCCTGTGGCCTTCGCGGCCTGGGACGGCAGCAACAACAGCGAGAAGGGCTCGAAGCACACCATGACGACCTGGTACTGGGTGCTGTTGAAGCCGGCGGCCGGCTACCGGCCGCTTCTCATAGGGCTGATCGTTGCGCTCATGGCGGCGGGCGGCCTCGTTTGGTGGGCGCGCAGCGCTGCCGGTCGGACAGGCGGCGGGCGATAACCGGTTAGGCACAGGTGAATACCGAACGCAGCCCACGGGGCGTGATCATCAAGTTGCTCGGCGCTATCATGATGATGCTGGGGCTGCTGGATTGCGTGCTCACCCTGCGCGGTGGGGTGCCGGCCTACGAGTTTCTGCTGCTGGTATTTTTTGGTGCGGGGGTATTCGCCATCGGCGCGGTGCGGGCCGGGAGTCGAGGCACTGAGGAAAACTCACCAGCCCCAGCAAATGAGAGTCAGTCATCCGATGCCCAACACCAAAACTCTTGACCTCTATCAAGAAAAACAAGCAAGAGTTCTGTTATCTAGCCATAAGTGCGGCAAATTGCCGCAGGTTTATTTAAAGCATAAAGCAGTCGGACAAAAAGCCGAGTCTGTCACAGCGAGGTTCTCTCAGCGAAGTCGGGGAAAAGAAAAATGAACAACCCTGCGGCTGACGGGGAGCGGAAGGGGACCGAAAGAATGAAGCATTAGGTGTGGGAACTTCGTGCAATTCTGATAGGGGGAGATGATGAAAGCGAACGGTAAACGCTGGGTTTTGGCGGCAGGCGCACTGTCGGCCGGTTGCCTGATGGTGGCTTCTCCGATGGCGGCGGAAAAGGCCAAGATCCCGGGATGGCAGAACGCCGCCCAGGAGTTCAAGGATGCACCGCTGGTCGATCCGATGCTGCTCTATGCCGCCGGCGGCCTGGACGGCAAGGTGGCGGTGATCGGCCTCCCCAGTTTCCGCACTTACCGCCACATCGATTGCGGCGTCGACCTGCACGAGAACGTGTTCAGCGGCTTGGCCGCCGGCAACAAGAACGGCACGCCGGACGGCAAGTACATGTATGTCAACGACAAGGGCGCCAACACCATCTGCGAACTCAACCTGCAGACGGGATTCATGGAGCGGATCATCGCCCTGCCGTTCCCCTTCGGCGTGCACCACATTGCCCTGAGCAAGGACGGCAAGACGTTGTTCGGCACCGGCGAATACACCGGCAAGATGTCGAAGACCGACATCGCCACGGGCAAGACCGAGGTCATCGACTGGGGCCCCTCGCCGAGCGCGCCGGACTATCTCGATGCCGGCAAGGACGGCAAGTATGTCTTCGCAGGCAACTACTACCACTCCACCGTCGGCGTGTTCTCGACCAGCCCGTTCAAGCTGGTCAAGGAGATCCCGGTGGGCAAGAACCCGCACGGCACGGACGTCATTCCCGAAGGCACCCTGGTTCTGGTGAGCGACAAGCTTTCCGCCACCATGACCATCATCGACGCCGAGAAGCTGGCCGTGAAGAAGGTGCTGCCGACCTGCGCCGGACCGCTGCATTCGGTCATGGACGTGTATAACAAGGACGGCGGACCGTATCGCGCTGGCATCGACAAGGCCGAAGGGCTGACTTCGAAATATGCCTACGAGAGCTGCTTCGTGGCCGATGCCAACGTCAAGGTGGACCTCAAGAAGCTCGAGGTGGTCGACGAGATTCCCACGCACTACCGTACCGGCCATATCTCGATCAGTGCGGACAACTCCTACGTGATGGCGCTGAACAAGTTCTCGACCGGACTGTTCAGCCCGACCGGTGTCGTCTATCCGGTGAACTTCGAAATGTGGGATGCGCGCGAGAAGAGCCCCACCTACGGCAAGACCCTGAAGATCACCCCGGTGGACGGCGAGCCGCACAACGCCAAGAGCCTGATGGCCTACCTGGTGAAGGACTGGACGCAGGGCGAAGCGGAACGGGGCGGGCTGCTGAAGGGCAAGACGCCCGTGCTCGACCCGGTCCACCGCTACAAGGTGAAGCGCTACATGATTCCGAAGGACAATACCGCACCGGGGGTGAAGGTGGTGGATGGCGTCAAGGAAATCCACATGAAGGCCTTCAGCTACGGCTACATCCCGCGGCAGGTCCGGGTGAACAAGGGGGACAAGGTCAGGCTGTTCGCGACCAACATCGACAAGGCGGCGGGCATCACCAAGAACCCCGACGTCACCATGGGTCTCGTCATCTATGGGCCGTACGGCTTGAAGACGAACATGGATCTGCCGCGCGGGGTGACCGCCGTGCATGAGTTCACCGCCGATGTCGCCGGGGAATACGAGATCTTCTGCTCCCACTTCTGCGGACCGCTGCATCTGGAAATGCGGGCGACCTTCTTCGTCGACGACCCGAAGAAAGGGGCGTCCAACCTCGCCGTTGGCGAATATGAAGAAGCACAGAAGCTGACCGGCCTGCTGGAGGAGGGACAACTGACGATCGCCGAACGGGTGAAGGCGCAGTAGGCGGCGCGGAATGTACATGTGAATGAGGCCGAGCCGCCTTCGCGAGAGAAGGCGGCGATCTTCGAGGAGACTTAAATGAATTCCGAACAACTGAAGGTGTCTCTGGTGGCGGTGGCGGTGGCGGGTCTGGCCATCGTTTTTTCGGCAGGATCTTCGGCCGTGGCGGCCGAGAAGGAGAAGCGGTGCACGGCCGGTGGCGTCAAGGTCGAGTGCCCGACGCAGAGCGATGCGGCGGTCAAGAAGGCCTCCGACGCGTATGGGAAGGAGGCGTCGGACCATGCCCAGGGCAAGGGAGGCAGCACCTATGGCGTCGCCCCTTTCGACTACCTGACCGGCGTGGGCAAGCGAGCAAATACGGACAGCAAGACCTACAAGACCGACAGCGGTTATGGCGAAGCCAAGGGTTCCTACAAGACCGAGCTGTGGGATCGGGTGAAGAAGCCGGCTCCCGGCGCCGAGGTGTATGACCAATGGACGCACAACTGGTCGCCCAAGTTCGGCACGACGTTGGTTGCCGGCGCCGATGCCAACCAGGGGAAAACCTACTACTACTCCTACTGCATCGCCTGCCATGGCTGGATGATGCATGGCGATGGTCCCAGCGCCGTCGAGTTGAACCCCCGGCCCAGGACGCTGACCCGCGGCGACTACATGAACAAGAAGTCCAACCTGGAGTTGTTCACCGTCATCAAGGGCGGCGGTGAGGCGGTATCCCTCTCGTCGTCGATGCCGAACTGGGGCAACGTCCTGCAGGATCAGGATATCTGGAACATCGTGGCCTTCATCCGGTCGATGCAGGATGTTCCGCCGCCCAAGACGCTCGAAGAGTACCTGAGTCCGAAATCAACCTTCAAACCCATCAAGGGCGACGTCGATGCGCTCAATGCTGCGACCCACAAGGATTTCAAGGAGGCGCAGGAATTGATCGAGTCGGATATGGCCGGGCGCGGCGGCAAGATTCTCGTCGGCGGCGGCTTTGTCGAGGGTGGCAACCGTGTCAAGCCGACGGATGTCAAGCTGAAGGTGGCTCAGTGAGCGGCTTGAGACAGGTTCGGCGCGGATGCTAAGGCACGCAACCTGAACTGATTTCTATCAACCGACTGAAGATTGAAGAAAGGCACGACCAGACATGTCAATGGCTGGTCGTGCCTTTCTGTTTCTCCCGGATAATACATCGTCGCTTTCCTTGACAAGCGTCGCGAGGCCCGCAATAGTCGGGCCTTCTATGCAATTCGGATTGCCGAATTGAAGCAATTGAGCATTCCATGACATATCAAGCTCCCGGCGTCGTTCTCGAAGTTAAACCCCAGGCTCCCGAAAGCAGTTTGCCGCAGCGCATTCTGCTTGCCCTGGATTCTTCGGATCATGCCAACGCAGCCACGCGCGAAGCGCTGGAGTTGGCCGCTTTTACGAACGCCGCCGAGATCGCCGGCGTGCATGTCTATGCCGCCCGGCTCCACGACATGCGCTTCCGGCAGATGGAGGGAGGACTGCCGGAGCAGTTCCGGGAGGAGAAGGAACTGGAGCGCCAGCGCGAAGTTCATGACAGCCTGATCACGCGCGGGTTGTCCATCATCACCGACTCCTATCTCGACCAGGCGGAAGTCGCCAGCCGCGGCGCCGGCATTGCATTCAGGCGGCGCGCCCTCGAAGGCAAGAACTACCGCGAACTCGCGCGCGAAACGAATTCCGGTAACTATGACTTGCTGATCATGGGGGCGATGGGCCTGGGCGCCGTCCACGGCAGCCGCATCGGCACCGTATGCAAGCGCGTGGTGCGCCGATCCGACATCGATACGTTGGTCGTCAAGGAGCCCGACCGCCCTATTCGCCAGGGCCCGATCATGGTGGCGGTGGACGGTTCGGCCAAGGCTTATGGCGGCCTGATGACGGCGCTGGAACTGGCGCGGCGTTGGCGGGTGCCGGTCAAAGTCGTGGCCGCCTTTGACCCTTATTATCACTACGTCGCCTTTAACCGGATCGCCGGCGTTCTCTCCGAACAGGCCGGCAAGGTGTTCAAGTTCAAGGATCAGGAAAAACTGCACGAGGAAATCATCGACTCGGGGCTCGCCAAGATTTATGAAGGCCACCTGCAGGTCGCGCACGCCATTGCCAAGGAGGTGGGTGTTGCGATCGAGACCGAACTCCTGGCGGGCAAGCCCCACGATGCCATCGAAAAGGATCTTGCCAAGACCCGGCCGTCGCTCCTCATCCTCGGCAGGCTTGGCATCCATGCCGATGACGGGCTCGACATAGGGGGCAACGCCGAACACCTCCTGGAGCATGCGCCATGCGCGATCTGGCTCAGCATGCGGGAGTACGTACCCGAAGTCGATGTCGTCGCCGAAGTCAACACGTCGTGGACGCATGAGGCCGAGGCGCGCATGGAAAGGGTGCCTTCCTTTGTCCGCAATATGGTGCGACTCGCCATCCTGCGCTATGCACAGGAGCGCGGGCATACCGTGATCACCGAGCGGATCGTCGAGGAAGCCACCGCGCAGTTGATGCCGGGACATGCGGAGCGTGCCATGCGGGAAATCGTCGCGGCGCACGATGCCGGGGCCCTCAAGGCCGGGCCGGCGGTGGATGACACGTTGCGCTGGACCGCGGAGGCCAGCGCACTGCTGCTTGCCGTGAATGACCTGGCGGTGCGCGGCAACCTCAGCATGCGTGCGGAGAAGAAGGCACGCCAGGAAAAATGCGAACGGGTGGAAGCGCGGCATGTCGAACCCTTTCTCCCGAGCGAAACCGTCGAAGGGCCGAGGTCGCCGGAAACATCCGACAATACCGCAACGCTTTCCTGGCACGCCGCGGCGTTGGCCCGCCTCATGCGGGTGCCGGAAGGATTCATGCGCGAGGGTTGCCGCGAGACCATCGAGCAGCATGCCAGGGAGCATGGGCTCTCCGAAGTGACGCTGGATATCGCCGAGGAGGGCGTCAAGCGGGCGCGGGCGGCGATGGAAGCAAGCATGAAGACGGCGCCAGGCGAGACGAAGCCGAAGACGGCCGGGCGCGGCTGTCCTTTCGGTCATGGCGGTGTGGCCCGGACGGGGGCGGCGGAATTGCCCTGGACCGAGGAAGCAACGGCCCTGATGCAAGGCCTGCCGGCCGGGATGAGCCGCGACATGACACGCCAGGCCGTTGCCGCCATTGCGGCCAGGCGCGAGGCGCACGAAATCACCGCCGATCTCGTCCGACAGGTGCTCGACACCTTCCGCTCGACGTCGAACGAGATTGCGGAAACGATGCCCTGGGACGATGACGCCCGCGAAGGCCTCCGCCGTGCGCCCGACATGGTGCGCGGCGCGCTGATCCGGGAAGTCGAGCGCTGGGCCGTCCAGCGCGAACTGACGCGCGTCGATCTTGCCACGGTGCATGCCGTCAAGGAGATCTGGCAGAACACCGGCCTCTTTCACCTCGATCCCAATGATTCGCGCAACCGTGGCGAGTGATTCCGGGAACGCCGGGGCGGCGTCGCCGCACGGCGTCGCTCCCGCGGACGACGGCCTGTTCCTGCTGGCCGTCAATCTGACCCAGCGCTGCAATCTGGCTTGCGCCCATTGCTACATGGACGCGCAGGCGCTTCGCGAGGGCGTTGCCGGCGAGCTCACTACGGAGGAAGTGTGTCGGCTGCTCGACGACATCGCCGAACGGAGCACGGAAACCATGGTGGTGCTCACCGGCGGCGAGCCGCTCCTGCGCGACGATCTGGAGGTGCTGTTGGCCCATGGCAAGGCGCGCGGCCTGGCCATGGTAGTGGGCAGCAACGGCATGGCGCTCGCCGACCGGCGCGTGCAGACGTTGAAAACGGCGGGGGCGATGGGCGTGGGGATCAGTGTCGACTCGCTGGACCCGCAGAAGCACGATGCCTTTCGCGGTTCTCCCGGCGCCTGGCAAAAGACCATGAACGGCATCGAGGCTTGCAAGCGCCATGAATTGCCCTTCCAGATCCATTTCTCGGTGACCGAAGCGAATGCCGCCGAAGTTCCGGCCATGATCGACTTCGCCCGTGCCCTGGGAGCGCGGGTGCTGAACGTGTTTTTCCTGGTATGCACCGGCCGCGGCGAATTGATGTCGGATATCAGTCCGGCCACCTATGAGCGGGTCCTGGAACAATTGGTGACGGCCCAGGAGCGCAGCGACGACTTGCTGATCCGCGCCCGCTGTGCGCCCCATTTCAAGCGCATCGCCTATCAGCGCAATCCGGATTCCCCGCTCACCCGGGCGGCCGGCTATGAAGGAGGCGGTTGCCTGGCGGGCATCCACTACTGCCGCATTACGCCTGTTGGCGGGGTGACGGCCTGCCCCTACATCCCTCTCGAGGAAGGCAACATCCGCGAGACGGAATTCTGGGACATCTGGGAGCACTCGCCGCGATTCCAGTCCCTGCGCAATCCGAAGCTGCAGGGGAAATGCGGCGGCTGCGAATTCCAGCTGCTCTGCGGCGGGTGCCGCGCGCGGCCGCTGGCCGGGGGCGGCAGCCTCATGGACACCGATCCCTGGTGCGTTCACGAGCCCGAAGGAATCCCGCTCATTCAGCCGCTGGCTGCGAAACCGAACCAATTGACCTGGAGCGAAGAAGCGACATTGCGCCTCTCGCGCGTGCCTTCCTTCCTGCGCAAGATGGTGGCGCATCGCGCCGAGGCCCATGTCCGGGAACTCGGGCTCGACACGGTCACCGAGGAGCACCTGGCCACGCTGGCCGCACGACGCTTCGGCAGCGGCGGCCCGCCCCGACCCGCCGGTTCCGTCGAAGGATCGTCCGTGACGGCCGATGCAAAAGCCGATTCCGACATGGGGAAATCCCTGCCGTGGAGCGAACAGGCCCGCGAGCAGCTGGCCAATCTGCCTGCCTTCCTTCGCGAAGGCGTACGCGCCGTGGCAGAGGATGTCGCGCGTGCCGAGGGACGTCTGGAAGTGAACGTCAAACTCCTCGAGCGACTGCAATCCGAGGAGCGGAGCGGGCGCGCGCTTTCCTGGAGCGATGAGGCGGAGCGCCTGCTCGCGGACTATCTCGATGGAAAATCCCCCCAGGCGCGAATCTTCATCCAGCCGGCGCTGGAATCCGCAACCGAACAATTCAGCCGGAAAAGACGCGCCGCGATGGTGGAGCGTGCCGACGCCGAGGCGGCGATTGCCCAGTTGACCGGCGGCGTCGAGTGGGAGGACGCGGCCCTGGTACGGGTGTTGTCTGCGCCGGACTTCGTGCGCGCCGGTATCAAGAAGGCAGCCGAGTTCCGCGCGCGCAAGGAGGGTCTGGCGCGAATCGCGTCCGGCGACCTGACGCGTTTTCGCAACCAGGCGATGATGCGTGCGGTGCAGCGCATGAAGGGGTTCGGCATGCAGGAACTGAGCTTCGATGCCTATACGATTGCCCGCGAGCGCGTTCCCCGGCTCGTGGACAACCCCGAGGCCGACAAGCGCTTCGAGACCATCCGGAGTTTCGTCGGTGCAAGGCCCGCACCCGGCGAACTGCTTGGCCGGGAACTGCTAGAGAAGATGCGATCCGAACTCAGAACCAATAAGAAAGAAAATGCCACCTCAAGCGAGGACAGCCCGGCGCTGCGCTCCGATGGATAAGGTCGATGTCCTGATCGTCGGCGGCGGCATCACCGGGCTGGCGTCCGCCTGGTGGCTGGCGCGCGGCGGCCTGTCCGTCGCGGTCTGGGAAGCCGGCGATCGGCCCGGCGGAAAGATCCTGAGTTCGCGGCATGAAGGCTATCTCACGGAACGCGCGGCATCGATGCTGGTGAATTTCCGGCCGGAGGTGAGCGAACTGATGCGCGAAGCCGGTCTGGAATCGGCCAAGACCCTGCGCCGTGCCGAGGCCGAGGCCAACCGGTTCCTGCTCTACGGCAATTGCCTGAAGGCGCTGCCGATGCGCATGGGCGCCATGCTGACTTCGCCGTTATGGAGTCTCGGGGGGAAGCTGCGCCTGCTGGCCGAACCGTTCGTATTCACGCGCGGAAATCCGGGCGAGTCGGTCAGCGCATTCATCACCCGCCGGCTTGGCCGCGAGGTCCTAGACAAGGCGGTCGAGCCCTTCATCGCAGGCACCCTGGCGGCCGATCCCGGTTTGACCTGCGCCGCTTCCGCCTTGCCCAGGTTGGCCGCGCTGGAGCGTAAATACGGCAGCCTCGCCGCCGGCGTGCTGGTCAACCGCCTGCTGCGCCGGCGCACGGCGTGCAGCACCGAGGTATTCTCGTTTCAGGAAGGCATGGGCACGCTCGTCGATCGGCTGGCGGCTGCGCCCGGGATCGCTTTCCGCGCCGGTCACGCCGTCAGCGAACTGGTTGCGCAGGGAGACGCGTGGCGGGTCACGGCCCGCGCCGCGCAGGGGGAGCGTACCGTCGTTGCGCGCCAGGTGATCGTCGCGACACCGGCGCCGGCCGCCGCCGCGCTGCTCGCGAAGGTGGATACGGAACTCTCTAGCCTGCTGCACGGCATCGAGTATGCTTCGGTCGCGCTGGTGCATCTCGGACTGGCCCGCGAGGCCGTCGCCCATGCCTTGAACGGCACCGGTTTCCTAGCCCCGAAGGCGGAAAGCGCCGTGCTGACCGGCAACCTCTGGGCCAGTACCCTGTTCCCGAACCGTGCGCCCGCGGGAAAGGTGCTCCTGACTTCCTACCTGGGCGGCGCGCGCGCGCCGCATGTTTCAGACTGGGGCGATGGGCAACTCGTCGACGAGGCCCTGAGGACCCTGAAGCCGCTGATCGGCCTGAAAGCCAGTCCGGAAATGGTTCGCGTCGACCGGCAGCGGGAGGCGCTTCCCCTCTATCACGGCGCCTATCAGAAGCGCATGCAGTCGATCGCCGACCGCCTGAAGCGGATTCCGGGGCTGCATCTCGAAGCGAGCTATCGTGAAGGGGTTTCCGTGCGCGACCGGCTCGTGCGCGGGCATGTCGTGGCAAAACAGATCCTGGCCTCGCGGCGTTGGCCGTTGCGGGCATCGGAACAGCCCGCCGTCGGCAGTGATCGGGACCTGGCGATGCAAACCGGCCGGCCCTGATCTAATTGCCCGGGTTGTTCTCGGACAACTGGTCGGCGTTCAGCAGGATGGCGTTGACCAGATCCTCTTCCACGTCGAAGATCTTTTTCACCAGATTGTTCCGCGCGAAATAGCCCCTTCTGGCGCGGTCCTTGTCGCCGACGGTGAGGATGTCGGGCAGGTCCTTCTGTTCCAGGAGCACGCTCACCTGGAGCAACGGTGAGGACAGGCCGTAGGGGGCAAGGGAAGCCGGGTTTTCGTCGACGAAGGCCTTGATTTCGCCGTTGCGTATGGCGTAAAGCAGCTCGAGCCCCTTGGCCATGGCGGCGCGGCCCTGCATGGGCTCGATCATGTTCCATTTGCCCTTGTCCTGCTCGATGACCACCCTCGGCATGCCCCTGCGCGCGATTTCGAGGCGCCGCATCTTGACCGGGTCGAAATCGAGAATGGTCTTGTCGCGCAGGGCGTGAACCTCCTTGCCCGCCTCTTTCCTGAGGTCGGAGTGGACCCGGTATACCTCCGGCCTGCCCTTGAACATGACGTAGGCGATATTGTGGGTCGGGCCCTTCTCGCCGAAAACGATGACGGTCTCGGCGCCTCCTGCCGTGATGCCCATCTCGAGTTCGTGTTCTCCGAAGCCCATCTCGGCCAGCTTGGCCGGATCGGCCTGTTCGAACAGCACTGCGTCCTTTCTGGCGGTGACCACGTTGTTGAGGAACTTCTCGATGACCTTGTCGTCGCCTTTCGCGCTCAAGGGTTGCGTCAGCTGCCAGCCTT
>Ga0154020_10002726_pt1 | contig 21490 bp, 20 predicted proteins | sample Klosneuvirus_201_FD_109709 | JGI IMG/M metagenome (GOLD analysis project Ga0154020, IMG submission 109709) | Active sludge microbial communities from wastewater, Klosterneuburg, Austria - Klosneuvirus_20160825_MG | ecosystem: Engineered > WWTP > Aerobic digester > Activated sludge | place... | reverse complement strand
TGGCGAGGTACTTCTCGTGCGGGGCCGACGCCATCGAGTAGGCGCGCGGCGGCTCCTTCTTGCCCTTGACGTCCTCGAAGAAGGCGATGAAGCGCTCCAGCGACTCGAACTGGTGCGGATCGATGGTCAGGAAGTGACCCGCCTTGTAGTCCAGCCGGTCGTTACCGGTGAACAGCACCAGGGTGGTGGTGTCGGGCGTCTCGACGATGACGTCGGCGACCATCACCTCCATCTCCTTGATGCGGGTGCGGGGACTGGGCTGAGCCGGCGCTGGATTGGTTGGCATGATGCGGTGCGTCAAAGCTAGCGCACCGCGCGCAGGAAGGCAAGAAGGGCGGTTTTACAGCGCTCCCGCGAGGGGATTCGGGCCGTTGTGGCCAGGGCCGCCGCCCCACATGTGCCAGCCGTCGAGCGAGGCATCGCCGGCCTCGAGGCCGATGACGCGACCGTCCGAGGTGGTCAGGTAGACCCAGCCGTGGGCCACGATGGGCTGCGACTGCAGCGGCGCGCCCAGCGCATAGGCCCAGCGCGTGCGACCGCTGGCGGCATCGACGCCGTAGACCTCGCCGCCGCGTGACGCCACGACGAGCTGGCCGTTGGCGTAGGCGACCGAGGCCAGCGCGCGCTTGCCGACGGTGTCGGCCTTGGCCGGGCCGTCATTCCAGAAGTACTGCCGCTCCCAGCGCGGCGCGCCGGTCTTGGCGTCGGTGGCGCTGAGCAGGTCGCCCATGGCGACGTAGCGGGTGCCGTCGATGACCAGCGGGCGCGAGCCCTCGTAGCGCCAGACCTGCTCCCAGTCGTGCAGGTCGCGCGGCAGGTCGCCGAGGTAGCCCTTGCGGGTGGCCTCCTCGCGGAGGATCTCGCCAGTCTTGGCGTCGACCATGACCATGCGCTCGCTGTCGTCCTTGACCCGGCGACCGACGTACAGCGCGTCGCCTTCCAGCCACGGCGCCGTGCTGGCCGCCATCGCACGCGACCACGCGCGCGCGCCCGAGCTGACCGAGAAGCGATACAGCGTGCCGGCCACGGTGGCGACATAGGCGGCGTCGCCCGAGATGACCGGCGCGCTGAGCAGCTCACCATCGAGATCGGCGGTCCACAGCTGGCCGCCGCTCGACAGCTTGTAGGCCGACAGCGCCCAGGCGGTGGCACCGCGGGTCGGGTGCGAGGCCAGCACCTTGTCGCGCACCACGGCGGGCTGGGTCAGCGTCGGATCGCCGAGCCACTTGTGCCAGACCTTCTTGCCGGTCGAGGCCTCGAGGTTGAAGAGCGTGCAGCTCTCGGTGTTGAAGACCAGGCGACCCTCGTCGAAGATGGCCGCGGTCGGGCCGTTGTCCTCGAGCTGATCGCGACGCCACGACAGCTTGCCGCTGCTCGAGGCCAGCGCGAACACGCTGGTCGACTGGAAGCCGCCCGAGACATAGACGCGGCCGTCACCGTAGGCCACCGAGGGCAGGATGGCGGCGCCCGGGATGCGGGTGACCCAGCCGCGCACGCCCTCGAGGGCGACCGGCTCCAGCGCGGTGCCGGTGATCTCGGGCACCTTGATGGGGGTGGGCACGCGGTCGGAGTCGAGGCTGCGCACCTCGGGACTGAGGGTCGGGTAGCCCTGCTGGCCCTGCTGCCCCATCACGCCAGGGTTGCGGCCGGCGCCGAGCTGGCCCGGGTTGTCCTTGCGAGATGGACGCTCGAGGTTGTCGGGCTCGCGCTGGCGGCAGCCGCCAAGTCCAAAAACCAGAGCCAATCCGGCTCCCAAGCTGAGAATGCGTCCCGACCTCGACTCACCCATGATGCCGACCTCCATCCGATCGGAGTTCAATCGAGCGCATGAACGTACGAGTGTGCGGAAGGATTCCTTCTCGTTTGTAAAGACTTGCGCCTGGTACCTGGAGACAGCCGGAGCCGGAATCGGAGCCGGAATCGGAGTCGGAGTCGGAATAGCCTCCTCGAGGCTTCGCCTCGAGGGGGCTAGAAGCCAACTCCGCCGCTGAAGGTCAGGGTTGGCTGCAGCGTGTCATGGGGGCGCAGCAGGTCGGGGGCGTAGGGCAGGTAGGCAGCGGCCAGCTTGACCTCGAGGATCCACTCCCAGCCGGGGGACAGGGCGAACATGGCCTGCAACGAGAAGCCGACCTCGGCGCCGGCGGTCGAGCCGCGGCTGGGGCTGACGCCGTCGAACACGAAGCCGCCCTCGTCGCGATCGATCTGCAGCTCGGCGAAGCCGGCGCTGACCTGGGGCGACAGCCAGCCGAACGAGGTCGGGAACATGCCGATGCGCCACTTGGCGGCGAAGTGCGCCATCTCGGGATCGGGGTCGTCGTGCAGGAAGCCCGAGCCGGTGCCGCAGGCCTCGAAGGAGAGGAAGCGCAGGGGCGACAGCTCGAGGCACAGGTCGGGGTGGCTGCCCTGGTTGAAGCTGTTGCCGCCGACGCGCAGATTGCCGAAGTTGCGGCGCCCAGGGCGCACGCGCCCGCGGCCAGAGACATGGTCGTAGTCGAGATCCCTGCTACTGGCGGCGGCGCCGTCACCGTCACTGTTGGAGGTGGGATCCGCGTGCGCAGGTGCGGCAGAGATGACGGTCAGCAGGCCTGCGACGAGTGCTGGGATGAAGCGCGAACACACGTCTGCATGATAGCGCCATTGTGTGGAAATTCCCCCTGCGAACCTTGGTTGTGTCGCGATGCGATGGCGTGGGCTAGTATTCGGGTGCCATGCACGTCTCCAAGAATCGCCTGGAAGGGTCGCTGGCAGATACCCGCCTCGACAAGCTGCTGGAGAAGCTGGAACTTCACCTGTTCACCGGCACCATCGAGCTGAAGGCGGCGGCGGGCACCGGGGTGGTCGACCTGCGCGCAGGTGCAGTGGAGAATGTGAGGCTGGGCACGCTCGAGGGCGACGCCGCGATGAAGCAGGCGCGGGCGCTGGACCAGGGCGAGTATGTGGTGGTGCAGCGGGTGCCCGACCTGACCGGGGCGCTGGGCAGCTCGGCCGGGCTGGAGGGCGAGGTCGGCGATGTGCCGATCGCGGCCATCATGCGCCACTGCGAGTCGCACGCGCTGACCTGCTCGCTGATCGTGGTCGACGGCTTCGACCGCGGCGAGATCCACTATCGCGCTGGTGACCTCGACTTCGTGTCGCTGAACGGCGTGCGTGACGAGGACGCCATCCTGACCATCGTCGGCTGGAAGGCGGCGCGCTTCAAGGTGGCGTTGCCGCCGCTGGACCTCGACATCGCGGGCTGGCCGCAGGTCGGTCCCGAGCCGACGCAGCCGTTCAGGATCTCGAAGATGCCGCCGCCCAAGAAGCGCGCGGCCTCGGTGCCGTCGATCGTCGAGGGCGTGCCCAACCTGCGTGCGGCCGGTGCGATGGGGCCGAGCGCGGGGCAGGAGACCGTGCCGGTGTCGCTGCCCGAGCCGGTCAAGGCCGCGGTGCGCGCGGCGTCGCTCCCGCCGAAGGCGGGAGCGGGTTCGGTGTCGGGCACGGCGTCCGGGTCGGGCGCGACGACGGCGATGCCGGATGCGCCGCCGATGGCGGCCTCGGCCGCGCCGTCGATCGTGGTGGCGTCGTCCTCGTCAGGGGCGCGGCGGGCGACGGGGGCGAATGCGGCGGTGGGTTCCGGTGCGGCGGCGGCCGGTGCGGCGGCAGCGGCAGTGGCAGCGGCGGCCTCGCCGGCGGCAGCGGCGGCCTCGGCGAGCGCCGCGCGGAGCAGCAGCGACAGCGAGGGCGCGCAGCGGCTGGCGTCCGTGCCGCCGTCGACGCTGCCCGGCCTGGCCACGCCGTCACGGCTGGGGGATCTGTTGTTCGTGCTGCTGATCCTGGTCGCGTTCGGTGTCGCCGCGTTCTTGCTCGACGCGCGCTAGCCTCGAGCGCGCTGGGCGCTTCAGCGGCCTCTGCGACTCGCCTTGAACTCGGCCATGGTCTGGTCCTCGTCGAAGGCGTGGGTCCAGCCGGTGGCGGCGTGGAACGTCGTGCTGTCCATGACCACGGGGTACTTGATGTGGGTCAGGGCGCCGGGGGGCAGCTTGGGCAGGCCGAAGCGGCCGAGCAGGACGCGGAAGAGGAACTCGGGCACCGGGACGGCGCTGCGGCCGGTGCCGCGCACCAGGACGGACAGGGGCAGCGGGGCCGGGCCTGACACGTTGTAGACGCCGCGCAGCTTCTTCTGCAGGGCGGCGACGATGGCGGACGCGGCGTCGCGCTCGTGCACGAACTGGAACAGGGGATCGAAGCCCATCACCATGGGGACGCGCGGGCCGCGCAGGTAGGCGGCCAGGGTGCCGACGTGGGCCGGGCCGAGCGTGTAGCAGATGCGCAGCACGCAGGTGTCGATCTCGGGATAGCGCCACAGCGCGCTGCCGGCGTAGAGGTCGGCGCCGACCAGGTCGGCCAGCTCGGGGAACGAGCTGACCGCCATCGGCGGGTCGTCCTCGGTGTGATACAGCGGCGAGTCCGCGCCGGCGCCGTAGTAGGTGTGGCGACCGACGAAGACCGCGGCGCGGGCGCCGTAGTTGCGCGCGTGATCGAAGATGGCGCGGGTGCCGTGCAGGTTGATGCGGTAGCGATCCTCGGACTGCTGGGTCAGGTGCGTCACCGTCGCCATGTGGATGACGGCGTCGGGGCGATGGCGGCGGAAGACCTCCTCGGCCGCGCGCTTGCGGATGTCGAGCTGGTACATCGTGACGGCGTCGGGCGCGTCGGACCAGCCGCGCACGTCGATGCCGATGACCTCGTGACCGTCGGCGACCAGGCGGTGCGCGACCAGGTGGCCGATCTGTCCGGCGACCCCCGTGACCAGGACCTTCATGCGGAGCCCTCCTTGCGGGCGACGACTGCGCTGTCGATGAGGGCGCGGATGCGATCTTGCACGATGGCGACCTTGGCCTCGATGACGTCGTCATCCTCCTGGCCGGTGCCCTCGAAGAAGATGGGCTCGCCATACTCGAGGTGCAGCCGCACGTTGGGACGCGGCAGCGCGATCAGCCACGGCGTGACCGGGATGTAGGGCACGCCCATCAGCTTGCCCAGGCGCACCAGGTTGAGGACGGTCGGGATGGCCTCACCGCCGCCGGCGAAGCCGACCGGGACGATGGGCGCCTTCATCTGCATGGCCAGGCGCACGAAGCCGGTGCCGAAGCGCACCAGCGAGTTGCGCTGCCAGTACAGCTTGGCGGTGCCGCGCGCGCCCTCGGGGAACACCATCAGGACGCGGTCGTCCCCGAGCAGGCGCTCGGCGTTCTCGGGGATGCCAGTGAACTGGCCCGAGGCCGCGGTGAGCGACGACGCGAAGGGCAGCCGGTTGATGAACTTCTCGGCCATGCCGTGCGCCAGCCGCGGTGGGTCCTTCTCGTAGAAGAGGGACGCCAGCACCATCAGCGCGTCGAGCGCCCAGCCGCCCGAGTGGTTGCCCACCACCATGACGCGGCCGCGCGCGGGCACGTGCTGGATGCCGTGACAGGTGACGCGGAAGTAGCGTCTGTAGAGCAGGCCGAGGATCGACATCATGCGCGCGACCTCGGGCTGCTCGATGCCGTAGGGATCGATGCCGTGGCGTGACCAGGGCAGCTCGATCTTGCGCACCCGGGCCAGCACCTCGTCGTCGATCAGGAAGTTCTGCAGCAGCCCCACGTGACCCCCTGCGGATGGACCGCGCCTGACACAGTACCGCTCCTCGGGGGCGTTTCGCATGCGAAACGCCTCCCCGGGGCGGTACTGTGCAGTCTTGGCGCTCGACCCGTCATCGCGCAGTCGCTTGACGCCGCAGCAGGCGGCGCGCTTCGTGGGCGACGGGCTGTTCGAGCGCGTGGCGCGCGCGCTGTGTGCGGCGGGCAAGCTGCCGCGCAAGGAGCTGTACGAGGCCTGGGCGGTGGCGCGCAAGGTGCGCCGGCGGCTGGGCGGCGCCGGCGGGCGGGTGGTCGACCTGTGCGCCGGCCATGGGCTGCTGGGGCAGCTGCTGCTGCTGCTGGATCGGGCGGCCACCGCGGCGGTGTGTGTCGATGCTGTGCTGCCGCCGAGCGCGGCGCTGGTGGCCGGAGTGCTGGCGGAGGCCTTCCCGGGCCAGCTGGGCGCGGGGCGGGTCACCCGCGTCGAGACCGCGGTGGCCGACTTCGAGCTGGGGCCGGGCGACCTGGTGGTGGCGCTGCATGCCTGTGGCGAGCTGACCGACGTGGTGCTGGCGCGCGCGGCGGCGGCCCGGGCGCGCGTCGCGGTGTTGCCATGCTGTCATGATCTTGGTAGCGGAAATCATGGCGGTCTGGAGGGCTGGATCGAGGACGGGCCGTTGGCGATCGATCTGACGCGGGCGGCGTGGCTGCGCGGGCAGGGCTATCAGGTGTGGACGGCCCGCATCGACGCGGCGGTCACGCCCAAGAATCGCTTGCTGATGGGAGCATGGGGACATGTCTGATGTGTGATGTCTGACGGGCTGGTCAAGAAGGCGGCAAAGCCACTGATGAAGGCGGCGGCGCGCGGGCGCTTCGTCGAGCGCTACGGGCCCTGGGCGGTGGTCACCGGAGCGTCGTCGGGCATCGGCGAGGAGACCGCGCGGCAGCTGGCGGGGCTCGGGCTGTCGGTGGTGCTGGTGGCGCGGCGGCGCGATCGGCTGGAGGCGCTGGCGGCGGATCTGGCGGCAGCCCACGGCGTCGAGGTCCGCGTCAGCGAGCATGATCTGGCCTCGCCGGCGGGGGTCGAGGCGCTGATCGCGGAGGTCCGGCCACTGGATGTCGGCCTGCTGGTCAACAACGCCGGCTTCGGCATGAAGGGCGGCTTCTTCGAGCTGTCCCTGAGCGAGCAGCGCCGCATGATCGAGCTCAACTGTCAGACCCCGGTGGCGCTGACGCATGGCCTCGGCGCGCGCATCGTGGCGCGTGGGCGCGGCGGCATCATCTTCGTGTCGTCGACGGCGGCGTTCCAGGGCCTGCCGCAGAGCGCGGTGTACGGCGCCAGCAAGGGCTTCGACCTGCTCCTCGGCGAGGCGGTGTGGGACGAGCTGCGCAAGACCGGCGTCGATGTGTTGACACTGTGTCCAGGTCCGACCGACACCGAGGGGCCGCGACGCACCGGCGTCGATCCCGCCAAGGTGCCGGTCAAGATGATGCAGGTCGGGCCGGTGGTGCGCGCCGCGCTGCTCGGCCTCGGCAAGCGCGCGGTGGTGGTGCCGGGCGCCAGCAACCGGGTCGCCGCACTGCTGACCCGGCTGGTGCCGCGCGCGATGGCGACGCGGGTGGCGGGGCGGCTGATCAGGCGGGTCACCGGGGAGTAGCCACCCGCAGGGGCCGGCGCGGCTGCCCTGGCCGCGTCGGCGCTCCTGAGCTAACGTGCCGCCCGGAGCGACAACGGGTGGGACGGCGATGAACAGCAAAGCGGCGACGGTGGCTGAGTATCTGGCGGGGCTGTCGGCGGAGCGGCGAGCCGCGGTGCAGGCGGTGCGCGCGGTGGTGAACGCGAACCTGCCGGCGGGGTATCGCGAGGGCGTGCAGTACGGGATGCTCGGCTGGGCCATCCCGCTGGCGGACTTCCCGCAGACCTACAACGGGCAGCCGCTGGGGATCGCGGCGCTGGCGTCGCAGAAGCAGTATCTGTCGCTGTACCTGATGGGGGTGTATGGCGACGTGCAGCTGCTGGCTCGGCTTCGCGACGGCTTCGCGCGGGCGGGCAAGCAGCTCGACATGGGCAAGTCGTGCGTGCGCTTCGCGTCGGTGGACGACCTGGCGCTGGATGCGGTGGCGGAGGTGATCAGGGCGGTGCCGCCGGAGCGGTTGATCGCGATGCACGAGGCGGTGCATGCGGGGCGGCGCAAGCCGGCGGCGAAGGCGAAGCCGGCCGTGAAGGCGAAGGCGAAGCCGGTCGTGAAGGCGAAGGCGAAGCGGAAGGCGCGCTGACCCTCAGTTCACGCCAGCCGCGCCGCTGGCGCTGGCCGAGACGCTGACGCTGACCGAGACGCTGGCCTCGATGCGGGGCACCGCGACCATGGCGCCCTTGATGCGGCCGGCGACGCAGAGGGCCTGGACGCCGAAGTCCTTGGCCAGGCTGCCGCTGCTCTTGACCACGGCGCGCGCGCTGCCGGCCCAGGTCTTGACGGCGGCAGCGGCCAGCTTGGCGCGGGCGCCCGCCATCAGCAGCGCGGGAAAGCCGGCCATCACGGCCTTGGCGGCGCGCTGGTAGCCGGCGGCGTCGAGCGCGAGAGAGGTGTCGCTGTCGACCTCGACCTTGGCCGGGGTGCACTGGGCGTCGAGGCTGGCGCGCGCGTCGGCGTTGGCCTTGCAGCCCCCGGCCATCGAGCCGGCCGAGCCACCGGTGCCAGCGCTGCCCGCGGCCGCGCCATTGCACGCGGCCGCGGCCTTGACCGAGGCCTCGGCGCGGATCTCGCATTTGGCGGGCGTGTACCTCACGACGGTCCTGGTCTTGGCCTTGGCGCTCAGGCGCAGGCCCGCCTTCATGGAGTCGAGCGCGCGCTTGCACACCACCTTGGTGTTGCCGTCGGAGCTGACGTTGAGCTCGCGCGCCATGCTCTGGCAGGCGATCTTGACCGAGCCCTCGAGCTCGCTGGTGGCCTTCTCGAGCGCGGCGGTGGCGGCGAGGAAGCCCTCGAGGCGGAGGCCAGCGTCGCCGCTCAGCTTGTTGCAGCTGGCGCCGGGCAGGGCGCCGCCGCCGGGCAGCTTGGTGGGCAGCTTGATGCCGCCGGGGATCTGGGCCCGCGCTGGCGCCGCAGCGGCCAGCAGGACGAGGGCGACGGTCACGATGACATGGTTCCGCATGGGCGTACCTCCCTGGCGCATGATCCGCGCGGGGCCTGGGACTGTCCAGGAGTACCCTGCATTCATCATGGCGGAGACCACGCGACCGAAACCCGAGCCGCTGTCGCCCGAGCAGCACCGCGCTCTCGGCGTCGAGTACTTCAACGCGACGTGGCAGCTGCTGGATGCGCCAGCGCGCACGGCGACCGACGACCTGACGATGATCCACCTGGCGCATGCCTCGCGTCACCACTGGGCCCACGCTGCCGGTGCCACGCCGGTGAACCTGGTGCGCGGCGAGTGGCAGGTCGCGCGCGTGTATGCGGTGGTCGGGCGGGCCGAGCCGGCGCGCTTCCACGGCGAGCGCTGTCTCGAGCTGTGTGTCGCGAGCGGGATCACCGGCTTCGATCTGGCCTATGCGCACGAGGCGCTGGCGCGGGCCGCGCAGGTGGCGGGCGATGGCGAGGCGCTGGCGCGCCATCTGGCGCTGGCGCGCGCGGCGGCGGCGTCGGTGCCGGCGAAGGATCTGGCGCATTTGCAGGCCGATCTGCAGGAGCTCGAGGGCTGACGGCGGCCCGGCCGGGAACGCCGGGGGTGGCCGGGCGCACGGTTCGTGGCGCGGCCGCCGGTGTATGATCGACGCATGGGCTCTATCTGGCGTCGGGGAGCGCGCGGGGCGCTGCTGGTGGTGCTGCTCGTGGGGTGCGATGACGGCCCCAGCGGGGGGGCTGGTGATGCGGCGCTGGATGGCGCCGCGGGTGGCGATGCCGCCGTCGCGGCCGATGGCGACGTGACCACCGTCGACGCTGCCGCGGACGCGGACCTCGATGCCGCCCAGTCGGGTGGCGACGCCATGACCGCGGACGCCGCGAGCACCGACGCGCAGCCGGCCGACGCACAGGTGGCCGATGCGCAGGTGGCCGACGCACAGCTGCCCGATGCGCAGGCGGCCGACGCCGCGCTACCGCCGTCACTGCTGTGTGCGGGCGCGACCTGCCGCTTCCAGAGCCACGTCTCGCTCGACACCACTTTCCAGGTCGCCATCGATGCCCAGGGCGGCAAGTGGTTTGCGACCACGCACGGCGCGGTGTATCTCGATGATCGCGGCACGCCGACCGACGTGCGCGACGATCTGTGGAACGCCTGGACGCTGGGCAGCGGCATCCCCGCCAGTGACGTGCGCGCGGTGACGGTGGCGCCCGATGGTTCGAAGTGGTTCGCCAGCGCGAAGACCACGTCGCCCGGCACCAGCTATGTCAGCCGGCTGTTCGACAACGGCACCCCGCTGGTCTCCAGCGACGACCTCTGGGTCAACTATGGCGTGCCCGACGGGCTGCCCAACAACCTGACCAGCGGCATCACCGTCGACGGCGCGGGCGGCGTGTGGCTGGCCAACGGCGGCGGCGGTCTGTACTACCTCGATGACGGCGGCACACCGCGCAACAAGGCCGACGACAGCGTGACGCGCCTCATCCACACCCAGGTCAACGGCGTGGCCTGGTATTCGCTGGCGCGCACCGTGCGCATCGGCCCCGATGGCGCCAAGTGGGTCGTCAGCGCTGACGCCACGCTGTGTCGCATCGACGACAACGGTACGCCCAAGCTGGCGGCCGACGACGTCGTCACACGCTTCACCTACAGCGATGGCTTCCGCGACTTCGGCGCCTGGGACTTCGCGTTCGACGCCGCCGGCAACGTCTGGGTCGGCACCACGCAGGGGCTCGAGTATCTCGACTTCAACGGCACCGTGACCAACAAGGCCGACGATCGCTACGCCTTCTTCGGGCTGGCCGAGCCGCCGCGCGCCGCGCTGTACCAGGGCCGGCGGGTGTGGATCGACGGCCAGGGCAACAAGTGGGTCGGCCACGGCGGCGGGGTGACGCAGCTGCGCGATGGCGGCACCCCGCTGGTGCCGGGTGATGATCAGTACACCTACATCACGGGGCTCGATGGGCTGGAGTGGGAGAGCATCAACTGGTTCGCGGTCGCGGCCGACAGTTCGCTGTGGGTGGTCTCGGGCGGCGGCGGCGCGGTGCGCTTCGATCACCGGGGCACCGTGACCGAGAGCGACGACGTCTTCACGCACACCGACTCGTTCCTGCAGGACGACTACCTGGCCGCGGTGCACAGCGCAGCGGGGCACCTGTGGGTCGGCACCAGCAGGGGCTTCACCGTGTTCGACGACCGCGGCACCCCCGAGGCGCGCAGCGACGATCGCTTCGTCAGCTTCCGCGAGGCCGACGGGCTACCCGGCGACAACGTGCGCGAGCTGGCCTTCGACAGCGCCGGGGTCTGGTTCGCGACCCACATCGGGATCGCCTTCATGACCGGGTCGGCGACGCCATTCGACAACAGCGACGACGCCTGGACGACCTGGGGGGTGATCGACGGCCTGGCCAACTATGGCTGCTATGCCGTCGCGGTCGACGGCGGCAATGGCAAGTGGATCGGCACCGGCTCGGGGCTGTCCTACCTCGACGACCAGGGCACGCCGAGCGTCAAGGCGGGCGACAGCTTCACCACCTGGCGCATTGCCGACGGGCTGTCGGGTGACTTCATCCGTGACATCGCGTTCGAGGGCAGCCGCGTGGTCTGGCTGGCGACCGAGAACGGCGTGACCCGGCTCGACCACGGCGGCACACCCTCGAACAAGGCCGACGACAGCTACACCATCTTCCGCATGAGTGACGGCCTGACCGCGGCGACCGTGATGTCACTGGCGGTCGACAGCGCAGGGCGCAAGTGGTTCGCGCCGCTCAACGGCGGGATCAACGTGCTGACTGACGGCGGCACCGCAGCCAAGGGCGACGACAGCTGGACCGGCTATGGCGTCGCCAACGGGCTGCCGCACGTCGCGGTCGAGGACATCGTGCAGGCGGACGCCACGTCGATGTGGCTGGCCGACGCCAAGGGGCTGGTGCACTTCGATCACAAGGGCACCATCGCGGCGACCGGCGACGACGTGGTCTCGGTGATCGACACCAGCCACGGGCTGGCGGGCGATTGGCCCCAGGTCATCGCGGTCGAGGCGCCGAAGCGGCTCGCGGTGGGGACCAAGACCGGGCTGTCGCGGGTGTTCCTGCCCTGAGGCGGCGGCAACGAGTGGTAGCCTGAGGCCTCGATGTCGACCCGGCTGGGGCCCTGGCGGCCATTCTCGCGTGTCGGGGTCATCGCGACGCTGGTGGCGCTGGCGCTGTTCTTCGCGCTGGTGCTGGGCAGCGAGCGCGGCTTCGTGCCGGTGCTGGACAGCGCGAACCTGGCGTTTCACGAGGCCGGGCACCAGTTCTATGGCGTCCTCGGGGACGGGCCAGGGCTGTATGGCGGCACGCTGGGGCAGCTGACGTTCCCGCTGGTCGTCGTGCTGGTGTTCTTCGTGCGCCGGCAGCCGCTGTCGCTGGTGGCGGGCGGGGTGTGGATCGGCGAGAACCTGCTCAACATCGCGCGCTACATGGGGGACGCGCGGGCGCAGGAGCTGCCGCTGGTGGGCGGCGGCGAGCACGACTGGTGGCACATCTTCACCAGGTGGGACGCGCTGGCCAGTGACACCCGCGTGGCGCGGGTGACAGCGGGGCTGGGCTGGGCGCTGATGCTGGGCTGTGTGGGCTGGCTGCTGTGGCGCTGGCGGAGCGACGAGCGGGCGGGGCGGATGGCGGAGCCGGGGCAGCTCTGAGCCGGAGCCGGACGCCTTAGTAGGCGTTCCACTTCTCGAGCTGGATGTCGCCGCTGGGCAGGCCGAGCAGGAAGTAGATGAAGCCGCCCGCGCTGCCGATGTTCTGCGCCGACATGCGGTACTGGCCGTAGGGGGCGCCGTTCAGCGTGACCAGGCCGTCGGCCTTCCAGTAGCTGTCGAGCTGCGAGGGCTTGCCGTCGCGGAACGACTTCTGGGTGCGCGCGCCGTTCCACTGGTAGACGTCGTCGCCCAGCTGCAAGCGGCTGTTCACGATGCGCGTGCTGGCGCTGTCGTGGCCGCGGCCCGAGCCGGTGGTCCAGATCGACTGGTACGACCAGGTCTCGTCGATGGCGAGGTCGAAGCCGGCGGCGCGCACGCTGCCGCGGGTCTGCGAGTCCTCGTTGGAGGTACCGCCGGTGGAGTCGTTCTCGAAGCGGCGCACGCCAGCCGAGGTCAGGTCGATGTCGTAGCTGGTGCCGTCGTAGATCATCACGCCGCGCGCGGTGACCTGGTACTGGCCGCCCTGGCGCAGCGACTCGAACTGCATGTCGCCGGTGCCGTCCTGCACGGCGCGGAAGCTGACCGCGTGGTCGCGGCCGAGCAGGTTGGCGGCGTCGCTGGAGAAGTCGCCCGCCAGGCGGTCGAAGGTGAAGTCGACCTGCTTGCCGTCGGGCAGCTTGACGACCAGCCGGTCGGCGGGCGCGGCGGCATAGCTGGCGCTGCTGGTCGTGAAGCTCACGGTGCCGGTGGTGACCAGGCTGAGGCCGCCCTGCGACTGGCTGGCGATCAGCGCAGAGTTGATGCCGAGCTGCGCGCTGGCGACGCCGGTCTGGTAGATGGCATCGGGCGTGGCGTGGGCGCGCTGGATGGCACGCTGTTCGGCGCTGGCGGCCGGGTTGGGCTGGCCGGGGTCGCCGGGGTTGCCGGGGTCGCCGGGGTTGCCGGGGTCGCCGGGGTTGCCGGGGTCCGACGGGTCGGGGTCGTTGGCGCAGCCAGCTGTGACGATGGTGGAGAGCATCAGGGTCGCGAAGAGTGCGGTCATCATCTTCATGGCGGGCTGCTATTGCAGCTGGTCTGCCAGGAGACGGCGCGGCGAAGTGTGCGGATTGTGCCGCGGGGACGGCGGCGGGTCACATGGGACAGCTATCTGTTGACGTGGCGCATGTCGGGATAGCGGTCACCTGCGGCGAAGCCGCGCGGGCTCAGGGCGTCGATGCTGGCCAGCTCGGCGGGGCTGAGCTGGATGGTCGCAGCGGCCAGGTTCTGTTCCAGGTAGCTGCGGCGCTTGGTGCCGGGGATGGGCACGATGTCGGCGCCGCGTGACAGCACCCAGGCCAGCGCCAGCTGTGACGCGGTGATGCCGCGGGCCTGGGCCAGCGCGCGCACCTGATCGACGACGGCCAGGTTGCGCGCGAAGTTGTCGCCCTGGAAGCGCGGGAACATGCGGCGGCGATCGTCGGGGCCGAAGTCGTCGGGGCTGCGGATGTCGCCGCTCAGGAAGCCGCGCCCGAGCGGGCTGTAGGCCACGAAGCCGATGCCCAGCTCGCGGGTGGTGGCGAGCAGCCCGGCGTCGCCGCCGTCCTCGGGTTCGCGGCTCCACAGCGAGTACTCGGTCTGCAGCGCGCTGATGGGGTGCACCGCGTGGGCGCGGCGGATGGTCGCGGGCGCGGCCTCCGACAGGCCGAGGAAGCGCACCTTGCCGGCGCGCACCAGCTCGGCCATGGCGCCCACGGTGTCCTCGATGGGGACCCGGGTGTCGACGCGATGCTGGTAGTAGAGGTCGATGTGCTCGACGCCGAGGCGGCGCAGCGAGGCCTCGCAGCAGGCGCGTACATACTCGGGGCGGCCGTCGATGCCCTTGAAGGAGCCGTCCTCGCCGCGCACGTTGCCGAACTTGGTGGCGATGGTGGCGGCGTCGCGGCGCCCCTTCAGGGCGCGGCCGAGCAGCTCCTCGTTGATGAAGGGGCCGTACATGTCGGCGGTGTCGAAGAAGCTGCAGCCGAGCTCGAGGGCGCGCTGGATGGTGGCGATCGACTCGGCGTCGTCGCGGGCGCCGTAGAACTCCGACATGCCCATGCAGCCGAGGCCGAGCGCGCTGACCTCGAGACCCTGACGTCCCAGCTTTCGCTTTTCCATGGCGCGAGTCTAGCGCACCCCGTACACGCTGGCGGCGTTGTCCCAGTAGATCCGGCGCAGCACCTCGGGCGGCAGCGCCAGGCCGCGCAGCCGCTCGCGATGGTGGCTGGGCTGGTGGGGCAGCGCGTGGCCGACCGCGGGGAACAGGTCGAGGTCGTAGGCCTCGGCCTCGAGGACGTGGCGATTGAGCTCGTGGGCGAGCTTGCTGTGGCTGAGCGAAGTCGTGGGCGTCACCACGAGATCGCTGCCGTACATGAAGCGGCCGGGGAACTCCAGCACCAGGCCGCGCCAGTCATCGTGACGCAGCGACAGGTCCTCCAGCGCTCTGCGCAGGTACATGGACTGCATCCCGAAGCTGAAATCCAGGTACAGGTTGGGGTACTGGCGGAGGAGCTGGCGGACCAGCTCGGGCGCGTAGCTCAGGTAGCCGCCGAGATGCGGATTGACGACCCGCAGGGTGGGAAAGTCGCGCAGCACGCGCAGGAAGCCCGCGGAGTAAACGTGCGTGTTGACGTGCCACAGGATGGGCAGGCCGCGCTGTTCGCAGAAGCGGAAGACCTCGCGCATCGCGGGGGTGTCGATGTCGCGCCCGCCGGCTCGCTCGAAGTAGCCGTCGTGGCCGCTCATGAGCTTGACGCCGCGCGCGCCCTGACCGACGTAGACCTCGAGCTCGCTGAGCGCCTGCGGGTCGAAGGGTGACAGCACCACCAGGGGGAGCACGCGGCTCGGCTGCGCACGGGCGGCGCGGAGCACCGCCTGGTTGGACTCGCGCCAGCCGGTGTAGTCGGCGTCGCGCGGCAGCGCCGCGAGGACCGCGCGGTCGATGGCGCCGTGCTCGAGCGCGCGCACCAGCTGCGCCTCGCCATCGATTGACATGTGGATGTGTGCGTCGCAGATGGGCGCCGCCCGGCTGTCACCCGCGAGCGCGGAGACCTGCGCCTCGCCGAGCAGCAGCGCGCGCCACTGGTCGTCAGCGACCACGTCCTTGACCAGCTTGCCGTCGAAGACCACGGCAGCGGTGAGGCGGTCGCCGAGCAGCGCGAACGCGGGCGCGGCTTGCTGCGCGCTGATGCGCGCGACCCGGAACTGTCCAGGATGCTCGAGCAGCACACGGGCCAGCGCGGCGTCACGGCGCTGTTCGCAGGCGTGCCCCGTCACCAGGACCCGGAGTTGCCTCGGGTTGCCGACGCTGGGCCCGTCCCAGACCACCGGTGTGCGCTCGAGCAGGCGCAGCGCGCGCTTGACCCGGCGGCGCAGCTCCTGCGCCAGCTGGGTGCGGTCGAGGTGTCGTGCCAGCGCCTGGACCCGGGCATCGCTGCGGCTCACGGGGCTGGACGGCAGCTGGTGCTGGCGCTGGGCCTGCTGGAACTCCAGGTAAGCGGAGAAGCAGCTGCCGGCCTCGAGGCACGCGACGTCGGGCGCCGGGTAGAGCGTGTGCTGGTAGATGTTGCCGCTGGAGGCGAAGCTGCGACTCTCGAGGTGCGCCAGGTCGAGCAGGATCTGCGCGCGCGCGACGGCGTCGGCTTCGTTCGCGGTGTCAGGAAGCGCGTCGAAGGCGGTGGCCAGCTCGTCGAACGACAGCGGCTCCAGGGCCGAGGGCGGCGCCGTGCGGCGACAGCCACCGAGGAGGGTGACGACCAGCAGCAGCAGCTCGACGCCGACCCTGAGCGGGACGCGCACCGGCCGAGTGTACTCCGCGGCGCGATCCAGTGACGCTGCACAAGTGCAATTCCTGTACGTGCAACTGTCCAAGGACTGCACGGCGACTGTCTTCGTGAGCCACAACACGTCGAGATCATGTGCGTCGGCTGCTGGCACGACCACTGCACATCCGGTACGTGAGGCGGGGCATGAGGCCTCTCCACGACAATGGCAAACCCCGGGCGACCGGGGGACGCAAAGCCCGGGGACTCGAGAGAGTTGGCCTGGCCGCCGAACGGAGACCGACGAGATGACACGAGCGCCGAAGCATGTGCTGGGCCTGGCTGGAGCCGGGATGCTGCTGCTGGGTGGATTTGCTGGATGCGTGTCCGAGGATCCCAGCCTCGACGAGGTCGCCTCGGGGGAGCAGGGGGTGATGGCGGCCCTCGAGGAGATGGAGGGTGGCGGTGGCGGCGGTGGTGGCTCGACCTACGTGCCGCCGCCTCCCAAGGTGGTGAAGAACGTCATCACGCTGGGCGACTCGTTCGCCTCCGGCACCGGGATCCACACCTGGGGCAGCGAGTACGACGAGGCCGGTGGCGGCCTGGCCTACGGCTATGCGCTCACGGCACGCAGCGACTACTCGTGCTGGCGCGAGAAGAACGACACTCCTGGACCGCGACGCGCGGCAGCCAAGGGCGCGAGATCGATCTTCCTCGGATGCAAGGGCGCCCAGGCCGCCCACGCCACCAACCAGATGACGGTGGCCGGCCTGATGTACCCGACCGAGGCGTCGGGCGGCTGGGCCAGCACCGAGATCCTCATCACCGATGGTGGCAACGACATCGTCACCAACAGCGGCCAGAGCTGGCCCGATCTCCTCAAGTCCTGCATCATGGAGGCCTCGGTCTTCAACGGCTGTCATGACTGGGGCTCGAACCAGATTGCCAACTTCTCGGCGATCCAGACCACGCTGACCGGGGTCTACAAGGGGCTGGCCGTGACCGCGCCGAAGGCGACCCTCGCGGTCATGGCGTATCCGCGCCTGATGCAGCCGCGCAAGGACTGGCTCGGGATCTGGCACTGCGACGACGTCTCCGGCGTAACCGGCAACGAGGCGCGCTGGATCGATCAGCAGGTCGATGCCCTCAACACCCGCATCCAGGCGGCCGTGAGCGCGACCAAGAGCGCCTATCCGTCGTTCGACATCCGCTTCGTCTCGGTGAACAGCTACGTCACGACGGGCGCCTGCTGGGGCGCCCACTGGGGCCAGATCAACGATCGTGAAGGGCCGGTCTGGGATCCCTCGGACGCCTCGTTCCATCCCACGCTCACGGGCTACTACGCCTTCTATGACGCGTTCCTCGCCGTCGTCGGTAACTGACCCTCCCCACACCTGACGCAACGCCTTCGTGCGCGCACGGCGCACGGAGGTTGGCCCCGGCGAGCGTGCAGCGGCAGAAGTGCTGGCCGCGCGTGGCCGGGGCTGCGGCATACCTGCGTCGCCAAGTGCCATGAACCTCACAATCGGCTGATGGCGTGAAGGGCCGCCGAGGTTGCGGGTTCGAGCGGTTTCGGCGTGAAGAGCCTGGTGTCGCCGCGGACGCGCGGGTCGTACATGGCCGCATGACGGCGACGATGGTCGCTCGGATTTGCGATTGTAAGAACACTCGCAGTCGACTCTACGATTGAAGGCGTCTCTCGATTCACTAGTATCGCTAGCGTGGGAGATGGGCATTTTCCGCGGCGACGCTGGCCGGGAATGCTGCTCTCGGGGGCGACGCTGGCGATCATCCTGATCGTCGTGTCGACTCCGAGGCCGGCACCCGCCGAGCTGGTCGTCATCGGCACCGGGGTGCACCGGGAGCTGCCGCCGGCGCAGTTCGGCAAGGCCTGGCGTGGTGCGTACGACATCTTCGTCGCGCGCTGCACCAAGTGTCACCGGGTGGCGCGCGTCATCGATGCACTGCAGCTCGGGGTCACGCCGGTGACGCGGCAGAAGTTCGAGACCACGACGATCCCGAAATACGTCGTCAAGATGCTGCGCAAGGGCAAGTCGGGCATCGCCAAGGACGAGGCGCGCCAGATCGTCGAGTTCCTGCTGGCGGCGCGCAAGCTGGCGCAGCGCCCGGCGGCGGCCCCGATGCCGCCGCCCCCGCAACCCGACGCACCGACAGCGACGCCGACGCCGACGCCGACACCAGCACCGACCTCCCGTTCGACGCCCGCGCCGACGGCGAAACCCAGTCCCGCGCCGACGGTCCCCGCGACACCCGCGGCGCTCGACGCCGGGGCTGCCGGCGCATCACCCGGGGCCAGCTCATGACCCGCACCCAGCTCGGTCTCTTCGCCCTCTGCGCGCTGCCGCTGCTGCTGGCGGTCAAGTGCTTCGATCCGCCCGAGGACCCGCTCGATGGTGACGCCGGAGTCGACGCCATGACCGGCGGCGACGCCAGCGCGGGCGAGGGCGGTCCGCTGTTCACCCCCGCGGTGTCGTGCCCGCAGGCAGGGACCGCGCGCCTCAGCATCGTCGACTTCTCCTACCAGGTGCAGTGCGGCTGCCGCGAGGCCTCGGGCAAGACCTGCACGATCCCGCGCGGAACCCGCGTGATCTGGCAGTTCGCCGACTCCGAGGAGCACAACGTGGCCAGCGACGGCGTCGGTTTCGGGGCCTCGGGCGAGCGCCTGACCGGGACCTATTCGCACAGCTTCGAGGTGCCGGGCCACTTCGGCTACGGCTGCACCATCCACACCGAGATGTCCGGCTACGCGATCGTGGTCGAGTGATCACGTGAGGAAAGAGCTCACATGCGCATCATGATGGCAATCGCGTTCGCGCTGACATTGACCTTGTCGGGTTGTCTACCTCAGCCCGATAGACCAGGTGATCGCGATGGCGCAGTGGTGGTCGACGCCGGCGACCCTGCCGTGGACGGCGCCCCGGTGCCCGACGGTGACGTGCCCGACCTCGACGGCGCAGCCCCGGTCGACGGGGCGCGCGACGCGGCGCCCCCGGTGGACGGCGGCACCCTGTCGGTGACCGCCATGTTGACCGCGGCGTGCACCGCGGGGGTGTGCACCCCGGCCAAGGTCGTCGCGTACTGGCGCAACGAGTGGGACAACTATGCGGTTCGCCGCACCGTGAAGTTCAACGACGTCAGCGCGGCCGAGCACCGTCTGGTCATCACCGACGAGGCCGGCCGCCCGGCCACGCTGGAGCTCGAACCCGGCATCCCGGTCACCCTGACCATCATCAACCCCGGCGACACCGGCTCCACCGGCAAGCACGACATCACGGCGCCCGAGCTGTTCCGCGCCGTGGCCTGGCGCCGCGCGCGCACCCTGGCGGGCGAGTACCGCGCCGCGCACTTCGACTCGTTCCATGTGCGCCGGCGCTCGGGCAGCGAGCTGTCGGTGACGCTGGAGTTCGTGCCCATGAACGCCGGCACCTTCGACCTGTACTGCCAGATCGGCGTGCCCAGCGGCAACGCCTACGACGCCATCGTGGCCGGCACCGTGGAGCCCGATCTGCTGGCCACCGCGGGCCACGCCGGCAAGGGCGCGCGCACCACCGCGACCATCCGCAGCGGCCTCGGCGGCACCATCACCCAGCCGGTGGCGGCCCTGGGCGCCGACCCGCGCCGCGCCGACACCAGCCCGGTGTGGGCGGCCGCGGTGCGCGACGAGACCTATCGCGCCAGCCCGGTGCGGCTGTACGAGTTCACCGACGAGGAGTACGCATTTCTGCCGGTGAATCTGGCCCTGCGCGCCAACATCGGCAGCGTCATCCGGGTCGCCAACCCGAGCGACAACCTGCGCGCCCACGTCTACTCGGCCGCGACCTTCCTGGCCGAGAGCGTCATCCGCAAGGCCCAGGACGAAGACGTCGAGGTCGACAGCTCGACGCTGACCTCGGTGCAGCTGACGGTGGGCGCCTGGATGGACCTCTTCGTGGTGCCCTCGCGCGGGGCGACCTACGGCTCGTACTGCGACATCGGCGTGCAGCTGAACCCCGACGGCACTCCCAAGCTGAACACCGGCCACGCGCTGCGCGGCATGGTGGGCACGCTGACGGTGGCGCCATAGGAGGCCATGTGCGTTCCTCCGTCATAGCGTTGCTGGCCATCGTGTGCGCCCTGGGGTGCCGCGAGCGGCCGAGCCGTGGGCCCGGTGTCGCAGCCGTCGCCACGGCGACTGCTGCGTCGACGTCGGCGCTGTCGACGTCGGCGGCCCAGGTGGGCGCGAGCGACGACGCCTGCACCACCCTGCTGCGCGTCGCCAGCGCGGGCAGCTGCCACGCCGCCGAGCAGCGGTTGGCCGCGGCGCTGCAAGCCAGCGCGGCGCTGGGGCCGGCGCGGGCGGCCTGCCTGGCCCGGCTGGCGCTGTCGCAGGCGCGCGATCGCGCCATCACGGGCGTGCTGCTGGCCCAGGCACCCGAGCTGCCGCTGTGGCTGGGCGCCCCCGAGGCCGAGCTGCGCGCGGTCGCGGTCGAGGCGCTGGTGCAGGTACCGGCCGAGGTGGGCATCCCGGCCGCGCTGGTGGCGCTGCGCGATCTGACGCCCGGGGTGCGCGCCGCGGCGCTGCACGCGCTGGCCCGGCTGGCGGCGCCTGCCGACGTGGTGGTGCGCGTGGCGGTGCGGCCGGCCACCAGCATCGGCAAGCCGCAGACCATGGCGAAGGCCGGCGGCGGAACCGAGACGGTCGCTATCGAGGGGCGCCACGATCCGTGCATCTGCCCGCGCGTGGTGCCCGTGGCGGAGGCCATGCTGGCCGTGACCCTGATGGACGCGTGGCTGCGCCAGCGCGCGCTGCGGGGGCGGGACCGGTGACGCCGCGCCGGCCGGCCGCAGCTCGGTAAGAGACCAATTCGGCCGTAGCGGCACCGCCGCTGCGGCCGCTACTCTTTCCGGGACCGCCGAGACACCGGCCGCAGCCGTGATCCCGGAGAGCGGAACCCTCGTGACCTTTCGTGCGCACCCGATGACCGCCCTTCGCCGCGCCGCGCTGCCCACGGCGCTGGCCCTGTGCGCCCTGCTGGCCGCCGCGCCCGCGCGCGCGCAGCTCTTCCAGGTCAGCGACCTCGGCAGCCTGGGCGGAGTGCGCGGCAGCGGCGCGTCTTCGCTCAACGGACACGGCGTGGCGGTGGGCTACTCGTTCATCACCGGCGCCAACCTCGTGCACGCCATGATCAACGACCACGGCACCGTGACCGACCTCGGCACGCTCGGCGGCACCCAGAGCCTGGCGCGCGGCGTCAACCGGGCCGGCGTGGTGGTGGGCTGGGCGTACCCGTTCGGCGTCGCGGTGCAGCGCG
>Ga0154020_10002725_pt1 | contig 21495 bp, 14 predicted proteins | sample Klosneuvirus_201_FD_109709 | JGI IMG/M metagenome (GOLD analysis project Ga0154020, IMG submission 109709) | Active sludge microbial communities from wastewater, Klosterneuburg, Austria - Klosneuvirus_20160825_MG | ecosystem: Engineered > WWTP > Aerobic digester > Activated sludge | place... | reverse complement strand
GAATTGAGTTTTTATTTTGATTACGCGTGGTATGGAAATTTTTCCATCAACGAAAATCAGTTTCAAAAAGTGAAACAAACATTTACCTTCTGGAAAGATAAAGTGTAATGAAGAAAGATTGGAAATACATAACGTATCTCGGCATCTTAGGCGCACTGTTACTCGTGCTTATGCTTTCCAAATCCAAACAGTATGATTGGACTGTCACGTTTCATCATGAAGATAAAAATCCGTATGGTGCGTATGCCTTCAGTCAATTATTTCCAACCCTAACCAATCATTCAATTACCAATTCTTATCAACCACTTTACGAACTAAAGGACACCTTACGGGATAACGAAAATATTTTTATTCTAAGTAGTACGTTTTCACCAGGCAAACAAGACACAGAAGTATTATTGCACCATATTGAAAATGGAGGCTACGCATTCATCTCAGCCAATAACTTTTATGGCCGCTTAGCCGATACGTTAGGTATTACAGTAAGCGATTCTTTTTTCCAAGGCGAAAACGCATTCATACAAGGTGATTCCGCTAAAATACATTTTGTTAATCCAGCCCTGGATTCAACGAAACAATTCTACTACAAGCGCGGCAATGCCCATAACTATTTTAGCTACATCGATTCTGTTGAGGCCACTGTTATTTCTAGAAATGACTTTGGACAGCCGGTGGCCGTGCGCATTGCTATAGGCAAAGGGGCTCTGATTCTTAATTGCACACCTATGGCTTTCACCAATATTCATTTACTGGACTCCATCAATCATCAGTTCGCCTCGGCATCGCTTTCTTACTTGCCCAAACAGAAAACATATTGGACTGAGTTTTATCATGTAGGCAGAATGGAAGCCGCTACTCCGTTACGCTTTATTTTACGCACCGAACCTTTGCGCTGGGCTTACTACCTAACCATTATTAGCATTCTGCTTTTTATGATCTTTGAATCTAAACGCAAGCAACGGATTATTCCAATCATTACCCCGTTAGCAAATACTACGTTGGAATTTGTAGGCACCATTGGCAATTTATATTATCAGCGCAGCGATCATAAAAATATAGCTGAGAAAAAAATACAATTTTTCTTAGAGCAAGTTTACTCGCAGTTTCACATTAATGCCAAGATCACTGCGGAAGATTTTATTATGCCGCTTGCCCGCAAATCAGGAGCCAGCGAACAAACTGTTCGCGATCTGGTAAAGACTATTAATCAAATTTCAGAGAAAGAAAAAATTTCAACCTCAGAACTCACCCAACTAAACGAATTGATCGAAAAATTTCACCAAAAGAAATAAACTCATGGAAGATAACATTTTTGAAAATCGCGTTGACCTAACTGCTTTGAATGAGCAAGTAAAAAAAATCAAATCTGAAATAGGAAAAGTAATTGTCGGTCAGGAAACCATGCTCGACTTACTCATAACAGCAATACTAGCCGATGGGCATGTGTTGATAGAAGGCGTGCCGGGTGTAGCTAAAACACTTACCGCAAAACTTCTCGCAAAAATTATTTCTGTCGATTTTTCTAGAATTCAATTCACGCCTGACCTTATGCCTTCGGATGTATTGGGAACATCAGTCTATAATTTAAAAACTTCAGAGTTTGAATTTAAATCTGGGCCTATCTTTTCAAACATCGTGTTGATTGACGAAATCAACCGTGCCCCGGCTAAAACGCAAGCTGCCCTTTTTGAAGTGATGGAGGAGCGACAAGTAACTGTGGATGGCTACACACATAAAATGAAAAGTCCGTATATCGTGTTAGCTACGCAAAACCCGATTGAACAAGAAGGAACCTATCGTTTACCGGAAGCACAGCTGGATCGATTTCTTTTTAAGATTGTTGTTAATTATCCAACACACGAAGAAGAGATTGACATTATCACGCGCCATCATGAGCGCAAAGGCATGCAGGCTGTATCGGAAGTGAATGCTATTCTCTCAGCCGAGCAAATTCAAGTGTTCCGCCAATTTGCCCAACAGGTGCATGTTGAAAAAAATCTACTGCAATACATTGCTCAGATTATTCAGGAAACACGCAACAACCCAATGTTGTTTTTAGGTGCTTCGCCTCGCGCCTCTATATCAATATTAACAGGAGCTAAAGCGTATGCCCTGATTAACGGCCGCGACTTTGTAAGTCCGGAGGATATTAAATTTATAGCGTTACCGGTGTTGCGGCATCGCCTGATCTTAAGTCCTGAAAAAGAAATGGAAGGTATCTCAGCAGATGAAGTGGTGAAACAAATTGTAGATAAAATTGAAGTGCCGCGATAAATGAAATTCATTCGCCATCTATATCTTACTAATCGATTATTCTTAGGTGTAGGCATCATTGTCATGCTCTTCATCATGACATTTGTGTTTGGTGGCGGTTACTTCATTCCAAAGATTTTATTTTTCATTTTCGTATCGGCAATCGTAACAGACATAATTTTATTGTTCCGCACACGAGTTGGTATGCGTGGCGAAAGATTAGTAGCCGATAAGCTTAGCAATGGTGACGAAAACAAAATTGCCATTTACCTGGAGAGTTATTATACATTTCCAATTTCGCTAAGGGTGTTTGATGAAATCCCACATCAATTTCAACGCAGAGATTTAGAATTTAATTTATTACTAAACGCAGGCGATCAAAAAGTAATCAATTATACGTTGCGCCCAGTAAAGCGTGGCGAATATTCATTTGGTGCCGTTAACGTATTAGTTAGTTCCAAGCTGAATTTAGTTTCGCGCAGGTTCAAGTTTTCTAATAATAAGGTGGTTCCTGTTTATCCGTCTTACATTCAAATGCGCAAGTATGAACTTTTAGCTATTAGTCATCGCCTCACCGAAACCGGAATAAAAAAAATCAGACGCATTGGTCAGAATCAGGAGTTTGAATTAATTAAAGATTACGTTTCGGGTGATGACTTTCGAACCGTGAATTGGAAAGCCACCGCAAGAAGATCGCGCCTGATGGTTAACCAATACCAGGACGAACGATCACAACAAGTTTATTCACTTATTGATAAAGGTCGCGTTATGCAAATGCCCTTTGCGGGAATGAGCTTATTAGACTACGCCATCAATGCCACCTTAGTCATTTCAAACATCGCTATAAAAAAATCTGATAAAGCCGGGCTTATTACTTTTCAAGATAAGATTGGAAACATGCTTCCGGCTGCTCGGGTGAATAATCAAATGGCAACCATTCAGGAAGTATTGTATAATCAGAAGACTGCTTATTTAGAAACAGATTTTTCCGTTTTGTATTCAACTATCCGCAGAAAGATTTCGCAACGCAGCTTGCTTTTATTGTTTACCAATTTCGAAAGCATTCATAGTTTACATCGTCAATTGCCATATTTGCTTAATCTTAATAAAGCACATTTACTGGTGGTTATCTTTTTTGAAAACACCGAATTAAGAAAAGTAACGGATAGTCCGGCAACTGGAATAAAGGAAATCTATTATAAGGCTATTGCCGAAAGATTTAGCTACGAAAAAAAGCTTATAACAAAGGAGCTTAAGAAACACGGAATTCAATCGATATTGACAAGCCCTGAAAAACTAACCATAAACACCATAAACAAATACTTGGAGTTAAAGGCGAGGAATTTGATTTAATACCACTTCCTGAACTATTTATTTCAGATACTGATTTCAATCGGTTAAACTCAATTTCCTTTTCATACTTTTATAAATATCAAAATGAATCTTATGGGTAAGCAAATTGGGTTAGCCTTTTTTGTACTTCTTTCAATATCCGCATCGGCACAACTGCGCAAACAATTGGAAACAGTTGCCAGCATGAAACCATCCATAGATATTGTTTGCTATAATAAACCTGAAGATCAAAATACAATTGTTCAACCTCCTCAAGCTTATCAAACGTGGAAGCTTAACAAAAATGCCAGAATTAATTCAACCACCTTTGAAGTTACCTATCAAGGGTTCTCACCCGAAGCCCAACTAGCCTTTCAAAAAGCAGTAGATATCTGGTCATCATTAATTGAAACTGAAATACCCATTCGTATTCTTGCTGTTTGGCGACCCATTACAGATGGCTCGGGTTCAACCAACACTATATTAGGAGGCGCAAATCCTGGAACATTCATCCGCGATTTTGATGGAGCGCAACGCACGTTAACGTGGTATCCGGTTGCCCTAGCCGAAAAAATGGCAAAGAAAGAATTTAACGCAGTAGATGATCCCGATATTTTCGCTCAGTTTAATAGTGCCTTTAATAATTGGTATGTGGGAACGGATGGTGTTCCGCAATCTGGTAAAACAGATTTAACAACCGTAGTACTTCACGAGATTGGCCATGGACTTGGCATTACTAAAGGATATAATGTTAATGGAAACCTGGGTGAAATTTCAGATTCATTTTCCGCTTTGCACGTTATCTATGATCTCTTCATAGAGAATGATCTTAATAAGAATCTGTCACAGAACTTTGTTCCACCTTCTGCTTCTTTAAAAACAGAATTAACAACTGCTCCATTATGGTATAGAACCCCGCAGCTAGAAAAAATTTCCGGAGGCGCGGACAACCGAGTACAATTATATGCCCCCACCATCTATCAAAGCGGTTCAAGCATTGCCCATTTGGATGAAACTAGTTACGATGGAACAATTAATGCTTTAATGACTCCGCAAATCGGCAATGCCGAAGTACATCACGACCCGGGTCCTCTTGTAATGAAGATGCTAGCCGACATGGGTTGGGTGCATACTCAAATTGCGCACGAGCGATTAAAAAATATCGAAGATGTGGCAACTCCCTTTGAGGTAAAAGTCAAAATGATTGCTGACAATTTAAACGGATACAACTACAATGCAGGCGAAGTAAAATTAAACTACACAACAGGCGGCACAACATTCACAACACTGCCCATGACAACAACAGGAGTAGCTAATGAATTTGCCGCTACCATTCCGGCTGCAGGTTCGCCCATAAACTATGGTTATTACATTTCTATAAAAGACAACCTAAACCGAACTCTTACAAGGCCAGGCACTTATACTCAGGATGGAAAAGCTCCAGAACAAAGGTATTTTACTTTTCAAACCGGACCCGACACAGAGACTCCGGAAATTTCTCATTCGCCAAAGGGCTTTCTTATTGAAACCGATACAGAATTAAAAGTTGAAGCCTCCGTTACCGATAATCTCGGTATTAAAGAAGTTGTTTTAACTTATTTGATTAATACTGTTGCACAGCCCCCAACCACACTGCCCGCTAATGCTGATGGATCTCCAATATATACCTTCACAATTCCGTTGTCGGGATTAGTTGTAAACGATGAAATTTCTTATCGCATATCTGCTCGCGATCTTTCCGTAATTGGAACGCCCGGTGGTAATTTAGCCTATAGTCCTTCATTAACTGAATACCATACCATTCCGGTTGTTGGACTTGCGCCTACGCAAGATTCTTACGCTAATAATTTTAACGTAGGCAGTAGCGATTTCTTTGGAAATGGATTTAGTATTATACAACCAAATGGTTTTAATGATGGCGCTATACATTCCAACCACCCTTATCCGGAAGGCAATACATTTCCCGGGCAACATGTTGAACTTATCTACCAATTAAAGATACCTATTCGGGTAAAGGCGGCCGATGCAACCCTTGTGTTTGACGAAATTGTATTAGTTGAGCCCGGAGATATCGGAGCCACATTTCCTTCTGAAGATTTCTTTGATTACGTTGTGGTAGAAGGATCCAAAGATGGTGGCGTAACCTGGACTACCTTGGCGGATGGGTATGACTCAAGAAGCAATGCGGCCTGGCTAAATTTATTTAACAGCTCTATCACAGGAAATAATTCAACAGCAGCAGGAAATCCTTCCCTGTTTTTTAAGCGATCTCTAAACCTGCTAAACAAATTTTCGGAAGGAGACGAAGTAGTGATTCGATTTAAATTACTTAGCGATCCACTTGCCAATGGATGGGGCTGGGCCATTGATAATTTAAAAATTCAAGTTGACGAAACTCCACCAACTATCCTCCACGATCATTTTGATTATTTGAAATTGTCTTCGCCAACATTACCAATTGCAATTAAGGTGGAAGATAATTCAGGCGTTGATAAATTGTTTGTGGATTATAAAGTCAACAAGGGCGAACTCAATTCAAAAGAACTTCCTATTTCAGATGAAATCTCGCAATACACGCTTGATCTTTCCTTTATCGGCTTGGCTGCCAACGATCTTATTGAATATCAAATTCGTGCCTCTGATAAAGCCGGCAATGAAGGAACGCTGCCCGCTAATGCATTTTTCGAGGTGCCCGCTATAAATTTTGGAACACCTATTTCACAATATGTCTCTGACTTTAATTCACCCAATTCTGATTTTGTTGGCAACTTCTTTTCAATTTCTCAGCCCGCAGGCTTTACAAGCGGAGCCATTCAAAGCGATCATTTTTATTTAAACGGGTTTGGATTAACAAGTAGTCTATCCAACTATTGTTATACCCTTGTTAAGCCTGTAACGATTAGTTCAACAAATCCTTTTATGCTTTTTAGCGAAGTGGCGTTAGTTGAATATGCTGGTGCAAACAATAAAGACTTTGTTGTAGTGGAAGGATCAAAGGATAACGGAGCCACATGGGAAAGCTTTGTTGATGCTTATTCTTCTTTATCAAATTCAAACTGGAAAAACACCTATGATGCTGGCGGAAGTGGAAGCACCTTGCTTTACAAAACCCATTTGATCAACCTTACCTCGTCAGGCAAATTTATTGCGGGCGACAATGTATTAATAAGATTCCGGCTTTCTGCCGATGGAGAGAAAAATGGTTGGGGTTGGGCAATTGATAACTTAAGTATTCAAGGACCGATAACTGGAATTGAACCAAGCCTTGATGGAATATCAATGTCCGTTTATCCTAATCCGGCAACTACTGGCAAGCTAGTTGTAGAAATACAAAGTGCATTTGCTGTTACCGATGCACGAATTCAAATTATCAATTCACAAGGGCGCGGGCTTATAAATCAATCAATTGAAATTGGCAGAGACAAAGTCGAAGTTGAGTATACTATAAACGATTGGGCAGATGGCTTGTACTTTGTACGATTAATAAAAAGCGATGGAACTTTTCTAACAAAGAAGTTTATAAAAACTTCGAAGTAAAACCAAAAATTGCTACCGCAACAACTCTCTTGAAATCACCATCTTTTGAATTTCGGTTGTGCCTTCGTAAATCTGAGTAATCTTAGCATCGCGCATCATACGCTCCACATGAAATTCTTTAACGTATCCATAGCCACCATGTATTTGCACGGCTTCCGTAGTAACTTCTTGTGCAATCTGCGAAGCAAATAGTTTTGCCATCGCGGCAGCTTTAACAAAATCTTTCTTTTGATCTTTTAGATAGGCCGCCTTCCAAATCAATAATCGGGCACCATCAATTTTTGTAGCCATGTCGGCAAGTTTAAATTGGATTGCCTGATGTTCGGACAAATGTTTTCCAAAGGCCTTTCTTTCTTTTGAATATTTCAAAGCCAACTCATACGCGCCTGCGGAAATACCCAAGGCTTGCGAGGCAATTCCAATACGACCGCCATTTAAGGTTGTCATGGCAAACGTAAATCCAAATCCATCATCGCCAATTCGATTTGCTTTAGGAACTTTCACATCCGTAAACATTAATGAATGTGTATCGGATCCACGAATTCCCATCTTGTCCTCCTTCTTCCCTACTACAAAACCTTCCATGCCCCGCTCCACAATCAAAGCATTAATACCTTTGTGTCTTTTGGACGCATCGGTTTGGGCGATTACTACATAAACACTGGCACTCTTTCCATTGGTAATCCAATTCTTCGTTCCGTTCAATAAATAATAATCACCTTTATCTTCTGCTGTCGTGCGTTGGCTGGTTGCATCCGATCCGGCTTCGGGTTCTGAAAGACAGAATGCACCAATAATTTCTCCTGTTGCTAATCGCTTCAGGTATTTTTCTTTTTGTTCTTCATTACCAAAACGCTCGAGCCCCCAACACACCAGCGAATTATTTACCGACATACACACCGAAGCCGAGGCATCGACTTTTGAAATTTCTTCCATCGCCAATACATACGAAATGGTATCCATACCACCACCATTATATTTTGGATCCACCATCATACCCATAAACCCCAGTTCGCCCATCTTTTTGATTTGCTCGGTAGGAAATTTTTGTTCGGTGTCGCGCTCAATAACTCCAGGTAATAATTCTGTTTGAGCAAAGTCGCGTGCGGCTGCCTGCACGGCTAACTGTTCTTCGGTTAATTCAAAATTCATAAGGATTCAAGTTAACTTCTTTTCAGAAACAAAAAAAAGAGGTCTGCGGTTTAATGCAGACCCCCAACTACATTTTATAGTAGTTTAATCTCTTCTTCCTAAGAAGATCATCACATAATACAATAACATCGTGATGGCACCAATGGCAGCAACTACATACGTCATCGCGGCACTGTTCAATGCGTCTTTAGCCATGTCATGTTCCTCGCGAGTTACAATTCCACGCGTTTCAATCCAGGCTAATGCTCTTTTGCTGGCATCAAACTCTACCGGAAGTGTAACCAAAGCGAAGAGGGCAAACACACCATAACAGGCAATGATCACCATCAACGCAACATCCATTGAAAATAATCCTTTAAACAAAAATGATCCGAACATCATGCCCAGGAAAACCATATTGATAACCTTGGCGCTAATATTTTGCACGGGCACCATTGCCGAGCGAAACTGAAGCATGCTGTATGCTTTGGCGTGTTGCACCGCGTGGCCACATTCGTGCGCAGCTACTGCGGTGGCTGCTGCATTTCGGCCATTGTATACATCATGACTTAGGTTAACCGTTTTATTAGCCGGATTATAATGATCTGTTAACTGACCTTCTACAGAAATCACTTTAACATCTTGCAAGCCATTATCGGCTAACATAAGCTTTGCAATTTCTCCGCCTGTTAAATCTTTCGTCAGGCGGATTTCAGAATACTTTTTAAACTTGTTCTTCAACCTGTTGCTTACCAGCCAACCCACTAACATGAAGAAACCTGTGATAATTAAAGCACCCATAATTTATAAAGTTTGTTTTATGTTTTTTCTACAAATCAGAGTGGTAGAGTATCTAGGCACAAAGCCTATTCTTTTTCCACTCCTGCTGCCTCTTGAACAACATCTGCGCCAACAATGTTTTCTGTCAAATAGTCACTACCCTTAACGAATATATTGGAAACTAGTTCTGAAATTAAATTGGCTGAGGTCTCCAAGTTTGAATTTACGCATCAGTTAACTGCCAAGAATTCGTAATTTCTTAAAATCCCGAAAAATCAGATCAACTATTTTGCCGGCACTTTCTTCAATCGAATGATCAGGTAACTGATTATCAAAGAAATCACGCCCGCTGTAATCATGATAACTGTTTGCCATCCATGAAAGATGAAAACAAAAGCAATGGCGTCAGCCTCTGGCAAGTTATAGAGCATCACCAACCCAAGTGGTACTAATGTATGATATGAACCTGCACCTCCGGGAAGCGGAGCAGCCATGGCAATGGAACCAATCGCAAACAAGGTAAGCACTGCACTTACACCAAGATCGCGCGTTTCTGGAAAGGCAATCACCACAAAATAACTCATCAAAAAATAGAGCGCCCAAATTGCGAATGAATAGAAAATGAAAAGCCATTTATTCTTTAACCGAAAAATGGCCATTAAGCCTTCTTTAAAACCAATTAGAATTTTCCGGAGCTTTTCATTCTTGCGCAACATGTAAACACCTACTATAAGCATTATAAAAACAGCTAATGCAAGCAGTATCCAAATAGGAAGTGATGATTTGCCTGAAGACGAAAAATCTAATGTGTCGATAAATGCTTTTAGTCTCTGCCATTCAACAATAAAGGACAGGCCAATCAAAATAATTAAACAAGCCAAATCAACTAATCGCTCAACAACCACCGTTCCAAAGGAAACTTCCACCGGAGTTTCTTCCAGCTTGTATAAATTGTAACAACGAGATACTTCTCCTCCACGAGGCACAGCCATATTAACCAAATAACCGATCATTAGTGAAAGGAGACTATTGCTAAGTTTTACATTATTGCCAGTTGGCTGCAACATCATTTTCCAGCGCACTGCGCGCAACACATGACTGGCCATAGCAACTAAAGCCATAATTAAAAGATAACCCTTATCACATTTCTGCCAGGCATGCCAGATAAATTTCGATTTGTCTTCACCTTCGCCAACTTTAAGGCCACGCAAGGAAAGCCAAAGTAATGTAGCTGTTATCGCTATCATTAAAAGGTATTGAAGAATAGCTTTGAGTTTTACAGGCAAGTTAGGTCAGGGTTAATTCCAAGTTCAACTTAAACGATTTTCGGGATCAGGAAAAACCAAAGATGGTTTAAATTTTTTTGCTTCTTCTATTTCCATGGACGCATACGAAATAATAATAACAATATCTCCTACTTGGGCTTTGCGAGCAGCAGGTCCATTAAGACAAACAGTGCCTGAGTTTGGCTCCCCTTTTATAACATAAGTTTCCAAACGCTCGCCATTATTGACGTTCACAATTTGCACTTTCTCGCCTTCAATCAAATTAGCGGCTTCCATCAGTTTTTCGTCAAGCGTAATGCTACCTACATAATGCAGCTCGGCTTCCGTAATTTTTACCCGGTGTATTTTTGATTTTAAAACTTCAATTCTCATCTGTTAATAATAAATTATCAATCAATCGAACCTCGCCCACGTAGCCGGCAATAAGCAGAATGGCTTTGTTCGAAACGTTTCCTAACGGCATTAAGTTTGTTGTGTCTGCCAATTCAAGATATTCAAGTTTGATTCCGCCTTTTTGAGAAATGCTTTTCTTAATCGTTTCGACAATAGATTCCATATTGCTGCCCCCCTTCAACAAATTTTTTGCTTGCAATAACGATTCATAAAAAACAATTGCAGCTTTGCGCTGATCACTTGTTAATCGGCTATTGCGCGAAGACATAGCCAGCCCATCTCGCTCGCGTTCTATGGGTACACTTCGTAGCGTTACATTAAACTTTAATTCCTCAACCAGTTTTTCAATTATTTTATATTGCTGAAAATCCTTTTGCCCAAAGTAGGCGCGATCTGGATTTACAATGTTGAAAAGTTTTGAAACAACAAGTGCCACACCACTAAAATGGCCAGGGCGAAAGCTTCCTTCCATTACTTTGTCCAACGATCCAAAATTAAATTTTAATTGCGATGCAGTTGAGTACATCTCTTCAGGTGCTGGGCAAAAAAGAATGTCGCAGCCGGCCTTCGAAAGAATCTCAATATCCTTCTCCAAAGTACGAGGGTATTTAGCCAGATCATTGGAGTTGTTGAATTGAGTTGGATTAACGAAAATGCTGCAAATTGTTTTGCTGTTTTCGCGCTGCGAAGCCGCAATAAGTGCCATATGCCCCTTATGAAGAGCACCCATGGTAGGCACAAATCCAATCGATTTTGAATCGCTTTGTAAAGTCCTTAAAAAGGTCTTGAGGGGTTCTATTTCCTTGAAAATATCCATTTCTGGCCTTTTTAAAGGGTCGCAAATATAGGCCTTATCTCCGAAGAATAGTTGATGGCGGGCTTAAAATTCCGTATTTTTGTGGTTCTGTTTTTCGTCTTGAATTAAAAACTCTTATTATGTCCAAAATCCGTATTCTTTATGTCGCCAGTGAGATCAACCCTTTTTTGCAGACCACCGAGGTAGCTGACTTTGTCAGAAAACTTCCTCAGGCAATGCAGGAAAGAGGCATGGAGATCCGGATTCTGGTGCCGAGATTTGGTTTGATTAATGAGCGGAAGAATCGGTTACATGAAGTAGTGAGACTTTCAGGCATTAATATAGCTGTAGGCGATGAGGAAAAACCGTTGGTTATTAAAGTAGCCTCTATCCCAAATGCCAAGCTTCAGGTTTATTTTATCGATAATGAAGATTATTTCCATCGCAAGTCTGTTTTTCATGATAAGGCAAATAAGTTTTATGAAGATAATGACGAGCGTGCCATCTTCTTTTGTAAGGGGGTAATTGAAACTGTGCGTAAACTGGGCTGGACACCCGATGTTGTTCATTGCAACGATTGGATTACCAGCTTTATTCCATTGTATTTGAAAACAACCTATAAAAACGATCCATTATTTAAGAATACAAAAACCGTTTTCACCATTTACGACAATAGCTTTACGCATAAGTTTAAAGGTGACCTAATGGGTAAAGTGCGCATGATGGATATTGATGATGATATGTTGGGGCATTTAAAAACTGCAGACTATGAGGGGTTCATTAAATTGGGCGCTCAATTCTCAGACATTGTTTCTATGGGTGGAGACAATAAAAAGTTAGAAGGATTAGTTAAGAAGTTAAAAGAGACGAAAATTGAGACCATTGAAAAAGACGACAATTACACCGAATCGTTTTATAACCTATACACAGAGCTGGTGGGCTAAAAGTGCCTACCTCCTCTCTATCTTATTCATTTTATTTTCGTGTGAGGAAAACCTGAATTTTTTAGGATTCAAGAGCGATCAACAGCGGTTTAAGGTTTACTATGCCGAAATTCCGGTAGAGAGCAGTGTGCTTTTGATGGACTCTTTAAGCACGTTAAGTTTTTCAAGTACGTCTGCTGCAACAAGTCGTTTGCTATTTGGCAAATATGTAGATCCGGTTTTTGGATCAATTGAAGCAAAAGCGATTGCCCAATTCCGGCCTATATCGTTTCCCTTTTTTGCGCCTACTGCGGAGTATGATTCAATTATGCTTAACCTGCGTTACGACTTTTATAGCTATGGTACTTTAGGCGAAACCTCTCAAACTGTTTCGGTATATGAAGTCACCCAGGTGTTAGATTTTACTGGCGGTTACTTTTCAAATACCCCGGTAAGCATTAGTAATACGCCATTAGCAACAACTGATCTTCCTGTTGATGATACTTATTTTAAAGCTGAACTTGCGAATAAAACCCACGACTCGATACTCACAGCCAAATTTAGATTGGACGATGATTTTGGGCATCGGTTATTTGATGCCGCTAATCCCGAAGATACTCTATACACAAATGTGAACTTCTTTATCAAAAAATTTAAAGGACTGGCCATAGTTCCTCAGCAAGCTGACAAAATTGTAGGCATAAGCAGCTCTGATCCCAATACTTCCCTCGTACTTTATTACCACGAAGGAGATACAAAAAAAGCAATCGTATTTTCATTAGCGAATTTGATTGCCTTTTCACAAATCAATGCCGATCGTTCAGTCACTGAACTCTCCGGTCTCAATAGTTTTTATTCTGATTATACAGCTACTAATAATCGGCATATTCAAAACGGAACCTCTATCATTACCAAGCTTGATTTTTCAAAGTTCTATGAATACATGGATACTATTCCACAAATCATAATTAACTCTGTCGAACTTTCTATCAATAACGCGGAGCTATCAACTGAGTTTGCCGCACCTGATAATTTATCATTGGCAATGCTGCGGACTAACAACCGCTATAAGACTTTCAGTTCTAAGCAAGACACCCTTGATTATGTTTCCTTGGGTGGTGCTGTAACAACCCCTGATTTTTCAAAGATGTTTGCATCAGATGATGGAGGTAGCCTACTAACTTTGCCGTACTCCAGCGATAACAATACCTATAAAGCATATCCTACTTTGTTTTTTCAGCGTCTTTTTAATCTTAAACAAAATCAATATCCTTATTGGGCATTTCTACCATCTACCCCGCCTGCAGGTAAAGCAGTTAACCGAACTGTCTTCCAAAAGGATAACATTAAACTAAAAATCTACTACACACGCTCGACTCTAACCGAAAATCCTTAACCCTATGTGTGGAATTGTTGCTTATGTTGGCCATCGCCAAGCGCATGAAGTAATTATTAAAGGTTTAAAAAGATTAGAGTACCGCGGATATGACAGCACCGGCATTGCCTTGCTCAATGGCGGCCTAAATGTTTACAAAAAAAAAGGTAAGGTTGCTGAATTAGAATCATTCATTAAAGGTCAAAACTTAACGAGCCACATTGGTATGGGGCACACCCGTTGGGCAACACACGGTGAGCCTAACGATGAAAATGCGCACCCCCATTATTCAGCTACAAAAAACTTTGCCATCATTCACAATGGCATCATCGAAAACTACTCAGCGCTTAAACAAGATTTATTGAGAAAGGGTCATACGTTTCTGAGCGAAACCGATACGGAAGTTTTCATTCACTTTATTGAAGACATTAAAGAGAATGAAGATTGTTCAATTGAGGAAGCTGTGCGTTTAGCGCTTACAAAAGTAGTTGGCGCGTACGCCATCGTAGTAATGTCAATGAGCGACCCCAATTTATTAATTGCTGCCCGCAAAGGAAGCCCACTTGTGTTGGGTGTAGGGCGAGGTGAGTTTTTTATGGCATCCGATGCTACACCAATTATTGAATACACCAATGAAGTAATTTATTTGAACGATCAGGAGATAGCGATTATCAATGAAGGTAAGTTAACCATTAAGGATACTTCCAATCTACCGCTTACTCCATACGTGCAAACTATTGATTTAGAATTAGAGGCAATTGAAAAAGGTGGATACGAACATTTCATGTTAAAGGAAATTTTCGAGCAACCTCGTTCCATAAGAGATTGTATGCGCGGTCGATTGGATTCTGCTTCCGGGCGATTAGTGTTAGGCGGCTTGCGCGAATATTTAAATAAGTTAGTTCAAGCCGATCGCATTATTATTCTTGCCTGTGGCACATCGTGGCATGCCGGGTTAGTGGCCGAATATTTCTTTGAGGAATTTTGCCGTGTGCCTGTAGAGGTTGAATATGCGTCTGAGTTTCGATACAGAAATCCAATAATACGAGAAGGTGATGTAGTGATTGCTATTTCACAATCGGGTGAAACAGCCGATACACTTGCCGCAATTGAATTGGCAAAATCGAAAGGCGCAATCATTTTTGGTGTGTGTAATGTGGTGGGGTCATCTATTCCACGTGCAACACACGCGGGGGCTTACACACATGCCGGCCCTGAGATTGGTGTTGCCAGCACGAAAGCATTTACCGCTCAGTTAACCGTACTTAACATGATTGCCTTAATTGTTGCTGAGAAAAAGGGAACAATCACTGAGCAAAAATTCAATGAGATTTTAGTGGAGATGGAAAACCTGCCTGCTAAAATTGAAAAAGTGTTGGCCTTGAATAACAAGATCAAACTGATTGCCGAAGAGTTTAAAGACTCGCGCAACTTCCTATACTTAGGCCGAGGGTACAACTTTCCAGTTGCCTTAGAAGGAGCCTTAAAATTAAAAGAGATTTCATACATCCATGCGGAAGGTTACCCAGCCGCAGAAATGAAACACGGACCGATAGCGTTGATTGATGCCGAAATGCCAGTAGCTTTTATTGCAACCAAAGACAGCTCATACGAAAAAGTTGTCTCCAACATTCAGGAGGTAAAGGCGCGAAAGGGTCGCGTGATCTCCATCATTACCGAAGGTGATACATTGATTCCTAAAATGTCGGAGTTTGTAATTGAAGTGCCGCATATAACTGAATCACTCATGCCATTGATCTCGGTAGTGCCTTTGCAACTTCTTTCCTATCACATTGCCGTAATGCGTGGTTGCAACGTGGATCAACCGCGTAACCTGGCAAAGTCTGTTACAGTAGAGTAAATTCTTCGGTTGGATTAAGCTCGTTAGTATTTAGAAGGTTGCGAATGATTGCGCTGTTATCATTTTATCAACCGGGCTAAGTTTCTATTAATTGCCACCATCCGCTTATAATTCAGGCAAAAACAATTCTGCAATCATACATCGTGCGCTACCTCCACCAATTGTTTCAATTGTCTTGATAGAAAGGGGGACTAACTCACAGTATTTTTCTATTTTGTTTTTCTGAGCGGTAGTTAGACTATCAAATGAACTTTGGGATAACGCCAAAATACTTTTGTTGTCGTTAGTCTGTATGGCAAGCATGTTGCCCGCAAAATTGTTCATCTGTTCAAAGGTGATGTCAATAATTTGATGTCCTGCATTAGTCAGGGATTCAAAAACCAATTCTCTTTCTTGCTTGTCGGAAATGCTGTCGAGGCAAATGACCGAAAACTTTTCACCGATACACATCATAACATTTGTATGGTAAATTTCTTTTCCATCTTTGTCGTGTGCGCGAAAGCAAACTGGCTTATAATGCAAGTAGTCGCAAACTTCATTAAAAAGTTCTTTGTCTGTGCGTGGCGATAAGCAAGCGTAGGCAATTTTATTCTGGCGGTCAAACACGATGCTACCTGTGCCTTCTAAATATCTGTTTTCACTTTCGTATGCAGAAAGGTCAAGTGTGTGGGTTATTTTAAAATTCTTTTTCAGAGAATCGATAATATCTTGCCTTCTTTCGTGTCGCCTGTTGGGAGCAAACATAGGATAAAGAATCACTGTTCCGTCTGAATGAAAAGAGGCCCAGTTGTTCGGGAAAACTGCATCGGGCTTTTCAGGATATTGAGTGTCATCAAAAACAAAAACATTGACACCTTTTGATTTTAGAGTTATGACAAATTTCTCAAACTCTTTAAGCACTTTTTGCTTGATTGCTTCTTCGCTTTCTTTTACTTCTTTCTGAAAAGCATTAGAGACTGCTGTTTCCGAGTTGAAAACAAAGTTTGATGGTCGAACCAGTAAAATATTTTTTGCTATCTGCATTGGAGTATAGGCCGCTTATAAGCCTCATATTTTTCAATAATTTACTGATTTCGCAAAAAAAAATTACTTTCCCCGAAGAGTGGCAGAAACGAATCGTGACAATACTTCAAAGAGTAAAAGATATTTTGGCGTATTTGTTAGTCTGAATACTTTCTTCGCTGCGAAGAGGGCTTGCTTATGATCTCGGTGATGGCGTAAGTGGCCGTGGAAAAAAGAGAGCCACTTTACAAACCTGTAAAATGGCATCTCTTACCTACTTAACCTAATTTCTATTTAATTCCAGCCACCGCCTAATGCATGGTAAATGTTAACCATTGCATTCATCTGCTGCTTTTTGGTTTCAATAAGTTCAAGTCGGGATTCAAGTGCATCGCGCTGTGTCAATAATACTTCCATATAATCAGCCCGTGCCGATCTAAATAGATTGTTTGAAATCGTGATTGATCGCATAAGTGTTTGCACTTCTTGCTGTTTCAAATCATAAGTACTTTCCAAATTACTAATCATTGATAGTTGATTGGCAACTTCGATGTACGCGTTTAAAAGCGTGCGTTCATAATTATAAACAGCTTGAATTTGCATGGCGTTAGCATTATAATAAGCTGCTTTAATTGCATTCCTGTTTATTAAAGGTGCTGTTAAATCTCCAGCCAATGAGTACAGTAATGACTGCGGAGCTTTTATTAAATAGGATGGATTAAAGGCTTGAAAGCCTATGCCTGCCGAAATTCCTAATGAAGGATAAAAACGAGCTTTAGCAACCTTTACATCCAACTTAGCAGCAACCAGTTTAAGTTCAGCTTGTTTTACATCGGTGCGATTTTCTAATAACTGCGATGGAATACCAGCCTGGACAGTATTTGGTATCAGGTTGTTGAAGTCTTTAGAATCGCGCGGAATCGGTTGTGGATATCTTCCTACCAAAAAATTAAGATAGTTCTCCATTTGGGTAATCTTTTGCTGAATGCCAAACTGAAGACTTCTGGTATTAAGAACCTGTGCTTCAAACCTGCGCACGGCCAGTTCTGTTACTTGCGCGGCTTGCTTTTGCTGCCTTACTATTTGGAGCGCATCGACTTGTATCTCAATATTCTGCTTTACAAGATCGAGTTGGTTATCAAGTGCTAACAATTCATAATATGAATTGGCGATTTCGGAAATCAAATTAGTCACCATAAAATTCTTACCCTCAATGGTAGATAGATACCTACTAACCGCTGATCTCTTTGCATTATGCAACTTGCTCCAAATATCCACTTCCCAGGTAGCGTAAGCTCCCACCATGTAATCCTGCAAAGGATCTGGTGTTTCTTTACCCGGCTTAATTTCGGTAGTTGCTTCACTGGAGCCCAGGTTTGTGTATCGACCACGTTTTTCAACACCTGCGGCAGCGCCCAAACCAACAAAAGGTAAGTATTCTCCTTTTCTTGCTCTTACTTCATTTCGCGCAATCTCAATCTCTTGTATAGTAATATTCAACTCCTGATTGTTATGCAGGGCCGTATCAATTAGCGCAATTAGATTTGGATCTGTAAAGTAATCCTTCCACCTAACCTTGGCGGTATTGGTTGTGTCTTGCGAGTTGTTGAACCCTGCCGAAATTGCTGTGTTCTCTTTCTTACTTACTATCGCAGGGACACAAGCCGAAAAAATTACGGCCAGAAAAATAACTCCTACATAGTGATAATTCATTTTAAACATTCGAGTCATTTTCTTCTTTCGTTTTTTTGTGTTCGAATTCTTCTGAAAAAGGCCGATCGATTTCATCCCTGAGTAATTGACGCCCTTCCGCGATATTTGCGAAAATATAATACAGTCCAGGAATAATGATTACTCCCATAAGAGTTCCAATCAACATGCCACCAAGGGCTGAGCCACCAATTGTTCGGTTACCAATGGCACCAGCACCCGTTGCTATTACCAGCGGAATCAATCCCACAATAAAGGCAAACGATGTCATTAATATCGGGCGAAATCGAACCCTGGCACCTTCAATAGCAGCTTCAAAAATAGTAGCTCCATGCCGGTGCTTTTGTACTGCAAATTCTACGATCAACACCGCATTTTTCCCTAACAAACCGATCAGCATGATTATTCCTATTTGCGCATAAATGTCGTTATCTAGCCCCATCAACTTCAAGAGGAAAAACGAACCGAATACTCCAACGGGGAGAGAAAAAATAACCGCTAAGGGCAAAAGGAAACTTTCATATTGCGCTGCCAACACCAGGTAGACGAACGCTACAACGATGATAAAGATGTATATAGATTCATTACCACTTTGGGCTTCATCATACGAAAGACCTTCCCAGGCAATGTCATATCCTTTTGGCAATGTTTTGCTGGCCACCTCGCGTATCGCCTGAATACCTTGTGCTGTTGTGTATCCTTTTGCCGGTAGTCCGCGAATCGCTGCTGAGTTATACATATTGAAACGTGTAACCTCATTAGGGCCTTGTGTCTTTTTAAGTGTCATAAAAGATGAATAGGGAACCATTTCGTCATGATCATTCTTTACGAACAAATTCAAAACATCGGAAGGGAGTCTTCTAAATTCGGGAGCGGATTGCACATACACTTTAAAAAATCGCCCAAACCGGATAAACCCTTGTTCATACGTACTACCAATTAAAATATTAAGATTTTCCATAGCCCTACCAATGGAAACACCCTTTTGCATGGCGGCTTTATTATCAATCTCCAATTCGTATTGTGGATAATTAGCTGCGAAAAAAGTGAACAAACCAGTTAACTCTTTGCGCTTACTCATATCGGCAATAAACTGTTTATTGACCTTATCAAAATCATGGTAGTCGGTCTCGCTATTTTTATCCAGCAAGCGCAATGAAAAACCACCAGAAGATCCAAAACCGGGAACGGCAGGAGGTTCAAAAAATTCTATAATCGCGCCAAGGTTTCTTGATTTAGATTCCAACTCTTCCATGATCTCTTTGACCGATTGTTTGCGGTCCGACCAGTTTTTTAGGTTAATCAAACAGGTACCCGCATTGGAACCCCGTCCTTCGGTCATAATCTCATAACCCGCCAAGGAAGAAACTGATTCTACACCGTCAACTTCCTCGCATATCTTCTGAAGTTTTTGCGAAACCTGATTGGTTCTTTCGAGGGTAGCCCCCGGAGGAGTTTGGATAATAGCATAGATAGTACCCTGATCTTCACCCGGAATAAAACCAGCCGGTAGAATTTGATCCTCAACAAAAATACCTAAACCGAAAATCAACAAAATACCTAATGTCACCATCCTTCTGTTAACAATTAATCGCAACAGGCTTGCATATTTTCCAGTAAGTTTTTCAAACCCACGGTTAAAACTATCCAGCGATCGGTTCAGTAAGTTTTTCTTTTTTGGCTGACCATGGGTATTCTTCAAAATCATAGCACACAAAACAGGTGTGAGGGTAAGCGCTACAACGCCTGAAAGTACAATAGATGTGGCCATGGTAATAGAAAACTGTCGATAGAACACGCCCACCGGGCCAGTCATAAATACCAACGGCACAAATACAGCTGTCATTACAAGGGTGATCGCAACAATAGCACCGCTGATTTCGGCTAGTACTTCTTGCGTGGCCTTATAGGGCGAAAGATTTTTCTCTTCCATTTTAGCATGAACCCCTTCCACCACTACAATGGCATTATCCACCACAATACCAATGGCTAACACCAAGGCGAACAAGGTGATCAGGTTAATGGAAAGCCCGAAAAATTGCATAAAGAAAAATGCTCCTACCAGGGACACTGGAACAGCAAGTGTAGGAATTAACGTAGAGCGCCAATCGCCAAGGAAAATGAACACCACGAGGGCCACAAGAATAAAAGCCTCACCCAATGTATGCAACACCTTTTCGGTAGAAGCATCCAGAAATTGAGAAACATCATAACTGATTTTATAATCTACTCCCGGAGGAAAGTCAGCCTTCATTTCTTCAAGCAACACTTTTACCTCCTTAATTACCTCACTGGCGTTACTACCATAGTTTTGTTTCAATACAATGGCTGCCGATGGATGGCCATCCAGGTTAGAATAGATATCAAAGAACTCACTTCCTAATTCAACTCGGGCAATATCACCCAGCCGTATGCTTTCGCCATCAGCATTAGCTCTAACAATAATACCTTCATATTCTTCCGGCTTGTTGAATCTTCCCTTGTATGTAAGTACATACTCTAAAGACTGCGCAGCAATTCCAGAACTTTGCCCTATCCTGCCCGGTCGTCCAATAATACTTTGCTCTGCCATTGCTTCCATCACCTCTTCGATGGAGATACTATAGGCGCGCATTCGAGTTGGATCAAGCCATACACGCATGGCATACCCACGGCTACCTAATATTTTGGTTCTTCCAACACCGTGAATCCGATTGATTTCAGGAATCATTTTTACGTTGGCATAATTGTATAAGAACTTCTCATCCAGGTGTTCGTCTGTACTGTACAAATTCACATACATCAACATACTGGGTTGTATCGGTGTAATGATTACCCCTTCTCGCTGCACCAGATCTGGTAATAGGGGCATTACCTGATCTACTCTGGTCTTAACACGGATGGTGGCCTCGTTGGCATCCGTGCCGGGCTCAAAGATTACACTTAGCGTAGCCTCCCCTGCACTGGTTGCATCGCTTGTCATATAGCGCATACCCTGAACACCATTGATTGAATTTTCCAACGTGATGAGCGTTGACTTAATCAACACATCAGCACTCGACCCTGGGTAAGCAATAAAAATACTTATTGTGGTAGGAGCAATTTCAGGAAACTGTGAAGTCGGTAGCTGTTTGATT
>Ga0154020_10002724_pt1 | contig 21497 bp, 19 predicted proteins | sample Klosneuvirus_201_FD_109709 | JGI IMG/M metagenome (GOLD analysis project Ga0154020, IMG submission 109709) | Active sludge microbial communities from wastewater, Klosterneuburg, Austria - Klosneuvirus_20160825_MG | ecosystem: Engineered > WWTP > Aerobic digester > Activated sludge | place... | reverse complement strand
GTCTGTACGATCCTCGAGAGCTCGCCCCGTCGAGTTGAGCGCGTGAGACTCGTAGCAAGGTCTGTTGCATCATGATCCGTCGCGCTGCTGTCCTACTCGCCGGCGCCCTTCTGATCTCATCCTGCGCGTCGGTTCCTTCGCGTATCGCATCACTGAAGTCGTGCCCTAACGTAGCACCCGTCACCACGATGAAGGTGCCGTATCCGATCATCCTTTTGCATGGACTCGGACAGAAGGCCGATGTGTGGCATGGAAGTGCAACGCAGTACTTCTCCAAGGATCTTGGCCTTTCCTACGGAGGTGATCTCCGCGTTGATAGCAACGGGCAATTGAACACTGCATCACCACGTGGTGGTGATGCAGACTTTTATACCGTTGCATTCTCTGACCCTCATGACTCTGTAAACGCATGGCGAGATGAACTGGATCTGTGCATTCAACATGTGTTGAAGCAAACTGGAGCTGATCGTGTGATCCTCGTTGGCTATAGCATGGGAGGGCTGGCGGCTCGCGCCTACCTTGTGAAGAGATTCACAGACCATCATGTGAAACGACTCATCACGATAGGAACGCCCCATCTCGGGTCTCCCTACGCCCGCATCTGGTCATGGAAGACCGAGATGGAGCAATGTGTTCGTGAACAGAACATCGTCATCGCTCAGCCGTGCAAGGCAGCTCTTGCAGCTATTCAAGGGGCTGAGGGTGATGTGCCCTTCAACGCGCCGGCAGTGAGAGATCTCCGACGTCCGGAAGATGGTGGCGAGTTTTTGCGAAGACTATCGAAGTATGCTCACCCGCTCGATGTGGAATATGTGAGCGTGATCGGAGACGTAGATGTTCTTGACGAGGTGAAAAATCTCAGAGAAGGTGCTGTTCAAGAGTTGCTTCGCAAGGTTCTCTCTGTTGGAGGTGGGTCCTTTGCAGAACTGTTTGAAGCCGGAGACGGTGTTGTGAGCACGAAGAGTCAGGACATCATGAACATAGAGTACTTCACCGTGGACAGATCGCGTCGGCGCGCCGCTCGCGTTGTGAACGTTGGAAGCGTTCATGTTGATCATCTTGCAAAGAGCTCTGATGTTCAACGTATGGTTCTGGAAGACAAGGCCGAGTTCAAAGGGGCTTCTGTCTGTCTCGTCAACGGAGAACCTACGCTTCTCGTAGACGTTGCAGACCATATCCCTGCCCTCTGTGAGGTGTCGGTTGATATTGTTGGTGTACAAACACCACGCAAGGTATCAAGGCGTGGAAGCGCAGTACTCTGCAGAACGCAGGACGGCATTGTTGCTAGATTCTTCGTCCCGCTCACAGGCGTTCCGTTGGACGGCGCCGAACCCTATTCATTGAAGATCACCATCACCAATACGTTTGGGTATACAACCACGTCTTCCATTGCCTGGTAAGAAAAATGCCGGACCCATCATCGATGGATCCGGCATTTCATAGAGTCTTTACGGTATGCTTATCTGGCAAGCATGAGTGGCTTGGTGTCCGTGAAACCTGGAGCAGACATCACAACATAGTAGAGCGATGAGCTCATGTTGTGATCCTTGGTATTCATTGCTACAGTGTGTTCGCCCGACGGAAGAACATCGTTCACAAGAGTAGCAACAACGTTGCCCACCAGGTCTACAACGCGAACAGTTACAAGAGCGGTCTCGCGTGTTGTGAACGACAGGGTTGCACGGTCGAAGACCGGATTCGGGGCAACCTCGCCAAGTTCAAATGCAGATGTCGTGGTACCGTTGAGTCCGGCAACGCCTTCGTTACCACCCGTTTGGGTGTTCACTTGGAACGCACGTTGCTCAACCACAACACGTATCGGAGCTGAAACCACAGTGGCACACGGGTTGGACATCTTTACAGTGTAGACGCCATTCATGTCCTCACTGGCTGCGGAATAGCGCAGGTCCTGAGTGGTTTCATTCGGGATGGCAACGCCATCTTTGAACCATTGGATGCGATAATAACTCACATCTTGGCCCTTATTGACGGTCAGGAGGAACTCGCCTCCGGCCGGCATCCGCTTCATTGTTGCACCCTTGGCGCCATCAACATCTGCTTGGCGCGGGGTAGGGAGAATACGGACGGAGATACCAGCCGATGCCATGGTGGCTACGGCTATAAATACGGCGATGGTGGTGATTACGCTACGCATGGGGATCCCTGTATTGGTCAGTGACTCTAATATACCGAGTTTGCAGTCATCATTTCTCGTGCCAAATGCCACCCGACCCAAACAGACCTACCAGAATCTTCATCACCGCCGGCGATCCCTCGGGGGATGCCCATGCTGCGCGGCTGATGGCCGAGATCCGAAAACGCATCCCAGATGTGGTTTTTGAGGGTTTTGGAGGCCCTGCGATGGAGCTGGAGGGTTTGCGTTCGTTAGCACATATCCGAGATCTGGCGGTAACAGGGTTCTGGGAGGTAGCGAAGCGCTATCGGTTCTTCCGCGACCTCATGAAGCGTTGTGAACGAGCAATTGAAAGATCTCGACCTGTTCTTTTTATCCCGGTGGATTATCCTGGCTTCAATCTGCGCCTTGCGGCCAAGGTTCGCAGCCATAGGCTTCGAGTAGCATGGTATATCGCGCCGCAATTGTGGGCCTGGGGCGAAAAACGCGCCAAGGACCTGGCGGCGGCCGTCGATCGTCTGCTTGTTGTGTTCCCGTTTGAAGTTGAGTTCTTCTCCCGACACGGCATACGTGCGGAATACGTTGGACACCCATTGTCAGAGTCGATCGATCCGGTCTATGCTCCCACGAGATCGGCAACAGAGGTCTTGCTGATGCCTGGGTCGAGGAAACAAGAAGTGCTTCATCACAGTCCGCTTCTTGCCGAAACCATCAATAGGCTTCAACGCACGCGGCCCGACCTCACGTTCGTTGTTGCACAAGCTCGCAACGTAGACCTACAAGCCCTTAAGCCCCTTATTGATGTGGGAGCAACGATTTCCACGAATGCGGAGCGATCAATGGCCACGGCAACTGCGGGACTTATCAAGGCAGGCACGTCTACACTGGAAGCAGCGATGAGGGGGCTACCCTTCGCTACCTATTATCGCACGTCCATGCTGACGTATGAAGTAAGTAAGCGCCTCGTGAATGTCACCTCTGTAACGATGATGAATCTGCTCCTGAACAGGCCCGTGATCCATGAGTACATCCAAGGTGATGCCACCGCAAAAAACCTGGAACTGGAAGTGATCGATCTCGTGTCGAATGTTGACCGCCGTATGGAGCTCACTCAGGCGATGAATGAGGTGCGTTCGCTGTTATCTGGGGGCGGAGCCAGTGCGAATGCCGCTACGATCATTGCCGAAATGGTGAACCGATGAAGTCGCGTGTTGCCTCGGTAGCCATCAGAGCGCTTGCTCGAACCTGGTCTATGCATGTCGAAGGCAGGTTCCCAACCGGACCATGCATTGTAGCGTTCTGGCATGGCGAGATGCTGCCGGTGTGGTTCGCATTCCGCGCGTTACGTCCGGTAGCGCTCGTAAGTCCAAGTACCGATGGAGCCATCCTTGCAGACCTGCTCACCGATTGGGGATACACCGTGGTGAAGGGCTCATCTTCTCGAGGCGGGAAGGAGGCCCTGCAGATCATGGTAGAACAGGCTGCCAATAGCGTTGTCCTCATCACACCGGATGGTCCGCGCGGTCCGGCCCATGTTGCAAAGCCCGGTGCCGTTATCGCTGCACATCGTGCCGGCGTGCCTCTCGTCCTCGTGCGGATGCGTGCAACACGAACAAAGGTCTTTGAGCGATCCTGGGACAGATTCCAACTTCCTCTTCCCTTCGCACAGATCACGCTTCATGTGTCGGCACCGATCGAAGTTCCGTCCTTCCTCACACGTGAGGAGATCGACGGGGTGATCGCTGATGTCACCGAACATCTGCATCGCTTGGGAAGTGTAACATGCTGACACTGCTCTCAAAGGTCTATTGCGCCGTTGTTGCTCGACGCAATGCCGGCTATGATGCACAACGCAGACCTATCGCGCACGTAAGTGTCCCGGTGATCAGCGTTGGGAATATCTCCGTTGGCGGAACCGGTAAGACCCCTGTGGTGCAAGCCGTTGTACGCCAGCTTCAAACTCTCGGACTTCATCCGGCGATCGTCATGCGCGGATATCGAAGATCTTCAACGGGGCTCCTTGTTGTTCATGACGGAACCTCTACTCGTGCATCGGTTGCCGAGGCCGGAGACGAAGCCTATCTCCATGCCGTTTCGCTTGGCGTACCGGTTGTTGTCAGCAAGGACAAGGTCGAAGCGGCTACCTACGCCGCCACCACTATGCCATGTGATGTGATCGTTGTTGATGATGGCTTTCAACATCGAGCGTTGCATCGCGATCTCGATGTTGTGCTTGTAGACCGACAGACCTTGACTGGTTCGCTTCTACCGTCAGGACGACTGCGCGAACCGCTTGCGTCTCTCTCAAGAGCAGATGTGGTGTTGTGTATGGGTGATGTTGATCCCGTTGAAGTGTTGCCCTACAAACAGAGCAGTGCACTCGCACTCTCATGTGCGGTTGAGGCACGCTCGGCAAGGTCGATCGCGAACGAATCGGTTGAGCTTGATCCTGGCGCAGAGGTTGTTGCCGTTGTCGGAATAGCCAGACCAGAGCGATTTCTTCGAACTCTCGAACAACTCGGATATCGTGTTGCGGAACAGGTGGTCTTCCCGGATCATCACCGATACACGAACAAGGACGTGGATCGTCTTTGCTCCGTAGCCGAATCACGGAAAGCCGTTCTTGTTACCACTGAAAAAGACCTTGTGAAACTTCGCCCGTACATGTTCGTTAACGGCGCCCAACGAGTGCCGATGTATGTGGTTTCGATACATGCCATTCTTCGGGACGATGCGTTCAGCGCATTGCTCAAACAAAGGACAACACGATGACGATCGCGATCTCCAAGGCATCCGGTGCCGCGAATTATGAAAAGTATGGTCAGTGGATTCGTGCTGTTGATCCCGATATCACGGTCATCGATCTCCATGGAATGTCTGCGGAAGACGCAGTGGCACAACTCCGGATGTGTGACGGGCTCATACTCAGTGGTGGACCAGACGTTGACCCGGTTCGATACAATGAACCGGAGAAGAAGTCGGTCTGCGGTCCGATCGATGATGTCCGAGACGCATTGGAGTTCGCGTTGGTTGAAGAAGCCCGCGAGCAGCGTATGCCGGTGTTGGGTATCTGCAGAGGTGCCCAGCTTCTGAATGTTGCCTACGGTGGCACACTCGTAGCGGACATTCCAAGTGTTCGTCCGAGCGACGTAGAACATCGTCAGCTCGACGGAGTTGACGCGAAACACAGCGTGCATGCAGAACCCGGCTCGATCCTTCGTCGGATCGCCGGCGTCCTCGACTCCGACGTGAACTCTGCACACCACCAGGCCGTTGAAAAGCTCGCTGCGGTCTTCACCCCGTCAGCACTCTCGCCGGATGGAATAGTGGAAGCGTTTGAATGGGGCGATGCAACGATGGGCGGAAAGCCCTTTCTTCTTGCTGTGCAGTGGCATCCGGAGCGTATGAACTATGATGAGCCCCTTTCGCTCAACATTGCGCGACATTTTCTTCACGAGGCCGATGCGTATTCGGTCCTGATCAGACGGTAACAACATCATGCCTACTGGTGGACGACGCAGAGTGGTGATCGTAGGGGGCGGGTTTGGCGGACTCAGTGCTGCAAAAGCCCTTATGAACTCCGATGTGGACGTAACCCTCATCGATAAGACCAATCACCACCTCTTTCAACCGTTGCTGTATCAAGTAGCAACGGCGGCACTCTCTCCCGGAGACGTTGCTCAACCTATTCGAAGCATTCTTCGCTCGTCGCGGAACCTCCATGTTGTGATGACCACGGTCACCAACATTGATACCCAACGCAAGGAGGTGATCACCACCGACGGCGCCTACCAATACGATTCATTGATCCTTGCGCCGGGAGCGCGACACTCCTACTTCGGCCATGAAGAATGGGAACAGAATGCTCCCGGACTCAAGGACCTCTCCGATGCTTTGCTCATCCGTGAGCGTATCCTTCGCACGTTCGAAGAAGCCGAACACCATGCCGCCACGGTTGTAGCCCGAACGATGCTCACCTTCGTTGTTGTAGGGGGCGGACCAACCGGTGTTGAATTGGCCGGGGCCATCGCTGAGATCTCACTTCGTACGATGCTTCCGGACTTCCCTCGGCTCAAGCGAAGCGATGTACGTGTGATCTTGGTAGAGGGCGGACCACGCATTCTCTCATCGTTCAGCGATTCTCATTCTGCCAAGGCCGTGAAGATGCTTCAACGTCTTGGCGTTGAGGTGATGTGTGATTCTGCTGTATCTGATGTGAACGATCATGGTGTAATGGTTGGGAATGAGTTCATCGCCAGCAGAAACGTGATCTGGGCGGCCGGGAATAAGGCCTCGCAGTTGCTGGAGACGCTCGATGTTGAGCTCGATCGTGCAGGACGTGTCCTTGTGAATCCCGACTGCAGTGTGCCGCTTCTTTCGGATGTCTTTGTGATCGGTGATGGGGCACATTTCAACACACTGAATGGTCCGCTTCCGGGTGTGGCGCAAGTGGCCATGCAACAAGGTGTCTACGTAGCCAAGTTGATCAAAAAGAACATTCCTCGCGAGGGGAGAGCCCCCTTCCACTATCGCGATTATGGAACAATGGCAACCATCGGCAGAGCAAAGGCTGTTGCCCATGTTTTTGGGATCCGCTCATCGGGACTTATCGCATGGTTGATGTGGGCGGTGATCCATGTGATGCAGCTCATCAGCTTCCGCAACAGACTCAAGGTGATGGTTGAGTGGATGTGGTACTACATCTCATTCCAGCCGGGAGCCAGACTCATCATCGACCGCGATGAAGTCTCGCCTGCCGGAAGCACGCAACCGAAGATCGACCTGAAACAACGCTGATCGATCGGTGCGCGTATCACGATCGACAACGCGTCGATCCTCATGAAACGCACACGAGGCCGCGATCCACGGAGCGATCTGCCAGCGAATGGCAATGCTCCACCGAGCCCCCTTCCCATTGGCAACAACGGTTGTAAGTGCACCAAGAACCGTTGCATCCAACATTCTCGGTGCAATGGTTCCCGACGTAGAAGAGAACTGCGTCCACCGTCCGCGCAACGTCAGATCTGCACGCGCCTGCCAACGAACATCGAGAAAGAGTAGCGCACCATTGTCTACTAGTGATGTCGATCTCCAGGATATACTTCGCAGATCACAACGAATTCTACCCTGCACGTTTGGCGCTATCGGCAGGTCAGTATCGATCCGAGCCATCACGTAGTTCGATACATCCATTCTGCGATCTCCATCGAGCGAAACAGCATCCAACGAACGTTCGTATCGCAACCGCGTGCTGATGTTCACCCCCTTCCATGGACGTAGGAAGAAATCGGCGGTCCCATCAAGGACAGATGTTGGTAGTGGCACCAGATACGATCTGCTGATCCTTCCACCGTAGGACAGTGATGCCAGAAGTGACATATGGTTCGAGAAAGCCGATCTGTAGTACACCAATATTCCTGAATGATTGGAGGGGGCCGATGATGTCCCGGAAGAGAGACCAAACGGCGATCTCATGTCCACATCATAGCGCCAAAGTGAAAACCCAAGCTCAGTGCGTGCCAAGTGGTATTGGCCTTGCAGATGACCCGACCACTTCAAACTCTGATCCACTGCCAGCTCGCTCCGAAGAATGCCGTTGCCGATGTTCTTCGTTGCTGTTAGTGAGTGAAAAGAATGTTGTTGTGTTGATACTGCCGAGAGAGTGAGTGATGCGACCGAAAAGTCGCGCGTGATCGCACAGGCATAGATCATCTCCGACAGATCATTCAGCGTTGAACGACCGATCGATGCAAGAACCTCGATGCCAGTGGAGGGGATCGGCGCACGGATGACCAAGCCCCGTATCGACCCCTCTTGAGAGGAAGACGTCCATGGGCGCATGGTTAACGCATTGTCTGCATTCCCGATCACATCAGCTGGTGAGCGAGACAGTCCGCTTGAGGTACCCATGATGAGTCCGGTCCCAAGACTCATCGCCACGTCGCCGGCTGCGATGTGGATGTTTTCAAGATCTACCGTTGCCCACGCTCCGATCACAGACGGCGTGGCATCCAGACGTTGTGCATACACGGCCCCTGCTCTGCCGAATGCATGATCGATATTGATCCGGAGAAGCCCCATACCCTCGGTTGCTGTTGGCACCCGTACACGTGCCGATGCCGATCTGATCGATCCGCCGCAGGAACATTGCAACGTTGTACATGATGTAAGCAGGATGAATTGGTCGGGTGATAAACAGAGTGAATCACACAACACACTGATCGACGTGATCCCTCCCGCATCCACGGCGCGTACGATCCTGCCGGCAGTGCGTTGAGAGATGCCGGGTATCTCCGTCAGTTCATAGGCATCACAACATCGAAGGCAAAGGGGCTCCTCCCTTCGTCGTTCCAGGACGTCGAGAGCTGGAGCTGCCCATGCACTCTCGAGCAGATCGTCGAGTTGTGCAGCTACGATGCCGGGGAGCAGCAACGCAATGATCAAACTGATCCGCCTCACCATGGCCACCGTAGCGCGATATGCGACGAGAATCCAAGGTCTTCCACATTGTTGAAGCCAACCACGACGTCGATGGGTTCGATCGTTGACAGACGAACATCGAGCCGGAGCGTGAGCGGTGAGGCCAGAACAGAGCCTACCAGAGTGAGCTCCTGTGATGGAATCCATCTGCCGGTGAGCATTGAGGTGAGCTCCTGAGCCCCATTCATGATCAGGTCAAACGACCCTTCCACCTCGGGCATTGAGTACCCTGCTGAACATCGTAAAGAGGGAAGGGGCTCAACACCTACTACCGCGATATCGTCGATGGCAGCGCCAAACGTCCATTCCTCCTTCCTCATCGTGGCATGGACCCCAACACGCAGATCTGCGGTGTTTGAGAAGCCCCGAAAGACCATCACGGTGGATTCAGCGCGAAGTCCGATCGAAAACCCTGTGCCAAGCGACCACCGTCTGCGAGCGCCTAACGAGACCCGTGCATGTTCCGAGAACGCATACCCCGAGATCCACGCTGAGACCTCAGCTGAAGGCAGGCCGACCACGATCATGGCCGTAGAAAGCTCCGAGAGTCCGTAGGGGGCAGGAGTAACGGTGAAGACAACGGCGGAATCCACCCCTTTGGAAGGCACATAGACCGCATCCTGGTCCGTGAGAACCCCGATCCCCGAGGCGCTCTGTTGTGCGCATAATTCGCACATCAATACACACCCCCCTATAGCCGTCATCACGAGGGTGCGTAGATTCGCCGGTACCCATTTACGTTGAGAGCAGATCATGACCACGTTCGTACGTTCTATAATCCTCCTCGTGGTGTTTGCGGGCGTGAACGTGACGCTTGGAGCCCAAGAACTCGATCCCACGGTGAACGTCAACATGGATCCGCTTACGCAGGATCAACGTCAGGACGTTCTCACCATGGCCACAACGGTGAAGAACTACCTCAGTTCGAACCGGTATACGGATGCAGATTGGGACGGACCGAAGATCCCCGTTGATATCACGATCTATGTGAATTCGAAGAGCGGGAACAACAAGTACACGGGCAGAATCTCCGTTGTGAGCAAGCGCCTCGTGAATAATGAACCCGGCACGGGCGGCGGGTTGCTCCGTGTCTTCGATCAGGAGTGGACCTTTGAATGGGCGTTCAATCCTACGCTCACGTATCAGCCCCTTCGCTTCGATCCGTTCACAAGCGTACTCGACTTCTACATGCTGATCGCCATCGGTCTCGACATGGATACCTACGATGATCTCGGCGGAACAGAAATGTACAAGACCGCGCAGCAGATCGCCCAGACAGGTAATGCGCTCGGTATCAGTCAGTTCAGTACGGTCTACCAGCCCGGTCAGTTCACACGGATGTCATTGATCACCGAACTCAACGACATGCGGTATCAGGGTCTACGTAGACTCTACTTCGACTTCCATGACGCCATTGACCTCTATGCCAAGGATAAGGCTAAGGGGCGTGTAGAGATCGAAGCGGTGATCCATGACATTGCCGAATTCAAGCGGACGAAGGTGACAAACCGAAGCGTGATGCTGCAGGCATTCTTTGATGCAAAGTCGATGGAAATCGCCGACATTTTTCGTGGATATAAGAGCGAACAGCTCTGGACAGATCTGCGATTTTTGGATGCAGGCAACACGCAGGTCTACGAAGCAGCGCGGCAGGACAAATAACGTGTCCGACGTAGCGCGCAAACACGAACATTTCATGCGAGAGGCACTGGTGTTAGCTGCCGCAGCAGCCGATGCCGGAGATGTGCCCGTTGGCTGCGTGATCGTTCGCGGAGACGTGGTGGTTGGCCGAGGGGCGAACGAGATCCAACGGATGAGTGATCCAACACGGCATGCCGAGATGGTGGCCATCGAAGACGCTGTTCGAACCATCGGCGAGAAATTTCTCGACGACTGCACCATGTACGTCACGCTTGAGCCGTGCGCAATGTGTGCCGGTGCCATTGTTCTGTCACGGATCCCATCGTTGGTCTATGGCGCCTCCGACGAAAAGACCGGCGCGTGTCGAAGTGTCTTTGAGATCGTGGATGATCCACGTCTCAATCACAGGGCCATCGTCCGAACGGGAATCCTTGAAGCAGAATGCTCCGAACTGCTCTCTCGGTTCTTTGCTGAACGCAGGCAACAGGTTCCTGAGCAGACGGAAGAAGCCCCGTTACCAAAGGCAGGGATCCTGTGGCTCGTTCCAACTCCGATCGGTAATCTGGATGATATGACGCTGAGGGCCGTGAAGACCCTGCGTGAGGCCGATGTGATCGTCTGTGAGGATACGAGGCACACAAGCCCCATGCTCAAGCGATATGATGTGCCGAAGAAGCCACTCCTGAGCTATCATGAGCACAACGAACGAGACAGGGCGCGTGAGATCGTGGACCGGATATCGAAGGGGCAACGTATTGCCCTCGTGAGCGATGCCGGAATGCCGGGTATAAGTGATCCCGGGTACAGAGCTGTGCGTGCATGCATTGAGGCCGGGTACACCGTGACTGCATTGCCTGGTGCTTCGGCGATGGTAACGGCAGCGGCTGCATCAGGGCTACCTACCGATGTGCTGACGTTCGTTGGGTTCCCGCCGCAGAAAAAGGGACGAACCGCATTCCTGGAGAGATTTCTTCATCAAGCGGCCACGGTGATCATGTATGAATCACCCTATCGAGTGCTCGATCTTATGCGCGATATTGAGCGCGTTACGGGCCCACTACGTCAGGCTGTTGTAGCAAGAGAACTATCCAAGTTGCATGAAGAGTATATCCGTGGCACCGTTGGCAGCATCGTGGCAGATCTCTCGCAACGAGCATCGATCAAGGGCGAATGTGTGGTATTGGTCGGCGGCGAAGAGGAACCCGGAGACGCATGATGTTTATTTCGTTTGAAGGCATTGATGGCAGCGGAAAGAGTACGCAGCTTGTGATGCTCAGGGAGAAACTGGAGGAGCGCGGGCATACGGTTGTGACGATCCGCGAACCGGGAGCTACCTTGCTCTCGGAGTCTATCCGAGAGATCCTTCTCAGTACAAAGCAGACGATCACTCCAACGGCTGAGCTGTTGCTGTTCAGTGCAGCTAGAACGCAGCTCGTGGAAAAAGTCATTGAACCGGCGCTCCAACAAGGGTCGATCATCCTGTGTGACAGGTACGTAGATAGTACCACCGCTTACCAAGGGTATGGGCGCATGCTCGATCTCGAGAATGTCAGGCTGTGTAACAGGATTGCCACTCGGGGGGTCATGCCTACGGTAACGTTCTTTATTGACGTTGCCTTTGAACAGGCGCAGCAGAGGATGCAGTTCAATCCCGGGGCCGGTGAGCCGGACAGGATGGAACGATCCGGACGAGACTTCTTTGAACGAGTGCGAGACGGGTATCTGGCGATCGCCGGCGAGGAACCGACCCGGTTTGTGGTGATCGACGGACTGCGAGAACGGTCGGAGATCCACGAGGAGATCGTCTCCGCACTCAAAAACACATCAGACCTTTTCGACTAGACAGGAACTCCTGCGTCGACTTCATTGCGTATCTTTAAAGTTCGTTCCATTGTGAGTCACCTATGACACGTAACTCCATTCGCACCATAGTGTTCCTGATGGCAGTCGCCATTTCAGGAACCGTGCTTACAGCTCAGACAACGGTCGATACGCGCCAGTTGTTCGTTCCGATCAATCCATCGAAGAATGCGGTTAACGCTCAGCTGAATGGCTTCCAGCGTCCCATGATGCTTCAGCATTCAGTGGCACAATCTGCCTTTGAGCAGCAGGGGAAGAACCTCACGCTCTCGAATTTCCCGTTGCCTGGTAACGAGTCATCGTCGCTCGTCCTTGAGCGTACGCGTGCCGTTGTAGACGCCAACACGGAATTCTATACGCATACCAAGGAAGGCAAGGTCAAGTTCAAGGTTCGTCCCGTGGTGTCCTACCGTGGCACCGTGAACGGTGATCCCGGCACAATGGTCACACTCCATTACAGCCAAGGGAACGTTACCGGCTTTGTTCAGATGTCCAATGGCCAACGTACGGTGATCGGCCGCGACTTCAGCATACAGCGTGCTGCAGAGGCAACTCCGCACCTTATCGCTGATGAAGCCACAATGTTCAATGCCGATCCGCTCTCGCGCTTTATCTGTGGGAACGAAGAGCTTCCTGTTGACGAAGAGGTTGCAGCACGCAAGATGACCATTCCCGGAAAGGCGAAGGGGGCTGAAATGGGCCAGGCAGATTACCTGCGTGAGTTCAAGATGGCCATGGTTTTGCGTGAAGACATCGACAGTGTAATGAAGCGCCGCGGCGAATCCGATGAAGAGATCGCTCAGTACTTCGTGAAGCTTGCCTCGGCAATGGCCCAGGTGTATGAGCAAGAACTTGATGCATACCTCTACATCTCCTACTTCGAAAAGTTCACAAATGATGAACCGTCCGGGTACTATTACGATGGACGTGAACCTGGTGAGCTACTCAATGAATTTTCGCTCGACTGGTCGAGCCGTATGTCGAGTGTCGACCGGACCGTTGCCCACCTGTATGCACTTATCCGTCCGGTTGGTGGTTCGTTCGTGGGCGGGATCGCCTTCCTCGACCAACTGTGCAATAAGAAACACCGCGGTGGCTACGGAGTATCAACGGTCTACCTCAATGCATCAGAGGTCCCAGGGGATCCTAACCGTTCAAATGCCTTCGTATGGGACGTGTTTGTGGCTGCGCACGAAATGGGTCACAACATCGGCGCTTACCACACGCACAACTGCTACTGGAGCCCACCTGTTGATACCTGCCAACTTAAACAGGACAACACTGACGCTTGCTACTCAGATCCAGCACTACGTCGTGTTGTAGACGGAACGATCATGAGCTATTGTCACCTCGTCAATGGCAGTCGAACACCTCTCACCTTCGGCACTCGCGTTGCAGAACGTATGCGTGGCTGGGTGGCAACATCAACATGTACACCTGCGGTAACTAAGCCAATGGTCCAGATCACCGAGCCACGTGGTTCTGATGCCTATAATCTTGGCGAAAAAATGACCATTCGTTGGGCCTCCGCTCGTGTCTCCAACGTCAATATCAGCTGGGGGAATTCGCCGGCCGGACCTTGGACAACCGTTGCGTCAAATATTGATGCTGCAGACAGACAGTATTTGTGGACGATCCCGGCGATTCCTGTTCCGGAGTTCTGGGTACGTGTTAGTGATGCATCAAACGAAGCGGTCAACGACACGTCGCTGGCAAGCTATCGCGTAACCATCCCAGTCGTGATCGACGCGCCAAAGGGTGGCGAGCGTTTCGGTCAAGGCTCTGCATTCACCGTTCGTTGGACAAAGGCTGCAGGCGTAGGCAACGTAAAATTGGAATTCAGTGCTGATGGCTCGACGTATGAAGTTCTTGGTGCTTCTTTAACTGGTTCTTCATTTAACTGGACGGTGCCAACAATTCTCACAGAGTCGGCACGCATGAGAGTTTCAGCCGTAAGCTCACCCGGATCCACGTCTACAAGTGGAGCCTTTGCGATCGGTGTACGCCGCTTCGCTCTTGAGATCCCGGGCGAGGGTACGTTCCTCTGCAAGAATCAGCCGAATCAGTATCGCTGGAGTGCCGACTTCATTCCAACTATCCGTATTCAGTATTCAACGGATGCGGGTGGTAGTTGGCGCACAGCAACACAGCAGTCTACCATCGAAACGTCACAGTGGCAGATCTTCAGCCGCAATGTGAATATGAACAACGTTCCGAAGGGGACTCCGTTGAAGCTGCGAGTGATCGATGCTGTTACGGAAGAGGTTCTCGATACTCGCGAGAACTTGGTCATGGATTCATGCGATGCCCCTGTGTCCGTTAGTGAAACGTCAGAAGACGTTCCATTCTCGATCACATCGATCTCACCGAACCCGGCAACAAGTGTTGTACGCCTCAGCATCGGATCCACTGATGCTCGCCAATGCAGCATTGTTCTTATTTCCGGCGATGGCCGCGAGATAGTTCTCAATTCTGAAGTGTCTCTCGTTCCTGGTTCGTCCTCAGTGGAGCTTCCGTTGGGCAACGTAGCCTCCGGCTCCTATCGGATCGCCGTGCGAAATGGGAACATGCAGGTAGTTGCACCGCTGATGATCGTTCGTTAACAACCGGAGACAGGGAACAACGTGAGCGTCTTCAATAAGCTTGTTGTAGCCAGTCTCCCGATCATTCCGAAGAGCATTATTCGTCTTGTGGCTCAGCGATATATCGCTGGGCCACATCTCGTTGATGCAGTTCGAGTGACGAAGGACCTCATGGCTCGGGGTGCAGCATCAACCATCGACGTCCTCGGTGAGTTCGTTTCGTCTAGAGAGCGCGCGGAACACGAAACAGTAATGCAGGCGTCGGTCATCGATGCGATCCATACAAACAAGCTCTCTTCGTACCTAAGTGTGAAGCCAACGTCGCTTGGGCTCGACATCGATCATGACTTCGCCTACGCGAACATCTCGGGTCTTGTTCAAAAGGCAGCTTCGCTCGGCGTGTTTGTTCGAATGGATATGGAGAACACTCCATACACGGATATCACACTCGACTTCTATCGCAGACTCCGCAAGGAAGGTCACAACAACGTTGGTGTCGTGATCCAGGCATACCTCCGTCGGTCCGAAGCGGACATTCGGTCCCTGCTCGACTTTGAACCGTCTGTACGCCTTTGCAAGGGCATCTACGTTGAAAGTGAAGAGCATGCCTTCAAAGATCCCAATGAGGTCCGCGCTAACTACCGCTCACTTTTGCGGATACTCCTAGATGGTAGGGGGCGTACCCACATCGCCACACATGACGAGTCATTGATCGTTGACGCAGAAAAGACTCTTGCCGATATGCACGTGGCTAGAGAACGATACGAGTTTCAGATGCTGCTCGGTGTCCGCGAGGATCGTCGCGATATCCTCCTCCGTAACGGTCATGCGGTCCGTATCTACGTTCCGTTTGGTGAAGACTGGTACGGCTATTCCACGCGCAGACTCAAAGAGAATCCACAGGTTGCCGGCTATGTGGCCAAGGCCGTCCTCACAGGAAAATGATGAAGACTTTTGCGATCGTCGCCACAGCCTTGTTCATTGCTGTGTTGTTCTCGGGATGTCAATCTCCGCAAGGGGCTCCTGACACCACGGTAACAGTTGGCACATTTAACATCGAATGGCTTGGTGACGGTGCGGATGACCAGAAGCCCCGTACTGACCAAGAATGCCTGTTGATCGCTGACGTGATAGCACGAGCGGGTGTTGATGTGATGGGCGTGCAAGAGATCGAGAACGAGGCCGCACTTCGACGTGTGATCCGGTATCTCGACGGCTACGAGGGCTTCATCGCAGATGCCGGGATCAAGCAGAACGTTGGAGTGATCTACCGCAAGGGTGTAACGGTTCAAAAGTCGGGAGTATATCAGCCCCTTACCCTTGGACGACCGGGAATGAGGCCGGGGCTGGTGTTGAATTGTCAGAAAGGTGCATTTGACTGGACAATGATGGTCGTCCATCTCAAGAGTACCTCTCGCTATGATAGCACGAACCAAATGCGCGATGACTCGCGTGTAATGCGGAGCGAACAAGTAGGTCTCTTGCGAGCATGGTCGGACTCGATCATTGCTGCCGGCAAGGAACGCGATGTGATGATCGTTGGAGACTTCAATGACTTCACAGCACGTCGTCAGCAAGCAACTCTTACGCCGCTGCTTGAGAGCACGAGCATGGAGTTCCTTACCGGTTCGCTGAAGAGCTGCAAGAATGACAAGTGGACCACGATCGATCAGATCGTTGTTTCAAAGAGTGCTCGGGACAGAGTGATCAAGGGAACAGAACGTGTGGAGGACATACGGTCCTTCCTCAAGGGGAACATCGCCGATGCGGTGAGCGACCATTGTCCGGTGCTTGTCCGATTCAGTACAGCCGGTCCCGATAACGATTAAGCGAAGACGGTTACCTTGTTCCCAACGCGCTTGCTTACATCCAGTGCGGCCGTTGCATGTGCGATGAGGTCATCCCATTCATCTCGCGGTTCGGACTGTGCGATCCCAATGGAAACGGTGAAGGACAAACGCTTCCCGTCGATATCAACCGGAGTGCTGGCGATCTCGCGACGCATTGTTTCCGTCCAATTCTGAGCCTCTTGCAGGCGATATCCTACAAGGCCGAGTGCTAATTGATCGCTTTCTACACGAGCTACGATGTCGTAATCGCGGAGTTGGTTCTTCACGATCCGAAGGATGTGCAACAGTGCACGTTCGCGCTGCTCTGCGTTCGTCCGTGATGGGTCGAGATGAACCATACACAACGTCAGCGGCAAGTTGTAATCCACAGAACGCTTGAACTCCTCGCGAATACGCATCTCAAAACCTTGCGTATTCAGGACGCCCGTTGCGTGGTCAAGCAGCGCAGAACCCTGGAGTTCCTCTGCCTTGCGAATGTGCTCGAGAAGTTCGCCGGCAAGCTGGCCGAGAGCTTCGGCAAGTCCGATGTCTTGTTGTGACAGACTCGATTCCACGTTCTCGAGGAACAGTGAGCCGTACGAGTCCGAGGCCGTACACAACGGCACTGCGACGAACTGACCAGTCTCGAGAGGGGGCTCCTGCACGAACACCCGGGTACCCTTGAAGTCTTCTGCGTGCACAACGGTGGTTGCCGAGCTGATCGCATGTCCTACAGCCGACGTTGTGAGATCAACACTGCACCCAACGTTGTCGCGATATCCGTCGTCCATGGCTGAGCGTGCATCGGTAAGGGTCCAAAGCTTCTGTGCTGGATCAAAGCTGACTACACCAATACGACTGATGTCCATGTGCTGAATGAGCGTGGCAAAGAGTCCGCGTACCACCTGCTGCACGGTTGATGGTGCAGTGCCCACGTGTTCTCGGAAGTGCTTTGTGGCTTCCAAGATCGCCGAGGCCTGCATGAGGTCGAACTTTGCGGTGTAGGAAGACACAAGTCCGGAGATCAGCTTGGTGAACTGACCGAAGAAACCAACCGTGATGTCGGAGTAGGCATCCTCGATGAGCGAATCGGCGCAGAGAATACCAACAACATTTCCGCCGTAGTACACGGGTACGCCGATGAAGGACATCGTTTGCGCTGAACGGACGTAGTACGGCAGAAGGTCCATTTCCGCAGCCGGGCTGATCTGCGTGATGATCTCCGGAACACCTTCGCGGGCGATCTGACTCAGCGCATCGCGTCCCATAGGGATCTTGCGCTCAGTGGTGAACTCTGCCTCGGCTTCCGTGATCTTCGCTTCAACCACAAGTTGTTGACGCTCAGCGTTGACCCAGAGGAAGGCAGCCGTACGTGCGTTGGTTGCGCTTCGGATCACCATCAGAACGCGATTGAGGAGGTAGTCGAATTCGCGACGTGGTTCTTGCGAGGACAGATCCTCATCTGCTTCGTCGTTGACGAACGTGGTAAGTGCTACCGCCGGTGAACGACGTGACGTTTCGCGTTGAACAGGGACCTGCTCAACTTCTTCCGGAACTTCCACGGTAGCTTCGTCAAGCAACACTACGTCCTCTTCGTGCTCTTCGACTTCTTCGACCTCTTCCACCGGAGGTGGGGCCGGAGCAGTCACAGGCGGAGGCGGTGGTGCTTCGGTTACGCGAGGGGTACGAGAGATCGGACGAACCTTTACGTCCTCTGATAGTTGGATCTCATCCGTTACCCGTCCGGTGATGACTGCCACTGGTGACGAGAAAACCTCCTCGGACGTCTCTTCTGGAGTGGCTGCCTCAAGGTTCTTGCGGGTCTCCTGACGGAGTTCGCTTACAAGTTTCGGAGTAGCCTTCTTCGAACCCGGGCGTGTTCCAACGATCCGTATGCCAGACTCAGCATCTTGATGGTCGATGAACGTATCGATCTTTGGTGCAGCAGGTGATGGCTTCTGTGTTGGCGCGGGCTTACGAATGAGTTCGCTCTGCCCTTCAAAGAGATCGATCTGATCTTCATCAACGAATGGGGACTCGCCTGATTCCGTAGAACCGAAAGACTCGCGATAGGCCTCAGGATCAAAGGTCTGTGATCGCTTTGAGCCATCCTGTATTGTCCGCGAGCCAAGATCTGGAGTTTGCGATGGGCGCACGGGGGAGATGATCTGCAGATCCGTCAGACGCGGAGATACGATCATAAACAGTGCAACGCCCCCTAGGATCGTGATGCAGATGCCGATGAGGCGCACCGACATCTCGTCCAGGAAGAGTGCTATGAACAGACCGATCGCGATCACGAGGAAGGCGATAGAGTCGCTGGCTTGGAAGACCTTGCGCAGGTCTACCTTTTGTTTCGGCATATGCTTACGGCAACAGTTCGATCTCGTAGCGAGAAACTTGAGATTGAGATACCGACCTTCGCTCACCCTTTGGCGTTACGATGGAGGCTGACACGTTCATTGTGATCGCATTCTTCTTTGAGATCGTATAGCCCCCTTCAACATCAAGAAGGGAGTGGGATGTGCCGGTGATCGATGAGGAGTTCACCTTTACCGAGAATGGTGCGTCCTTTGGTAGGGGGCGAACAGAGAACGAGCCATCGATCGTTGCATCGATCGATGCGATGCGGCGGCTCTTTACTTCCTTGATGTTGGCGATGTGGTACGAGGCCACTGTCGATACATTAAAGAACTCGGCAAGCGGAGTTGTCATGGCGTTCGACCAGCTTCCGCTGGCATCGATCTTTTCCTTTGGATACGGAATGATCTCCTGACCATGGAAGGATCCGTACACAGCCGCCTTGAGTTGTTCGGAGAGTTGCTCGATCATCTGTGGTGCTACTTCTTGTTTGGCCGATGCCACCATCTTCTTCACGATCGGCGATACATCGCCTACCTGAAGGATGGCTCCGCGTGGAGAGACAAAGACAGAGATCTCTTCACCCAACAATGCATTGAATTGCACAAACTTCTCGCTCGTGCGTTGGGTTGAGTCTGCGGATGTGTAGGATTGCTGGAGCAATACCGCGCCCGTGTTGCGATTTCGAACAACGGCATCGACTCTTACGGAGTCGAATCTCATCGTCAGTTCGAATGAGCCATCAGAACGAACGGCACGAACCTTCTTTGTGTAGACGTGTGTGCTGTTCGTGGTTGCTACCGCTGAGTCCGGTCCGGCTTCGGAGAACTGATGTACACGGTAACGTAACACTTGTCCGGGTGCATAACGCAGGACAAACGAATCAACCTTGGCTTCCGTGAAGGAGATCGTCTTTGCGTCAGCAGTATCTGCTGCAGTGATCTCTGCAGAGCCGGAGGCCTCGGCGTCTTTTGGTGCATCATCTGATGAGCAGGCCCATGTGGAGACTGCGATGGTCAACGTCAGAAGTAGCCGTCTTACCATTGATACTGGCCCGTAAGTTTCCACTGTGTTGTGGATGTGATGCGATGGGTAAAGGTCTCGGCGCGCACGATAGCACTGAACCACGCCTTTGTTACCGAAGTGAGTTCGTTGATCGTGCCGGTTGATGAGAGCAACAACGTGTTATCAACCACAGCACCACCATCGCGAACCGTGCTCAGGTAGGGGATCCCGTAGATGTGGACGTCTTGCCCAGCTTGGACTGGGATCGAATCTTTGGTGATGATCGTGTATAGTCCGCCACTATAGGCTGCTAGGCGGGATGAAACCTTACCCTCGAATACCACACCATCAACGCGTGTGGTGAGGCCATGCTTCCATGTTGAGTCAACACCCTTGCGGAGCCCGGGTATCATGCGCTTTTGAACATCTCCGTACTGCAAAAGATTCTCGCGGTCGAGTGACTGCATCCAGATCGTATAGACTACGGAGTCGAGGTCTGCAGCATTCTGTTCAAGGTATTCGCGCCAGAAGTCAACCTGTTCACCGGACAGCTTCGTCACCTCGCCGTAGGGGCTAACAGTGATCTCGAACGTACGATTGAGGGGGCCGATATAGTTGTTGAGATCGGCAAAGTTCTTTACCGTGATATCCTTCTGGGAGTCGTAGCTGATCTCTAACCCTTGGGCTGTGAACTTGTAGACCAACGAATCGATGTTCACCGCTAGTTTAGAGATCCCATCGATGGACTCAATGCAGCGAACAGTCATGAAGAACGTGACCTTGCGGTCATAGGTTTTCTTTGAAGAATCGCTATGAGTGCGTTCCACCGTGGTCTGCTCCACCACTTCATAGCTCTGGGCTATACCAGCGCGGTAAAGAGCTTGCAAACGATACTCACGTCCGGCTGGAGCTGCACCGGTCTGTTGTGCAACCATAACGCCGGCCGTGCAAAGGAAGCAGAGGGCGAGTACGAGAGGGAGTCGGACGATCATTGATGTGCGTTTGGACATGGAAATCTACCACAAAACGTTCAGAAACGACACGAGGGCGGATGTCCGCCCTCGTACTAGAACACCAGACGCGTTCATCGGTTTCGTGTTGTGGGTCAGGCGTTGTTGATCAGTTCGCTTTCAGCGAAGAAGAAGGCTACTTCGTTGATGCCGTTCTCAACGGAATCCGAGCCGTGAACAGCATTTTCGCCCTTACTGGTTGCATAGGCGCGGCGGATGGTTCCTTCAGCTGCTTCTGCAGGGTCTGTTGCACCGATCAGGGCGCGCCAGTCAGCGATGGCATTTTCTTTTTCAAGTGCGATCGGAACGATAGCTCCGCTCGACATGAAGTTCACCAGTTCGCCGTAGAACGGACGTTCCTTGTGTACCGCGTAAAACTCACCGGCAACAGCTGGCGAGATACGCGTGAGTTTCATTCCAAGGATGCGGAATCCGGCAGCCTGGATCATGGCAACGATATTGCCGATGTTGTTATTGCGGACGCCGTCCGGCTTGATGATACAGAGAGTACGTTCCATGGGAGTTGCTTAGTTACGGAGTTACTTAGTTACGGGGTTACGGAGATACGGGGTTACTTTTTCTTTGAAGGGGCTTT